>Ga0214919_10009576_pt1 | contig 12467 bp, 12 predicted proteins | sample LL1503_MetaG_FD_177994 | JGI IMG/M metagenome (GOLD analysis project Ga0214919, IMG submission 177994) | Freshwater microbial communities from Lake Lanier, Atlanta, Georgia, United States - LL-1503 | ecosystem: Environmental > Aquatic > Freshwater > Lake | place: USA: Georgia | collected...
TGCCAGGATGGACCCTCTTGGAGTTCGGCACCGACTGGTGTGGCCATTGCCGGGCTGCCCAAACGCTGGTGGCCCAAGCCTTGACCGCGTTCCCGCAATGGCAACATCTTAAAATTGAAGACGGCAGCGGTCCTGTCGGCCGATTTTTTCAGAAGCAAGGGTAATGCAGAACGCGAGTTGATCCGACGGCATGGATTGAGCGTTTTTGTGCTCAACAAGTCATGGCACAGCCATCAATTCTGGCCCCGGACCGCGCAACTGTTGCACTGGTGGCCTCGTATCGTCAGCCAAGCCAATACGGTCACGTCAGCCGCAATGGAGGTCCCCTGGCGCACCACCGGCCGATTCGTCCAGATCAAGATCTAACGATTTCCGGTAGAAGCGTGCGTTCGGTCGGCTGGCCATGAATGATCGTCGTCGAGGTCAACAGAGTTGATCACCACCAGTTCCAATTGGCCTCGTGTTTGTGCCAGTCCTGGAACACTGGGTCGAACCCCGGATCGGAAATCCAGCGACGCAGCGCACGGTCGTTGACGGTCCGAATCCGATGATCTGACACCTTGCGGAACCAGCGCGGCGCAGAGCCGCTCATGTCGGATCATTTCAGTAAGTCGCCCGGCCACCCGAAAGGTCAAACACGGCACCCGTCGAAAAGGAGCACTCCTCAGTGCAAAGCCACGTAACCATGGAGGCCACTTCCTCGGGCAAGCCAAAACGGCCCATCGGGATTTTGGACAGCATGAAGGCGATATGTTCTGGCGTCATTTGGTCGAAGATCGCGGTCTTGACAGCGGCAGGCGTCACGCAGTTCACCCGGACGTTGCTGGACGCGAGTTCCTTGCCCAGCGACTTCGTGAGCGCAATGACAGCCGCCTTGCTTGCGCTGTAGGCGCTGGCGTTCGGGTTGCCGTCCTTGCCGGCCACCGAGGCGATGTTGACGATACGGCCGTAGTTTGCTTGGCGCATATGCGGCACGACTTCGCGACAGCAGATGAACAGGCCCGTAAGGTTGACATCAATGACCTGCCGCCAAGCTTCAACAGGATAGTCCCATACTGTCACGTTGGGGCCGGTGATGCCGGCGCTATTAACCAACGCGTCAATACGGCCCGCATGTGACAGCGTGGCCCTCACGGCCGCCGCGACCGACTCTTGCTCAGACACATCAACTGAAACAGCGTGCGCATTGGAACCCAGGATTGCGGCCGCGTGCGCCACGCCCATCTTGTCGCGGTCCCAAAGGGAAACGCTGCCACCAGAGGCAATCAGCCGCTGGGCAATGGCGAAGCCCAGACCCGTCGCGCTACCGGTGATCGCCGCGTGGCGGCCCTCGAAGTCAAGCTGGTTCATCTTGTCCTATCACATCGCCAATTTGGCGGACAAGCCGCCGTCGACACGAAATTCCGCGCCCGTGATGTAGCGCGCCTCATCGCTCAGCAGGAAGGTCACCATGTCAGCCACATCACCTGGCTGACAAGCCAGGCCAACTGAAGATCCCAGCGGTTGCCCTATCGCCCACCCATGAATTACCTCTGTGCCGTCCGTACCGGGCGCTACGCGTCGCGCCGCCTCGCGCAGCATGGGCGTGTCGACCACGCCCGGGCAAACGACATTGATCCGCACGCCTTCGCCGGCATGGTCCAACGCCATGGCCCTGGCCATGGCGTTGAGCCCGCCTTTGGTGGCCACATAGGCCACGCCGTTGCGCTTGCCGAGGAACGCCTGTACCGAGGACAAGATGACGATAGAGCCGCCACCGCCGCGCACCATCAAGGGCAGTACGGCCTTGCAGGCCCTGTAGGTGCCCGACAGGTTGACGTCTACAACCTCGAGCCAGTCAGCCTCAGAGGCCGTCAGCACGCTGCCCACAATTTGCACGCCCGCAGCGCACACCAGGTGATCAATCCTTCCAGTACGCTCCATCAGCGTGGCAGCTGCAGACTGCATTGCCGCCAAGTCGCGCACATCCGCGACGCAGGTCCAGACGCGGCCGGAACGCCCGGCATGACCAGCTATGGACATCTCCAGCTCTTGAAGGGCGGATTTCAGCTGGGTTCCGTCGTGTCCGCACACCATCACATCAGCACCGCGCAAGCACAGGGCCCGTGCACTTGCCATGCCTATGCCAGTCGCACCGCCGCTAACGAATGCTGCTCGGCCCTTGAAATCTGTCACGGCGCTCTCCCGGCAGTGAGACTTCCGAGCTGGTGGACTTGCACCGTCCCCGTTTCAGCTTCGGTTACATACAAGGTATTGTCGCCCGGGCCGCCCAATGCGAGATTGGTTGGAATCGGGCCCTCGGCGGTATCGATTCTTTCAATGGGTTCGCCAAACCTGTCGAACACCCTCACACATCCCGCGAGCGCATGGCATACATATAGATTGCCTGCTGCGTCGAATGCAATTCCGTCAGGCCCGCCGCCGAGCGAACCGGAGAGCTGAATGGCATGCCCAGTTTTCCCCACGCTACCGTCAGGACGAAGCATGACTCGCCAGATGGCGTTGGCCTGCGTCATGGCCACATAAAGCATATTCTCACCGGGCGCTAATGCTAGTCCGTTAGGGCTCGGGAGTCCGGATGCGATGAGTTCAAGTCTTCCGTCAGCGCGGTACCTGAACACACGGCCATATGGGCGCGTAAGGTCCGACTCGCCCTGGTCTGTGAAGTAGACGTCGCCGGACAGCGAAAGAACCAAGTCGTTGGGGCCGTGAAGTGGGTTGCCCTCGAAGCTGTCGACCAGCACTGTCATTCCGCCGGTCCCGGGCTCCAGCTGGAGCAAGCCGAGGCGGTTATCGGCAATCAGCAGCGAGCCATCAAGGCGAAGCTTCATACCGGTGGGCCATCCGCCGTACTCATGCACCACGCTCCAATCGTCCGGCATTTTCAACTTTAGGATTCGACCGTTGGCGATGTCCACGCACCAGAAAGCGCCGGCAGCGTCTACACAGGCGCCCTCAAGGAACGAGTCGCAGGCCGCACCGTTGCGCCGTACCTTCGCCCAAGAATTGGGCGCCGCATTGCGGAAGGAGTCGGGAAGCCTTGACAGGCGCTGCATCCGGCTCATGCAGGGTTCCCAACTGGCTGCCCGCTCTGCACCAATGCCAGGCCGGTGGCCGCGTCAAACAGGAACAACTCGTGCGGCAGCAGGCGCAGTTGGATGGCGTCACCTGCACGGAGGCCGGCGTCTGCAGGAACGCGGCCGCAGAACTCAGTACTTCCCGCCTCTGCGAAGAAAACTTGCTCCGCGCCGGCGTGCTCGACCAGGCGTACCTTGGCTGGCGTACTCTGCTGCTCCTCGGATGTGGCAATTTGCACACCTTCAGCGCGGATGCCCATGATGACCTGGCGGCCGTGCAAGCGGTTCCAGGTGGCGGTGTCTTCAAGAGGCAACCGCAGGCTGCCGGAAACCATGACGCAGCCGCGCTCCGTCGTCTCAACTTGGCCTACCAGCGTGTTCATCTCGCGCTCGCCCATGAACTGCGCCACGAAGAGATTGACCGGATGGCGATAGATTTCCAGCGGCGGCGCGAACTGCTGCAACTTGCCGCCCATGTAGATGGCCACCCGGTCCGACAGACTCATTGCCTCGCTCTGGTCGTGCGTGACGTAGACGATCGTAGAGCGAAGTCGCTGGTGAAGGGCCTTCAGGTCGCGGCGCATTCGCAGGCGAAGCCGGGCATCCAGGTTAGAAAGTGGTTCGTCTAGTAGAAACACTTTGGGATCACGTACCATTGCGCGCCCCAGCGCCACGCGTTGCTGCTGACCGCCCGAGATTTCGCGCGGCTGGCGTTGCAGTAACTGTGAGATCCCCAAGGTTTCGGCCACTTGCGAAACCTTGGCGGCAATCGCGTCGGAACCAAGTTTACGACCCGGCGCCTGCAGCGGGAACGCCAAGTTCTCGGCCACGCTCATATGGGGATACAGCGCATAGTTCTGGAATACCATTGCAATGTCGCGCTTGTTAGGAGACAGGTGTGTCACGTCCCGGCCCCCGATGAACACGGTGCCTGCATCGGGGGCGAGCAGCCCGGCAAGTATGTTCAGAGTCGTCGATTTCCCCGAACCGGAGGGTCCGAGCAGCGATACAAATTCGCCCGGTTCTATGTCCAAGTGCAGCTCATCGAGTGCGACTGTGGATCCGTACCGCTTGCGTATGCCGCTGAACTGAATCGATGCCCCAGTATCGGGTCGGTCTGTCATCCTTTGACTCCTCCGCCGGTCATCCCGGCAACAAAGAAACGTTGAAGCACCACAAACAGTGCCACCAGAGGCACGATGGACACCATGGACGCGGCGAGCAGTGGTCCCCACTCACGACCATAAAAGCCCAGGAAGTTATAGATGCCAATTGGAAGTGTGCGCACCGTATCAGAGGAAAGCAGAGTGACGGCGACAACAAAGTCATTCCATGCAAAGGTCAGCACAAAAAGGGTGGCGGCTATCAGCGCGGGCTTTGCCAGTGGGAGTACGATCTTTGTCAGCGTCTGAGTGCGCGTGTAGCCGTCGATCAGTGCAGACCACTCCAGTTCCTCCGGCAGCGTCTGATAATAGGTCGCCATGATCCAGATGACGATCGGCAGCTGATAGGCGCTGTAGACCAGGATCAGGCCAGTCCGGGTATTGACCAGACCGGCCTCGGCCATCATGGTGTAGGTCGGTATCAGCAGTGAAGCAACGGGAATGCTCATGACGGCGATGATCGCAACAGTGACTGCGCGCTTTCCCGCGAACTCGAATCGCGCTAGACCGTAACCGGCTATGGATCCCAGGGCCAAGCAAACTGCCACCGTTCCGCCGGACACCAGTACGCTGTTGAAGATATAGCCGCCCGTACCCGCTTTGAAGATGGACGCGTAGTTCTGCCATGTGAAGGTATTTGGAAGCCATTGCGGAACTGTCCGTAGAATATCCTGGGGCGTCTTGAAAGAACTCAAGAGCCCCCAAACGATTGGCATGAGCGCCACTGCCGCGATTAGCATTGAAATGAGTAGCCGGATCAGGTTTCCGGGCAGGTCTTTGAAAGTCATGTCGCCTTCCTTTTCCGGAACGCAGCAAGCAAAAGCATCACTGCGCAGACATTAAAAATGCAGAGCAGGATCGCCATTGCATTGGCGCGCCCCAGGTCGTAGTCTTCGAACCCGACACGGAAGATGCGCAGGGCAACCGTATCGGTGGCGTTGTTTGGCCCGCCCCCAGTAAGAATTAGCGGAAATGTCAACACATTGGCGAAGTGCAAAAGCAGCCGCACCATGGTGATCAGCATTGCGGGCTTGAGCAAGGGAAGAATGATCCTGCGAAAGATCATCCACTGGTTCGCTCCATCAATTCTTGCCGCAGCAATGAGCGAAGGCGAGATGCTTTTCAGGCCCGCCATCAGCATAATCATGGCAAAGGCGGAGTCTCGCCAGATGGCATTGGCCACGAGTGCCGCCATGGCATATGTAGGGTCGGCAAGTATCGTCGGTATGGACAGCCTGAAGTAGGCATTTGCCATGGCGATAAGCCCGGCGTCGGCCGAGAACAGCCACTTGAGCAGCATCGAACCGACCAGCATCGCAATGACATAGGGTATCAGCACGACTGTCCGCAACAAGACATTGCCCGGTCCATCCCTGTTAAGGAACAGTGCTAGCCCAAAGCCCGTCACGAAAGTGAAGAAAAGAGCGGTAAGGCTGAACGCCAGCGTGACTAGGAGCGAATTTAGGAACACTGGATGCGACAGGACATCCAGATAATTGCCTAGCCAGACTACGGCACCGAGTTCGAAATAGCGGACCTTATGAAGGCTGTAATAGATGCTGAGGACCAAAGGCGCGAAGACGAAACTTGCTTCTAGTGCAAGGGCGGGCCAAAGGTACTTGTAGGCGCTTCGCGAACCTTCGATCATCGATTTCCTTCCTGTTAATGGGTCCGCGCTCTACTGCCGGGCCTTGGTGGCGGCTTCGGCTTCCTGCAATGCCTTCAGAGGGGGCTCTTTGCCCAGGACGACGCGCTGAGTCGCAGTGTTCAGATCGACGAATGTTCTTGAGGCATTGCACTCTGCCGGCAGCCAGACTTCGCTTTGAGCCCAGAGCTTGGCCAGATCCCGCAAGTAGTCGTAACGCGCATCCTTGAACTGCGGCTTGTCGAATACCGACTGGAAAAGTGGAACCTGGCCACCGGGTTCAGTCCATAGTTCCATACCCTCCGGACCGGTCATGAAAGCCACAAAACGTGCTGCGGCCTCCTTGTGCTTCGAATCCTTTGAAATTGCGGCGAACCATCCCGACATCAGCTGAGGCCCCGGCTTGGTACGGTCAAAACTCGGCCAAGGCAAAATGCCCAACTCCTTTCCTCCCCACGCTGCCTTCTGCACCACGTTGCCGAAGCGGCCGTTGCCGCTGCTTGCCGTCGCGACCTTGCCCGCAATGAACTGGTCGATCACGTCGTCAAGCGTGTAGGCAAAGCTCTCCGGACTCGCTACCTTGTACTTCCGTATGAGATCGGCTTGCATCTCGATCGCCTTGACGCCATTTGCGTTTGCCAGCAGCGGCGCGCAATCCGCGCCAAAGAGTTTGCCATTCTGAGCGGCCATCAACGCGTTGGCGCCGAATGACATAGTCGTCTTGTCGGTCGAGAGATGCAGTCCGGAACCCCATCGTTCAACCTGCCCGTTGCGGACCACCTGCATCTTGGCCACCGCAGCGGCATAGTCGTCCCATGTTTTGACCCTGGCTGGGTCTACTCCGGCCTCGCGGAAAAGGTCCCGGCGATAAAACAGGACGATGGACAGCGCCATGATAGGAAGAGCGTGTTGCTTGCCATCCTTCTTAAGCCATTCGTTGGCTTGGGGAAGCACCTGATCCCGACGCATGGCGGGAGTCCATTTGCTGGTGATTAGCGGACCCAGGTCTTCTGCCACGTTGGAGTTGATCAGCAAGCCCATGTTTTCGCCGTTGACCCAGCCGATGTCCGGTGCACTGCGCGCGCGGTGCGCCATGACGAACTTCTCTGCAAGCGTGAACCACACTTGGTTTTCAACCTTGATCTTCACACCCGGATTCCTAGCCTCGAACTTCTCGATGATCTGCTTCAAAGCCACGTCTCGGGGACTGTCGGCGGTAGGGTTGAGAAAGGTCCACATCGTCAGCTCCTGGGCCGACGCGCCGTGCGGAAGTAGGGTGCAGCCCGCCATAAACAGTGCCGCCAGGGGAGCCCGCACAAGCCGGCTCGGAATGCGAGAGTAGATGCTCATAGTCGTCCTCTTTGTGGTTGGTTGAAATTCTTGGAATCAGGAAATCCTGGTTCTTCCGTCAGCGTTCCGGTTGTACCTGCAGGAAAGCCCGAAATCACACCGCGGCTGGTTCCCGGCTGGGGTCCCAGCGCCGCTGTCGCGGCGGCATGGATATCTCTCGCCCCTTGATGAAGGAGAAGCGCTTGAGTGTTGCCTCGTCTGGAATGTCGATACCAAGTCCTGCACCTTGCGGGACGTCGATACACCCATCGCGTACCCGCAATGCCGGGGAACACAGGTCGTCTCGCAAAGGGTTTACTCGACTTGCATCCCATTCGACGTGTCCCCTCACATGGGTCGGAACCGCGGCCGCGTAGTGCATCGCGGCGACTGCCCCCACACCCACCACGGTATGCGGCGCAATCGTGATATTGAATGCGCTGGCCAACGACGCAATCCGCATGCCTTCGGAGATGCCACCGCACTTGGTGACGTCGGGGGTCAAATAGTCCACACCGCCTGCATCGATCAGCGCCCGCACGTCGAAGCGCGTATACAGATTTCCGCCAGAGGAGATCGGAACCGGGCCGTGCTTGCGAAGCCATCCCATATCCGCATGGTGGTATTTCACGCTGAAATCGAAAGGGTCCTCCAGCCAGAAGAGATCGTAGCGTTCCAACTTCTTGGCCAACTGCATAGCTTCTGGAGGCGAGTATGCGGAATTCGCGTCGATCATGATGTCGATCCGTGGTCCCGCCGCTTCACGCGTCACCGCCACTGCCTCGATGTCGTGGTCCAAGCTACGGCCCCCTCGAAGCTTCAATGCCGTGTGGCCTTGCGCCACATATTCCTGGACCTCCTCGCGCAATGAAGCAGGGTCCTGGAAGCCAAGACACATACATCCGACATACGCTGCCACAGCCTTCACCCCTCCACCCCCAAGCAGTTGCGCGATAGGTCGGCCCGTGGAACGCCCCAGCAAATCCCACAGCGCGATGTCGACTCCCGAAATAGCGGCCACCGCCGCGGAACCCAACTGGCCCGCTGAGAAGAACATCTTCTCCCACAGTAATTGAATCTCCGCTTCATCGCGCCCGACGATGAGCTCGGCAAGATGCCCTTGAATAATCGACGACATGACTTCCGGGGAGAACGCGTGGTAGGCCTCGCCCATCCCTATCCTGCCATCTTCCGTACGAACGAACACCAAGCACTCGTCGCGCTTATGACTTACGCCATGCGCCGCCGTCCACCCGGCGGGTAAAGTTTCTGAGATGAGGTGGCACCAGACACGCTCGATTTTTGCCATATTGTCTCCGCTGTTAAAATTTGCATCGACATAAACTGTCGACAGAAGAAGTTTATGGTCGACAGAATTATTTGTCAATAGTAATATCTGCAGGTACCCGAAAATTTGATTTTGCTGATTGGAGAGTAGCTTGGCCCAAACATCTAAGACATTGCCGCGCACCGAGCTGCTTCGCCGCGTCGGCCGACTTGCGCAGGTTGCCGGTGTGACTCCGGGCGAGTACGTCGATGGGCCCGAGAGGCACGTACGCTATGTTGATATGCATTCAGGCTCGGGCCTGGACCTGCGCGTTCTGATCGACCGGGGATTCGACCTGGGCGAGATGAGGATCGAAGGTGTGCCCGTCGCATGGCGTTCACCCACGGGATTCCGTTCACCGTACCTGAGCCATCCGGAAGAAGAAAGTGGTGCTGGACTGCTCAGATCGTTTGACGGGCTATTGGTAACCTGCGGTCTTGACCACATCCGCGGCGCGGCCACCGGGCCGGCAGCGCACTTCGGCCCCAGGCGCGAGTCCGTCAACTACACAATGCACGGCCGGATCTCCAGCAGTCCGGCGCAGCTGACCGGCTATGGCGAAACATGGGACGGCGACTCTTGCACGCTGTGGTGCGAGGGCCTGGTGCGCCAGGCAATGTTATACGGCGAATCATTGAGCCTGCGACGGCGCGTCGAGATGCGCCTGGGCGAGTCACGCGTTGATATCATCGACCGGGTGCAAAACAACGGCTTTCGCCCGTGCCCGCATATGCTGATGTACCACGTCAATTTTGGCTACCCACTCCTTGATGAAGGGGCGGAATTGATGCTGCCATGCGAGTGCCCGGATACGCCGCCAATCGCCGCATCGCGGGCGAGAATGGCCGTGCAACCCGTTCCGGCTGCCGCGTGCGCACCCGACGAACTGCTTGACTTGCACATCCCTTCCGCTGGCGTCGCGCCTTCATCCTCCATGTACTCGTGCGGAGTTATCAACGACAGCCTGCACGGCGGCTTGGCATTGGAGCTGAAATACGATCCAACGACGCTCCCCCACCTACAGGTTTGGCGCAATCTCTCTGAAGGAATTTACGTACTGGCCCTGGAGCCATGCACCCATCCGGCAAAAAAGCGCGCCGAGCTGGAACAGGCCGGCGCGATTACGCAACTGCAGCCAGGCGAGTACGTAGATTATCGGGTGGCGCTCGAGGCGCACGTGGGTGCTCAGGCGATCGCCGCCCTGCGCAAGCGCAGTCGAGGTGCTTGATGTCGATGGCGAATAGCTTCAAAGACGTGGAAGATGCGGCAAGCCTGTCGCTGCAGGAGCGTGCAGGAAGTGCATTGCGCAAGGAAATCATCCATGGCCGGCTACGGCCAGGTGAACGCCTGAGCGAGCTTGAACTGTCCCAGCAGTTCAACATCAGCAGGAGCCCCATCCGCGAGGCATTGGTCCAGCTTGCGCAGGAAGGATTCGTGGAGCGCGCCGCCACGGGGCGGGTATATGTGAGGCAGCTAGACCTTCTGGAAGCCCGGCAGCTGTTTACGGTGCGCGCGACGCTTGAAGGGCTAACGGCGCGGATCGCCGCCGAGAACATGACACGTAACGACACGCGCAGGCTGGATGACAACATCATGGCCATGGAAGCTGCGAGTCAGAAGGGCGATGCCGGAACAGCAATGCTGCTTGGTGCGGAGTTCCACCAGACGTTAATTGCGGCCTGTGCTAACAAGCCGTTAGAAGAGTGTCTGTCGGGTTTTCGGGCGAGAACCAGCCGCTATCGTTACATCCTCGCCTCACGCAACGAGTTCAATAAGCATCGCGTGAAGGAGCACCGCAAGATCCTCACCGCGCTGAAGGCCCAGGACCCGCAACGGGCGGAGGAAGCCATGATCAGCCACATTCTGTTGTCCAGTCACGAAACCCTCATCGCTCTTGAGGCTTACCTTTCAGAAGTTCTCAAGAGTGCGTAGTTCCCGCACCTGGAATTGCGATGGCCGAACCTGACTGATTTGGCCTCAAATGCGGGTAGTTTCCCGCGTTTCGCGCTCACCCGGTCAGCCGAAAGAACTCCATCTGGTTTTTGTCCTGCTTTTCGAAGATGAATTTCGCCAGAGTATCGCAATCTGAGGTGCTCAGGAGAAATTGCGGCAGGCACTGACGCAGCGCGGTGGTGACGACCAGCTCCGAGGGTGGAATTTCGGGTCTGATGGTGCGCAGCCAGGAACCAAATGAGGCCCACACGAGCGCAGGGAATGTGCTCGAGAGGTACTGAGCCAAGCCCTGCGCGATATGGCACGCTTGAATGAAGACGTGATAGGCATGGACCTTGCGCTTGACGTTGCGACGGTACTGCGCAGATTCACAAGGCATGTATTTATCGCCACTGCGCCGCCTGGTTGGCTTCATGTCCATCATCCAGAAGTGGTATGAGAATGAGCCGATCACATTGACGGCTTGCTTGAAGGTGTGCTCGATCTTGAAGCGCAATCCGTAGATGCGGATTATTTCAACCGGATCGAGCGTGGTGTCGGTGCACATCAACACGCAACTTCCTCGCCTGGGGTGAACGACCGCCACGAAGCGCACGAGGCGCCCTGTTGGGCGCCACAGGAGATCTTCCATCCTGTAGCGCAGCGTCCCTTCGGCCTCGCCGTAGACGACGCTGGGACTGACCTGCATGGAGTCGATGTCAGCCAACAAGGATTTCAGCAACACCTTGGCACCATACAACTTCGGGCGCCCCCTCTTCTTTTTTTCCGGTGCAGGGCAAGGGGCGAACCCGACGGCAGTGGACTTCACGCGCGAGACCAGGTGGTTGCCTTGTTTGATCAGGCCGTCTGCCATCTTGCCGCTGGCATAGAACGCGTCGGCGACAAAGTAGAAGGCCTGCTGCACATCCGTGGCACGAAGCAGATGGATCATCTTGTCGAGCAGGGTGCGCCGATCACGGTTGCTCCAGATGAACCCCTCATGGATGTGGCTGGCCAAGGGGACCGCAAAGACGCTGCTGGCCGCGTTCATGAGGATGCACACCGACTGCAGGGAGTGGCCCATGATGTATTCGGGCTTGTTGGAGTCCGAGACCTGATGCAGCAGCTTGACGCCGGGCATCTTCTTGCCCCGCTTGGCCACCTTGATGCCTTCACCCACAAGGACGAGGCGATTGTTGATTCGCACGGGAGAGGCAAACAGGCAAAGGACCACCCGCGTCCACAGTGAGCACAGGGTGTCGAGTTTGATGGCCTTGCTGTGAAAGCAGCCGAGCAGCCGCTCATAACACCTGGGGTTGAGTTTGAGGGCGCGCACCAGGCTGGTGACGCCCAGCAGATCGCCGCGCACGGTGAAAGCGGCGGTGATGGTGGCAAACCACAGAAAGGTCAAGTTGCGGCTGAAGGCGGGTCGCAGCAGGCGAAGGGCTTGGTACCAGTGGAGCCAAAGAGACATGACCAGGCCTGGGGCGAGTTGCGACCCCAATGTATAGCATATATATGCTATACAAAGTACGAGAACACACAAGTATTTGTGTAAAATTTTCTCAACCGTCACAAATAAACGCCCGGCCCATGACGAACAGAACACTGGCTCAAATCGAGCGACGCATCGACAAGATAAAAGCCCTGCTGAGCGGCATCGGCGAAATGCGTCCAGGCTCACTCACTCAGCAGTTCAAGGACCGCGAAAGCCAAACCGGTCCTTACTACCAGCTCAGCTACACGCTGGACATGAAGAGTCGAACGGACTACGTCTCAAATGACGCACTGGCAGAAGTGCGCCGGCAAGTGGCCAACTACAAGCGCTTCAAGGAGCTGTGCGCGGAGTGGGTGGCGTTGGGCATTGAGCACTCCAAACTGAAAATCAAGCTCAAGCCAAAGGGCTAAAGACAACTGGCCGCAGGCTGGTTCACCGATGTCAGCTCAGCCGGCACAATACGGGGCCAGAACTACGCACTCTTGAGTATGGTCAG
>Ga0214919_10009577_pt1 | contig 12465 bp, 9 predicted proteins | sample LL1503_MetaG_FD_177994 | JGI IMG/M metagenome (GOLD analysis project Ga0214919, IMG submission 177994) | Freshwater microbial communities from Lake Lanier, Atlanta, Georgia, United States - LL-1503 | ecosystem: Environmental > Aquatic > Freshwater > Lake | place: USA: Georgia | collected 2015-03-15
AAGAGAACAACAATCAAGAGAACAACAATCAAGAGAACAACAATCAAGAGAACAACAATCAAGAGAACAACAATCAAGAGAACAACAATCAAGAGAACAACAATCAAGAGAACAATATAGAAGAGAAATAACAGAACCAATAAGACATGTAAGTTTTAAAGATCAAAGTACTGTAAATCGTAGTAATATTCCATTAAAAATACAATCAACAAATCAACCTACTAAATCATTATCTAATAAAAATTTAGATATTAGTAAAATTCAAAATACTCTTAAAAAATTAGGAATGGTTGATGCAACTGAAGTAGAATATATAAGAAAAGAAAATAAAATATTAAAAAATCAATTAGAGTATTTTAGTGAAACTAAATTAGCTTCTGTAAAACAAGAAATATCATTAGAATTTGAAAAATTAAATGAAAAAGAAATATTAATATCAAAAAAAGAAAATGAAATAAAATTATTAATGAAAAAATATCATTATTTATATGGAACAACAAATATTCAATTAGATATTTCACCTTCTGAACCACATAGTGATTTCTTATTTGAATTTGGTCCAATTGAAAATATAAATGGAATAAAATTAATGTCTTATTCAATACCACAACCTAGATATAATATAGAATCTGGTAAAAATAATGTTTTTCAAATTAAAAACATAGATAATGAAATAATTGAATTAAAATTAAATTCAGGTAAATATTTAATTAATAATTTAATAGAAAAATTAAATACAAAATCAGAAAAATTTAAATTTGAATTAAATGAAGAACAACTAGTTGAAATTAATTCAGAAGAATCTTTTGAAATTATTCCAACACCATTAAGTAAAGAAATTTTAGGTTTTACATTACATTATGAAGGAGAATCTAAATATATAGGTGACAAACCTTGGGATTTAAGAATAGAAGAAAAAGTTTTTTTATTTATAAATAATTTAGATGATTCAACACCATTTGCCATATTATATACAAATAATCATGGTAATTATCAATTTAAATTTGAAGAACCAATTGTATTAGATAATCTTGATTTAAGTTTTAGAGATTCTAAAGGTAGATCATTTAATTTTTATGGATTACCGTATAGTTTAAATATTCAACTTGAGATTGATAATCCAATTGAAGAATTATATATTTAATACCGAAAGATAAATTTTATTTTTCTTTTAAATTATATGGTAATATAAATATTATTATTTATATACTTTTATTAAATTAAATTCAATATACTTATAATAAACACATTGGAGATGGATAAAGTCATACTTTCATCTAATATTAAATTTATCACCTCTAATAATTGCTTATTATAAACATATCTAATAACTAATAAAAAACTTTAATTTTATTATAGTTTTTTCCTTAAATAATAGTTTTACTTTCTCTACTCCATTGTAAAACAAAAAAAATCAACTTGTATAAAATACATTTATAAGGAAAAATAAAACAGTTTAATATAATTTATGGTAGAAGAGGATACAAATAATTGGATACTTATTTAGGATTTGTTAATTTATTATTTAATTTAAAAATTAATAACTTTAAAAATAATTTTATTATCATAATATTTATATGTCTAATAAATATTATGATTTATTTAAAAATAAATATTTAAAATACAAAAATAAATATTTAAATTTAAAAAAAATATTAGGTGGTGCTAAAAAAATTAATATTAATAATGAAAAAAAAAAAATAATAAGCGTGTAGAAAACTGGGTAACAAAATTTAAAGATATTTTGATTGAATATAATATTGAAGATAATACTATTTATGATTTCAATAAATCTTATAATGTTAATAATCTACGTATAAAAATAGATAAAGATACCTTACAAAAATCCATAGATGATATTTTACAAACTCTAGGGGATTTTAATATTACATATAATTTGGTGTTAAATAATAATAATATTAAAATATTACCTGAAAGTTTTGGAAGTATTCGCATTGGTGGTGATTTGATGTTAAATAATAATAAACTTAAAATATTACCTGAAAGTTTTGGAAGTATTCATGTTGGTGGTAATCTGATGTTAAATAATAATGGACTTGAAATATTACCTAAAAGTTTTGGAAGTATTCATGTTGGTGGTAATCTGATGTTAAATAATAATAAACTTGAAATATTACCTGAAAGTTTTGGAAGTATTCACGTTGGTGGTGATTTGATGTTAAATAATAATAGACTTGAAATATTACCTGACAGTTTTGGAAGTATTCATGTTGGTGGTAATTTGTGGTTAAATAATAATAAACTTAAAATATTACCTGAAAATTTTGGAAGTATTAGTGGTATTATTGATTTAAGATTAAATAATAATAAACTTGAAAAATTACCAACCAGTTTTGGAAATATTAAAATTTTAAATAGTTTATGGTTAAATAATAATAAACTTAAAGAATTACCAAACAGTTTCGAAAATAATGAATTTTTAGGTAATGTGTGGTTACATGATAATGAACTTGAAATATTACCAGACAGTTTTGTAAGTATTTGTGTTGGTTTAGATTTGTTTTTATATAATAATAAACTTAAAAAATTACCAAACAGTTTCAAAAATATTAAAGTTCAAGGTAATTTGTGGTTAGATAATAATGAACTTGAAATATTACCAGACAGTTTTTGTAGTATTAAAGTTGGTAAAGATTTGAAATTAAATAATAATAAACTTAAAAGATTACCAAACAGTTTTGGAAATATTAAAATTAATGGTGATTTGTGGTTAAATGATAATGAACTTGAAATATTACCAGACAGTTTTGAAAGTATTAAAGTTGGTAATGATTTGAATTTATATAATAATAAACTTCAAACAGTACCAGCAGGTTTTAAAAAACAGTTTATTTTATATAATAAACGGCAAGTAGAAAGTTGGTTTTCTATGTATAGATTTATATATAATATAGATTACGAAATTAAGGATGATATTAAATATAATTTTAATAAAAACTATAATATTAGTAACCTATCTATAACTATAAATAAAGATAAATATATGTCTGAATTGGAAACAAATAATAGTCAACTATTACATTCTTTAGGAAGTTTTAATATTGAGGGTAATTTGAAATTAAGTTGTAATAATTTTAAAATATTACCAGAAAATTTTGGAAATATTAAGGTTGGTGGTAATCTTCTATTAGATAATAATAGAATCGACACATTACCAGAAAGTTTTGGAAATATTAAGGTTGGTGGTAGTCTACGATTAAATAATAATAGACTCGACACATTACCAGAAAGTTTTGGAAATATTGAGGTTGGTGGTAATCTTCTATTAGATAATAATAGACTCACCACATTACCAGAAAGTTTTGGAAATATTAAGGTTGGTGGTATCCTACTATTAAATAATAATAGACTCGACACATTACCAGAAAGTTTTGAAAAAATTAAGGTTGTTCATTTGTATTTAAATAATAATTATCTTCAAACATTACCAGAAAGTTTTGTAAATATTGGTGTTATTGGTAGTTTGTATTTAAATAATAATCAGCTGCAAACATTACCCAATGATTTCGGATCTATTAACATTACTGATAGTTTGTATTTAAATAATAATCAGCTACAAACATTACCCAATAGTTTTGTAAATATTAAAATTACTGATAGTTTGGATTTAAATAATAATTTACTTAAAATATTACCAATAAATTTTGAAAATATTAGTTGCAAAAAAATAAATTTATCAAATAATCTACTTAAAATATTACCAAAAAATAATACAAATGTTAAAAATATATTGTTAAATAATAATTACTTTATAGAAAAGCCATTAATAACATCTAATCTAAAGAATTGTGATTATTGTAACATATTAAAAGAATGTACAAAATGTGCTATATGTGAAGTTGTCTGTTATTGTTGTAAAGAATGTGAGAAAGATGCATGGACTAATCACAGTATTGTTTGTAATGATATTATAAATACTACTTTTATTATTGTAGCACACGGAGTATTAAAAGACGAACCTCCACGCATTATAGATAAAGAAAATATGAATATTATAACATTAAATACTATTGGTGAATCTATGTGGGAAGACCCATTTGATGACCTTATAAATATATATACATCAGGGCAGTCTTTATTTGATGATGATGATAAAAACATATATAAAAAAACAGGAGATGGTACTTTATTTAATGATACATATAAAGATAAAAAAGATGTTAAACTATCAAATAGGTCATATAATGAAATTGACTATTTAAATAATGTCTCTTTAGAATTTTATGATAATAAAGACAAAAATCTTGAAAAAAGTATAAAAATTTATTGTTTTAAAAAATATAGAAACAATAAACTAAAAATAGATAGTAAATATGCACATGATATTTTTAATCATAAAAAAATAAATTTAGATGAAGCAATTAACAAAATTGTAAACATTGAAAGATATGAAAATAAAAATATTGGACATATAACTTTTATTATTTATGTTTGTAGAGGATTTCCAAAGTCAAGAAATAAACGAATTAGTAATATAGTTGATAATTTAATGAGAACTAACAGCGATAACACCGATAACTCTGTATTAATAACACAAGCTAATTCAGATGTTAGATAAAAAATGATAAAATTGAATATAGTTATAATAAACAGTTTTAATAAACGGAGGTGGAGAAAGTCCTACTTTCACCACCTTTAATGCAATATTATTATTTAAAATCATTAACATTTTTAAAATATACTGGTCTACATTTATTTACTTCTTTATCTTTTGTAATATTTTTTGTAATATCATCAAAATTTCCACCACCTACTAATCTAACAATAAAGTTAATAGAATAAACACCACATTCAGAGTTACCAAATTGATGTTGTATTGGATTATATCTAATATCAAATATTTTTAATTCATTTAAGATTGTATTATTTTTAGATTCATATATAATTTCTTTTTCTAATTTTGAAGAGTTTAAAAGTTCATTTGTTATTTTTAATAAATTATTTATATTAATATTTTTATTATAGTTTTTTTTATAAAGATATTTAACTATTTTATTTATAAATTTTTTTGTTCTTTTATATGGTTTTTTACCAATTGAATCAAAATAATAAACATGTCCTTTTTTTAAATCAATAAATAAAGCAACCCAATGCGAACCATTACCACGAGAATCATCTAAATTGATAACCATACCTAATTTAGTTTTTCCTTCTTTTTCAAAATTCTGCAAATCTAAATCACCAATACCTAAAACTTTTATTTCTTCAAAATCAGCTGGAACTGCTCCTAAAAATACAAAGTCTTTATATTTATTTTGATATTGTGTTATTACATCATTAATATCGGAAGTTGACAACCATTCATATCTTTTTTTAGGTCCATCAGGTCTAAAAGTGTCTTCAATAATATCTTCTTTAATACTGTCATTTTCTATTTGTTCAACAATAGCTAAACGTAACCAACATACTTGATTATCACATTTATCTGCTAATATATTTTCTAATTGTTTAACTAATTCAGATTTATTATTAGTTATCTTTATATGATGTTTAGTATTACTATTATTATTATGACTTTTAGCAATTGATTGTAAAGCCTCTAATGAAAAACATGAACCATCTTTATAGGTTTTACTAGGAGCACATTTTTTATCTGCCATTTATTATTAAATAGAAAATTTTAATAAAATAGTTAAAAAATATAATAATTATAATTTAATTACTATTTTTTGAAACGATATATTTTCTAATTCTTTCCAATAATCTTTTTTATTTAACCATTTTTTAACATCATATAAACTATTTTTTTTTATTATTTCAACTAAATTAACAGTAAATAAACCTAATATAATTTTTTTATTATTAATTATTGGTTTCCATAATTGAAAATAGTTTAAATTATAATAAATAATTATTTCAGCTGATTTTTCATTTTCTTGACATGATGCAAAAATATATGTATTTTTAATTTTATTAAAGTTTTTTATTTGAGGAAATCCTCCTGAATAACAACAATCTAATATTAAATATAAATCAATTGTTTCTTCAAAGTTAGAATTAATTAAATCATAAATTTCAATTGGTTTTAAAACTCCATCAGAAAAATTTAAACAACCACCTTTAAACCCATGACCAGAAAAAAAAATTATAACATTTCTTTTTTTATTGTTAAGTTGAAAAATTTTGTTTAAATTTTTTAAAGTTGTATTTTTACCCAATAATAAATGTTTTGAATATAAAAAATTAAGATTATAAAACAATATAGCATCATTTTCACAACCTTGTAAATTATTTGAATTATTACCAATACAAATTAATAAATAATTATTGTCCATAAAAATAATTATAAATATAATATTTAAAAAATTATTTCTAAAGATTATTATATAATATGTCATATCAAGAAAAATATTCAAAATACAAAAATAAATATTTAGCTTTAAAATCCAAATATGGACATTTATTAAATACTACATCAGAAGACCTCTCTATGACACATGCAAATAATTCTAAAAAAAATATTAATTTAATTGGTGGTAAAAAAAGTAAATCAAAAAAAGATTCTGAATCAAAACAAAATTCTGAAGAAGGTCACGAAGAAGATCATGAAGAAGATCACGAAGAAGATCACAAAGAAGGTCATGAAGAAGATCACGAAGAAGATCACAAAGAAGAACCAGAAACTACAACAGAAACAACTTTAAAAAATGGAAATAGTTCAGAATTTAAAACAGAATCTAACTCTGAATCTGTTTCTTCTTTATTCAAACAAAATGGAGGCAGTAAAAAAAAATTAAATAAAACATCTAAATCGAAGAAAAAAGCAAAAAAAAAAATAATGAAATATTTTTTTCAAGTAGAATCTGATTTATTTTCGGATTCATTATCTTCAAGTACATTATCTGAAATTAATTCAGATTCAGATTTTTCATCAAGTGATGTTATATGGTAGGGAAGGAGAAAGTAAAATAATTTTTTATTTTTTTCTTTACTATTAGAGGTGACAAAAGTATGACTTTCTTCGGATAAATAATAATTAAAATATTATTTAAAGCAGTATTTATAATATACTTATTATATTATTTATGATTGATATTGAAAACAAAGAACAATTAGAAGAATTCATTTGGGAAAATAAAGAGAAAGTTATTGTTATATATTTTGGTGCTGAATGGTGCGGACCTTGTAAAAAACTTAAAGATAGATTAGATTCAGAAGAAGGAAAATTATTTATGCCTAATTTAATTGTAGGACATATAGATATAGATTCTAAAGAAAATCAAAGTTTATGTGAATTATATCAAATTAGTTCTATTCCTGTCCAAATTTTTATTTCATTGAAAGGAACACAAATTATTGAAGAAAAAAGAATTATTGGATATGATTGGATTAATTTTACAATGACATATAATTCAATTATAGATGAAATACAGAATGAAATCAATACATCAAGTTAATATATATGAAGGTGAAAATATTTGTCTTTATCACGTAAAATTAGAAAAATTGATTATTTTATATATTATTTAATAATACATAAAATAATGTCAAATATATTTACTATTAAAAGTGTAAATTTATTTTCATCTCATGTACATAATTTGCCTAAAAATCAAGAATGCACAATTTGTCGATGTAATTTAAATGTTTCTAGTTTACATAATCAAGAAACATGTATTGATTCTATTATTACAACAGGTGTATGTGGTCATTCATTTCATATGGAATGTATTAATCCATGGATAAATCAAAATAAACATTGTCCTTTATGTTCGCAAAAATGGCAATATTTACCAACATTACAATCAACAACAATTAGTAAATCTAGTATCTCTAGTATCTCTACAGATATTGAAATTGAGTAAAACTATTTTACAAAGTTAATTAAACAATTATTTATTTATTCTATTATAATGAAAATACTATATAATAAATTAAATGAAAATGAAGTAGAGGCTGGTTTAGATGAAGCTGGTAGAGGACCATTAATAGGTAGAGTTTATGCAGCTGTTGTCAATTGGGGTGATACACCAATTAATGATAATGTAATGGATTCTAAAAAATTATCACAAAAAAAAAGAAAAGAAGTTTTGCAATGGATTGTTAAAAATGTAGATGAATGGGCAGTAGGCTGGGCAGAAGCTGATGAAATTGATTCTATTAATATTTTAGAAGCTACTAAATTAGCAATGTTACGAGCTTTAAAACAACTTGAATTTAAACCAGATTATTTAATAATTGATGGTGTAGGATGGGAAAAAAAAATTCAATCTTATAATATTAAATCTATTATAAAAGGAGATGCTAACTACTATTCAATTGCTGCAGCTTCTATTATAGCAAAAGAATATCATGATGATCATATTAAAACTCTATGTATAAATCATCCAGAATTAATAAGTAAATATGATTTATTAAATAATATGGGATATGGTACACCAAAACATATAGAAGGTATAAAAAAATATGGATTATCTGAATTTCATAGAAAATCATTCAAACTAAAAAAATAATTTTTATTACGGGTATGAAAAACAAAGTAAAATAAATTTTTACTTTATTATTTGTCTACGGCGCAGGAGAAAGTAAAATTTTATTTTACTTTCTTCTTTGCTATTAGAGGTGATTAAAGTAGGACTTTCTCCACCTCTTACTAATAATTTATTCAGAATCAGAATAACCAGTTCCGCTATCAGTAGAAAAATTAATAGAATCTGGAATTAAACTATTATCAGTTTCAATTAATTCTTCATAATCTGGAATATTTGGTATTTCGGAAATAGGAGTAGCTATTTTATCTTTTCTAACTAATTTAATTCTAGTAAATGTTGGAAAACCAGAATTAAATGGTCCATAAAATGTACTATCAGAACGAATAAATATTTCTAAATGTAATGTTATTTTACAAATTGGTTCTTTATTAATATATACATCACTACTAACTCTAAAAGGTCTTAATTCTTTACCAGCAGAATTTTCTTGAAAAACAATAGAATCTAATATAACTAAATTAGTGAATCTAATATCCCCACAATTAAATGATTTTGTAATAAATTTATTTAATGATTCTTTATCATTTTGACTCATTGAGATAATTTTGTTTTTTGAACTAACTAATTCGTAATGATTATTATTAACAGTTATTAAACTTTGTAAAAAATGATATAATTTTTTTATATTTGGATCTTCTTTCATCATATCATTTTTCATAGGTTTTTTTTTTTCATAAATTTGTTTAAAGTCGTTATCATGAACTATTTCTGGAGTTGTTTTTCCACATTGTTTTATTCCTTCAATTAAACCTCCTTTAAATTCTGTATTATTTAATCCTTCTATTGAATTATAAAAATAATCTAAAATTTTTTTATAATATCTTTTTAGTACTTCTAAAACTGAACCATTTGATACATAATTTGCTATTAATAACAATAATACTATTAATAGTATATTATTCAAAAGTTTTTCATTCATATTTAATTATTTTAATATAGAAAATTATTTTAAAGCTTAAAATTGCGTTAGACTAATTATCTAAAGCTTCGATAGAATAATCTATATCATCATCTATTTCATAATCATCTATATCCATAGATTCTGATGCTTCTTGAGTATCTATATTATTATCTTTTTCTTTATCGCGAATGTCACCAAATTCTTTATTATCGAGTAATTCTTGATAAAACCCAACAACTTTTAAATTATCATCAATATATGGAACTTCATTAATTAAAATAAAATCAAATTTACGTATTTGAGTATTAGAATATGGTCTATTATATTGATCAAATGAATATTTTATTATTCTAATTATTAAATAACATAATTCAGATTGTACAGCAATTTGTGTATTATAATCTAATAATCTATTAAGATTAAAAATCAAATAAAATATTAATTTACAATCAACATTATTAAGATTATTAAAATATACCGTATCTATATAATTTTTATTTATATGTAATTTTATATTTTCAGGTAATGGTAATAATTCTATATTATTTAAAATTAATTTACAATGTTTAAAAACACTATTATGACCATTGTTATCTTTCATCTTAAGATTATTAATTTTTTTTGTAATATCATTAATTATTTTTTTTTCTTCTACACCATATAAACTAAAATTGTTACCATTATTTCTAATATTATAAATCATTGATTGAATACGGGAAATTATTTGTTTTAAATTAACCATTCTTGTTCTTAAATAATTATTACCAATATCTTGTGAATCTTTGATAATATCTTCTGTTTTCATATTTTGAAATGATGAATTTAAATGATATAAATTTAAAAATTGGTTTTCTAAACCTAATTGTAAAATACAATCTTTTAGCGATAAATGAATTTTTAATGAAGGTGTCCCTCTTGACTTTTTAAATTCTTTGTTATTTTCACTATATCCTAAATATTGTAAAGTAATAAAATCATAAAATACAAACACATTATCTGCTTTATTCTTATAATAAATAACATCACATTTATAATGTGTATGATTTTTTGTAATTTCTATTTTGTTTTCACTGTGTAATATTGTAATATGATCTTTTTTTTCATTTCCTAAATAATCATGGTCTATTATATATACTGTATCTTTCATATATATTATATCATCATTAATCTTAATTTTATTACCTAATATTTTAATTAGTCTTTCTATAAAGATACTAATATAATTATATAGTTTATTTTCAGTATTTTTTTCATATCTACTATTAAATTTATTAATAATATTTTTTATTTGTTCATTTTCTTTTTCTTTATTTTCAACAAATTTTTTCATTTCAGAAATAGCAGATAATGTTATTTCATATGTTTTTTCTTCTATGTTTTTACCCATTAATTCTAGCTCTTTATCACTAAATGAATATTTATTTGGATTTTTATTACATATAGTACAAATTTCGTTATCATTAAATTCGTGAGTATTACCAGAGATACAATACTTTTTAGCTAATTTATTTAAATTAATTATTTTTAATTTATATATATATAATTTATTCTCATCATGTGATGTTGTTGTTGATGTTTCCATTAATTTTATTAATTCATTATAAGATTGATGACAATTATCACAAATCATATTACCTTTTTGATATTGCCAAGTATGAAATTTACCTGAAGAACAATTTGTTAATATATCTAAATTATTATTTGCAGATTTTTGTTTTAAAAAAGATATCATATTAATTTTTGCTTCACATTTTTCTTTTTGTTCTTGGTCTTTCTCTACTATATATTCGATAGATTTAACTATTTCTATAGTTTGTATTTTCTTTTTTGTAAAATTAAGTTTTTTTAAACTATCATTGTAATTAATATTTTTTAATGATCTTTCATGTATTCTTTTTAACAATATAGCATCATTAAAAGTATAAGTTCTTTTTTGTAAAAATCTAGAATTAATAGATTCATACATAAAATTTTTTTCTTTTTCAAAGTTTGCTTCGGCAATACTATTAATTAAATCTACTAATGTATGAATTATTGTTTTTTGAACAATAATATTTGTAAAATGTTTTGATTTTGTATCTTCTATTTTATTATCCCATAACCAAATTTTATTATTTGTAAAAATACAAGCAAAATAAAATATTGCATAACACAATAATGGATATTTAGTCATTAGGATTTTATCTTTTTGATTAATTCTTAAATATAAGTCTCCAAATATAGTTTCACCAAACTTTTCATAAAAAAAATAATTACATCTTTTATCATCTTTTAATCCAAGTAAATTACCAGGATTTAAATCTAATAACATTATAAAAAACAAATATACAATTACATTATTATATTTAATAATTTTATAGTAGTCTGTATCTGTTGAACTAGTTAAAAATATTTCATCTTTTAATTCAAAAAAGAACAAATTTGTAAAATCCGTATTAATATTATATTTTTTATTTGATTGTTGAATTCTATCTTTTGGCTGTTTTTTTAAATATTCCGTATGTAATATAATTATATCTAATACATCTTTAATAATTAATTTTCTTTTTAATCTTATTGTTGGTGTAGAACCAATATATAAATTTAAATCAGCTAAATAAGCTATTTTTTCTATATTTTTTTCTAAATTTCTTATAATTCTTGTATATTTTGCATATTTAGGATTTTCTTCTAATTTTTGATTTACTACAATATTAGTTGTCATAAATGTATCAGTTTCATTGTTGTATGTACCTTCATAAATATATTTTTTAATTGATAAAATTTCATTACAACTTTTACATATATAATCCCCATTTTTATTAATTTTAATATATTGTTTGCCAAAATCAACAATTGCTTGTGAAAAATCATCTGATTTCATTTTTGACATTTTATTAATATTTTTCCATTTTATATAATGTAAACAAATTGGTTCTTTTTTATTTTGTTCTGAAACTAATTCTGTTTCCAATGATTCTGAATTAATATAAATAATATTTTTTTTTACTTTACTTTTTTTAAGTATAGGTAGTTCAATAATTTTATTTCTTTTTCCAGGCATCATGTTGT
>Ga0214919_10009578_pt1 | contig 12463 bp, 20 predicted proteins | sample LL1503_MetaG_FD_177994 | JGI IMG/M metagenome (GOLD analysis project Ga0214919, IMG submission 177994) | Freshwater microbial communities from Lake Lanier, Atlanta, Georgia, United States - LL-1503 | ecosystem: Environmental > Aquatic > Freshwater > Lake | place: USA: Georgia | collected...
ATTTCCCATCGATCAACATATTTTCTATCAGTTTTACATCCATGGAAATGATGAAGAATTGTACCGTGTAAAAATCCAATATTTCTTTTAATAACTGTTTCACATCTTTCTTGAAAAATATTACATAATAACTTGTAATTTTCATGTAAATTTTTATTTAGAGTTTTATTTACTAAACCAATGAAACTTAAACTCATATGATGATCACCAGCACCTAAAATTCCAAAATCAATTAATCCACCGATTCCATCATAAGCTTTTCTGGTCATCGCCCAAGCATAACCTGGATGCCAAAATTTATTATATTTATTAGGAAGATTCCAAATTTCCCCATTACAATATTGATATCCAAACCCAACATGTACTTGTAAAGTTTCTTCCTTGGGTCCTAAATCAATTGCGTGACTAAATAGTTGTAAAACTTTATAGGTTTGTAATAATTCAATAGTTTCAGTAACCCATTTTTTATTTTGAAATTCTATATCCGCATCTATCCAAGCCATATATTCCCAATCATCAGGTAAATGCGTGGTTGCAATATTTATTAAATTTTCCTTGTACCAAATTTCATCATCCGTTCGTAGCTTTATAGTTGAATTTGTTACAAAATCTCTACAACCTTGTTGAAGTTCAACCGTTATTAGTTTTACATGTTTTTCACTTTGCATTCTTTCACAAAATTCGTTGAATAATTCATAGCGTCTTGCAAATCTTGCAGGATTTGATATAACTGCGATAACATATAATATTGAAGAACTGGTTATTTTTTTATGTGAACAAATTTCGTCATATTTAGATTCAGATGTTTTACATTCATCTTTTTGAAAAAAATCCATTTTTATTTCAAGGAAAAAATTTAAAATAAAATCAAAAAATGATTTAAAATTCAAATTAAGATTTTCTAGCTTTAAGTATGAAAAAACATATATTATTTTTACCAGATCATATCATAACTTATGAAATTTTTTCATTTTATAATCCTTATAAAATCTTTTATGATTATACGATAATAGAATTTAGATCGAGATGTTTATTTAAAGCATGTATAAGACAACTCAAACAATATTCTATATACGATAAAAATAAAAATTTCATCTCATTTCAAAAAGATGCTTTGTTGTCAAGCTAAATTTTTTTATAATATGAATATAAATTTCGTATTACTATAAAAAATCAATTTTTTAAAAAATTTTTGTCAAAAAAATCAGAAAAATTTTTGAAGATGGAAAGTCATTTATCAGAAAATGAAATTAATCTATTAGAAGATGTTTGTGATAACAAAATCAGAAAACAGCTTGAACTAGAGATGAAAAGTTATTTATCAGAAAATGAAATTAATCTATATGAAGAGGTCTGTCAAATTACATACCTATTTGGAAAAATAAATTATAGTGTATTATCAAAAGCGTCCAAAGATGACTGGAAAGTTCCTAGTGATTTTGATTTACCCGATGTTGATTGGGATTATTTAGCGGATGACAATAATAGGCTTCCTTTACATGATTGGTATAAAGATAAAAAAAGTCCACACTGGAATAAATGGTACACCTATTTAAAAAATGTAAAAATTCTTGAAAATGCATTTGATGGTAAAAAATATAAATATTCTTCATATTATGATTTTTGCAAATATTTATATAAGTCAAGAAGAAATGGAGATGAGCGAAACCTTTTCAATAGGAAACGTCGTGTATATATAACACCAGAATTTATACAAGGATTAAACTTAGATGAACCACATAAGCAATTTCTATTAGGTTTGTTGAAATTAATACGTGAAAAGACAAAAGAAATAAACATGTAACAGAGTATCGTCCAGTGTAATTAACAAATAAATCTAATTTTTATAGAATTTTTTATATAAAAATTATTTTTCGTCTTATTTATTTTTTATATCAAAGTCATACTCTGAAAAAATTGATTTTTTTTAGATTTTTCTACTAAAAAATCAGCACTGTTTGGAAACATGCACAGATTCCAAGTTCCCGCCCAACCTCAAGTCCCCGTAGCTCCTCCTCCAGTCGTAGTAGCCCAACCTCCAGTGCGTCGTCCATTAAGGGATATTACCAATGTAATTCGTAATTAACAAATAAATGTAAATTTTTATAGAATTTTTTTTCCTATATAAAATTTTTTTTTCTCGTCTTCTTTTTAATTCAGATATACTTTCTTCTCAGAGTATGGTGCATTTTTTTTTCTTTTTTTTCTTTGTTTTTTTTATTTCTCTTTCACGTTTTTCATATTCAATTTCGGAATACATTATATTAAATATTTGTTGAATATTCTCTATACTTTCTTCTTTGGATGAAATTTCAAAATAATATATATTCATAGAATCAGCAAAATTTTTAGCTTCTTGATATAAAATCATTCTTTTATCAGCACATTCATCCAATTTCGTTCCTAATAATATAATTGGGATATTATTATTATTTTTAACATATCTTATATATTCTGGTATATTAAAAAAAGATTTTTCATTTGTTAAATCAAAAAGAATAAAAACACCTTCTGCATCTTTAAAAAATGATTGACAATCATTAAGAGAAGTTATTTCCCACATATAAATTTTTACATCTTCTTTTATTTTTTTAATTTTAAAATCTATGCATATTGTTGGTGGTAGATGATTATCAAATGTATCGTCCATAAATCGTTTGATTAAACAAGATTTACCAACATTTGAATCACCTAAAAACAGTATTTTAAATTTCATATTTATTTCTAAGCACTATTATTATATTTTTTGTAAAGTTTTATTATAGTTAGAATCATAAAAAATCCACCAATATATTTCATTTGTTTTTTTAAATCTAAAAAATAATATAGATCTCTAAAAGGAACATCTTCTTCGCATTTCTTTTTTATATATTCAACCATAGCACATTTATTATTATAACAATTCCAATGAACGTAAATCATTATATTTGATATAATGTAGTATATTAAAACATAAACATTAGAACTCATCCATCCTATATAAGTAAATACAGATATAACGTGATGTATAAATAACATTGAGAAAAATTTTGGATTTGTAAAACACTTTTTATAATAAGTTTTAAGTCCAGTAAAAATATCAACGAAAAAACTTATTAGACTTATAAAAATTAAAATTTTGAACTCGTTTTGAATCATTTATTTATTTTTTATTTTATTACATCATCTTATAATTTTCATAATATTCAAAATTTATTTTACGAGATTTTATAAATTTTTTTACATTTGCAATATTATCCTCGTATAATATATCTCTATTAAAAAATTCTGGTTTCACAAGCATTCCTTCATTGAACATTATAGCACAATTATTATTTTGAACTGATGTTTTTATTAAAAGTTCCAAGAAATTTTGACCATATATAATATTTTCATCTAAACAAATAATAACCGTTCCATATTCCCCTTCTCGTAATAAAGTTGGAACTATATTATTTTCCTTACCATAATCATATCCACATCTATAAACGCTTACAACATCTTCACAAACCTTTTTTATTGTATAATCTTTACCGTCTTTGGTCTTATATGGTATATTTAATGCAATTTGGTCTATTTTAATTGTTTGATCTAATAAAGACGCCAATAATGATTCTAATCTATGAACATTATGAGGTCTACAAGAAATTGATACAATAATTTTCGAATTAAAACCAGGTATACGATTCATTTTCTTATGAGTATAGTTTGTGATATGTTCAGATAAATTTGGATTGTACATTAATTTAAAATATCTGTAAAAATTAAAGAAATATACTAATAAAAATAGAAATATTAAGAATAAAACGATTATGACGATATTCATTTTTTATTAAAATATGATTTTTTTAAATGGAAAGAATTTTTATACGGTGATTTTTTTTGGAATCATTATATCTATATTTAAAAATAAAAAATAGGAAATACAAATCAAAAATGAATCTATTACAAGAAAAAGATAGTTCTTGTTTTCAGAATTTTTTATCAGAATTATCAGAATCAATAAAGGAAGGTAAGATGAATAAAGAGGAAATTCTTCTATTATGTGAATTTTATTATAAATTTAAATTATCCAAAGAAAATAATCATAAACAAGAAGATATAATCAAATATTTATCGCTTGGATATTATATGTATTCTTTTATTGAAAAAGAAGATTAAAAGAAATGTTTCTTTTAAAATAAAAATATGGAAGAAAGTACTAATGTGAAAATTGTTTTTCACAAAGACACTGAAATTTTATTAATGAATGGAACTTTTAAAAAAGCAATGGATATTGAAGAAAAAGACATTCTAGTTGGTGCACCATACCATAACATAGTAAAAAAGAAATATTTTTCAAAGGAAAATCTTTATAGAATCATTTCTAGATATGGAAATAGCTTTGTTGTAGGTGAAAATACACAATTTTTAATATACGACAATAAAAATTGTATATTTGATCACATTGATGTAAAACACTATTTAATGATGGATAATGAAAACAAAAATACAGTTTCGATACATAAAACAATAGTTGATTATAATGAAATCGAATTGAAAATAGATCCTTATATTTTAGGAATATTTATTGGAAATACAAATAATTTTTTTATACATATTAAAAATACCACAGAAATAATGAAATCTATTGTGAAAACAATTGATATTCTGAAATTAAAAAAAATGTCTACTTCAAATGAATACATAATATTCATTTCAGATGTTTTATTGGACGATGAAATAAAAAAACAGTATAAATTTCTTTTTGGTTCTTCAAAATATATTCCTGAATTTTGTAAAAAAAATTCTGCGACTTTCAGACGAAAACTCTTAGCAGGAATCATTGATATTAATTCAGTTGAAAAGGAAAATTGTGTAGAAATTAGACATTTAAATAAAAATGTAGCATTGGATGTATATAATCTTTTATTCTCCATTGGAATATTTCATGTACTAATGATCAAAGAAAATCAATATTTTAATATTCAAATATTTGGTGATATTTCAAATATTCAATTTGAAAAAAAATATGAACCTAAACCTTTCATGTGCAATAATTTTAAAGTTGCTTCCATTGCAGAAAAAGAATGTGTTGTGATTGAAGTTGAAAATGGTAATAGTATTGTTCTTTCAGATTTTACCATCATCTAAAAAGAAAAAGAAAGAAAAAAATAATTGATTTTAAGATTTATTTACATTGTTATATATTAAAAATATTCAGATATAATAATGTCTTTACTTGTAAACTCATCAGAATTGACTAATGAACAAATTCAAACTACAAACGATGACCTGATTGTGAAAATTCCAAATGGGAAATATAATAAAGGTGCACCAGAAAAAGAGATTTCTACCTACTATCTAGATTCGAATAATTATGTTTATGTACCTTTTGCATATGGAGCTACTAAATTAAAATTACCTCGTAGAACTCGCGACAAATTTCCTGCAATGAAAAAAAAATTCACAGGTTCATTAAGAGATGAACAAGCGGTTGTTCAAAAAGAAGCTCTTCAAACTTTATCAAAAACTGGTTCTGTTATACTAAGTTTACATACAGGTTTTGGAAAAACTATACTAGCAATTAATTTAGCATGTGAGATTCGATTGAAAACTTTGATTATCGTAAATAAAATTGTATTAATCAATCAATGGGAGGAGTCTATATTAAATTTTTGCCCAACAGCTAAAATACAAAAAGTTACATCGAAAAATGAATTTGACGAAGACTGTGATTTTTTTATAATGAATGCCGTTAATATTCCTAAAAAAAAGAAGACTTTCTTTCGACAAATAGCTCTTTGTATCATTGACGAATTACATTTAATAATGGCTGAATCACTTGCTAAAAGCTTACAATGTATTTTTCCACGTTATTTGATTGGATTGTCAGCTACACCATATAGAGAAGATGGTCTTGATCCATTGATAGAACTATATTTCGGATGTAATCGAATAGTTCGACTCTTACGAAGAAAACATATCGTATATAAAGTAGATACCGGATTTAAACCAAAAATGGAATATACAGAAAATGGTAAATTGAATTGGGGAGCTATATTAGAAGCGCAGTGCAACAATGTTGAACGAAATGAATTAATTGTATCGATATGTAAAAAATTTAAGGATAGAAATATTTTAATTCTTACTAAACGTGTTAATCAAGGACAATATTTATATGATCGTTTGGTAGAGGAAGGTGAAAATGTTGCGAGCTTACTTAAGAGTCAACAGACTTTTGATAGAACTTGTAGAATATTAGTAGCAAGCGTGATGAAGGCAGGAACAGGTTTTGATTTTAAAAAATTAGACACACTCATTTTGGCTTCAGATTTAGAAAACTACTTCATTCAAATTTTGGGTAGAATTATGAGAACCCAAGAAGGTATTCCAACTGTATTTGATTTAGTAGATAATAATGGAATTTTAGAAAAACACTTTAAATCAAGAGAAGAAGTTTATAAAGAAATTGGTGGTGAAATTAAAATTTACCCAAAATTGTTATGAAACATCTTTTTTTCAAAAATATGAAGAATGTCTTTTCCTTATACAAAAATATTCTGGTTTTTCATGTTCTTTGCTATATTGAATAGTTTTTTGAAGTAATTGGTTCAGAAATCCTTGATTTGGATTTACAACAGGTCGTTTTCGTTGAACAAATTCTAGAACTGAATATAAAACTTCTTGTGGATTTGCTTTAGGTTTTTCATTTTGATAAAATGTTCGAAGTATATAATTTAAAACAATAGATGAGCTTCTACTAACACCTGCATAACAATGAACCAATACATTTTCTCCTCTCGATATTTTATCATTTATAAAATCATAAGTCATATCAAAATATTGATATATATTTGCTGACGGACTATCAGGTAATCTAATATATAAAGATTGAATTCCATTCATTTTTTGATATAATAAAATATTATCTGGTTTATTCATCGTTTCTAAAGTTATAACTGCTTTTATTTTATTTTTATTTAAAACATATGGATTATTGCTTGTAAACCAGTTTGATAAAAATAAATGTGGAACTATTTCTGTAATATCATTGTCGATCATTTGCTTTTTATTTATATTTTATAACAGATTTTTTGTTATAAAAAAAATTTTAGTTCTCAAATAAATCATCTTGTTGTTCTTTTGAAAGTTTAAGATAGTTATAATCAAAAATATTTGAAGTTAGATTTAAATGGTTTTTCAAAAATTCTGGTTCTATTTTAATAATTTCTTTAAATGCAACCCAATCTTTTTTTAAATCTGCTTTTTCTAAAGCAATATGAAGACTATAAGATCTATAAGAACTTGGAATTTTGTTTTTGTGATGTTCCATTCGTTTTTTATTACACAAATTTTGTGTTTAGATTAATTTATTAAACTATTTCCACATTGCTAAAGTAAGCTAGTGATAAAGTTAGTGTAATTGTTACAAATATATAAATAAAGTAATATAATATTTCACGTGTATTAATTGTCTGACCTTTTGTAGGATTATTTAGTATAAGTTTAAACATTTCATTTATACCTAATGAAATAACTAAACATAACGCGGAAAATATAATAGTGATAAAACTTTTATATATACTTTTATTTTTTTTGTCAATAAAATCACTATTATCTTTATCTTCTTTTTTAGGTGGACTTAAAAATTTAATAGCTTTTTGTTGTTCTTCGATTACTTCATCATCATTACTTTTTATTTCTGTAGCCATTTTATTTATATATATTTTTTATTTATATATAATTTTTATTATATAGAATAAATGAAAAAAAAATCTAAATCTAAATCTAGAAGAATAACAAAAAAATCTAAATCTAAATCTAAATCTAGAAGAAGAATAACAAAAAAATCTAAATCTAAATCTAGAAGAAAAAATTCTGATGGGATGGATGGAATACCGCAATTGTTTTTATCGGAACTAGTACCTCGTGGAGGAGATCTTACGCCAGCTCAGAAATTCGAAGACACTCTTATAATATTGAATACATTAGATTTCACTAATAAAATGACAATAGAAAATTTTACTACTATTATTAATGACGTGTATTCTAATGGAAAATATCTATTTATTATTGATCATAACAGATATCACGACGAGGATAATACTGTGAATGATTTTTATAAAGTTCATAAAGCTTTAAAGCCAACTTTTTTTTGTTTAATAGACAGATTTGCTGTAACTTTTAATCTAGAAAACCATAGAGACATAACTCATAGATATTCACGTAAATTTGAATATGCTTCTTATAATTTATTAGAAAATGGTAATCATGTTATAAAAAGAATCGTAGAAGAATCGGGACCTCCAGCTGGAGCAATCTTAGATGATGATGAAGAAATGTGATAGAATTTAATTAGTAATCTTCATAATGAATTTTACATTGTCCGTTATTTCCGTTACCGTAAGCATTTCTTAATTTTTGATATCCAAAATCAAAACAATTATGCTTGTGAAATTGATCATATCGATGTTTATAATTCGGAATTACATATTCCCCTCCACCTGAACTTAATCCAACCTCATTCGAATTATCATTCATAATATATTTAATTCTCTCAGCATAATTTTTACGCATTGTGCTACTGGTGATTGTTTGTATATTTCCATATTGTTCATTTGTAATATTAGAAGCATATTTAGTTGTATAAAACGGCGTTGTATAATTTGCAGGTATTACATTTTTACAACATAATCCAGACGTTTTCATAGGATCATTACTATTACTCATTTATTATATTATTTTATTTATTTTTAAATTTTTCACGTATTTCATTTAAAACTGGATGTCTATGTTTATATTGTTTATTTTGTTTATCATCAATTTTTACATGATTAAGTTTTACATTTAAAATAAGTTTTTTCAAATCATCGTATTCTTTTTGAGATGTATTTGATTCTTTGACAGGATTTAATTTAACTGACTTTATGTCATTCATAGTAACTAAATGTTTTACAATGAAAATATCATCATCTTCTTCATTTTTTGTATTATTTTCAATAATATCAGGGTGTGGTTTATAAAAGAATTGAATTAAAAAATTATATAAAAATGACATTTTCTTTTATGGAAAGATTGTAAAAAAATGATTTTAAAACTTTTTTTGTAATTACTTTTTTACAATCTATTATGATGAATATTGAAAACGAAATTCGACCAAGAATATATAATTATTACGGTGATATTAGAACAATGTATTTTTTACAAAAACGTATTACACAAAATGATTCTGAAACTATTAGAAATTTATGTACTTCCGGAAGATTTCATGTCGATTCTAAAAGTGTAAATTTTGGCACAACATTACTTCATTATGCCGTGAGATATAAAAAACATGATATTATTACTCTTTTATTGGATATTTTGAACGCTTCAACTGATATTCAAGATAATCTTGGACAAACCGCATTTTATCATGCATGTGAAAGAGGATTTATGTATATTGTAAAAATTTTCACAACTCATAGAGTGAATATATCAACTTTTTTAAATAAACCTGATTCACGAGGTATGACTCCTCTTTTAGTTGCATATCAAAATAATCATAATCCAGTATGTAAGTGGTTAATATCAAAGGGAGCTGATTACAATCATGTTTCTTCTAATGGTTTTCATATTGAGAGTGAACATTTAGAAAATCGATTTATAACCCAAGTTAATATGATGAGGTATCTTAGAACTCCATATAGTGATACTAATAGACGTGTTAGACGAAGAATAGGATTTACTCCAATTTCTACATCTTCCGTGGATAATACTCCAAGTTCACCACCTAGATTGGTAGTTCGTGGAATAAGTATTTTTTCAACACCGGTAACTATTCAAGAAGAAAATGAAAAAGAAGTTCCTACATTTTTAGCAAATGAATATATTGATATGATGATTGAATTAAAGAAAACATGCCAAATATGTTTTGAACCATATCAAAAGGATAAAGTTGTCATTATGAAGAAATGTGGACATTCTGCTTGTAGTACATGTTTTTCAAAGATTGATAAATGTCATATGTGTAGAATAAGTTTTTAGATAATTATAAATAAATTCATATATTTTTTTCAAATATAAAAAATTAAAAAATAAAAATTTCTTTTTCTCTTGTCTATCAATAAAAAATGAATTCATACTACGGATCAGTAAATGGACCAGCATGTCATTATGCTAGATTAGCCAGATATAATAATTGTTCTTTGGCTGAAGTTGCAGCAACCCTTCAAACATCAGATAAAGATTTTAAATTTCAAGGAAACATCCCAACTTCGGCAGCAAAAGTTGAAGCCGGTGTTGAAGCTGGTATGGTAAGACCAACTAGACCTCCAGCAGCTCCACCAGCTCTACCTCCAGCAGCTCCAGCAGCTTCAGTAGCTCAACCAACAGCAGCTCCTGTAACTGAAGGATTTACTGAACCTGATTACACTCCTACCTACAAAGTTCCCAACTACCCTCCTATCAATACCGATGCTCTAACTCACGGAGTCGCCTATAATTGCGGGGGATATTTCAATATTTTGGACGCATACGGTAGCTCGGCTGGAAATTGTGTGACAAATTATGTGAATAACTAATTTGGTTTTCTACTTAAAAATAATTGATTTAAAATTTTGAATCTCAAAGAATTTCAAAATAAAATGAAGATGGATTTCGCTAAAGCAAAAGATATAATTGAATCTAAAATTAAAGAACGTTTAAATTTTGAAAATTCAAATGAATTTCAAAATTTTATAGAATTTAATAAAAATGATTAAATTTTATATATTTAAATTATACTATACATCTTCAATAACACATATATCTGAAGGTTGCTTGACAAAATTTATTAATCCTCTATTAGGATGAATAACATCTATAACATACACAAGTCCATCTGTATGGGTTGATATAGCTCTACTCTGCGTGAAATATGATCTTGATACGACTCCTTGAATTAATCCTTGGACGGAATGCTGAAAACTAACACGGGTTCCTTGTGGGTAGATAGTGGAAGAAAGTACAGATTCTGACATTTTTCTTCGAAGCTGATTTTTATACTAAAAAAATACAAAAAAATCAATTTTTACTATGTTGATTTTTTTTACTTTTTCTTTTTCAATTTAAAGAGGAACATTGTAAATACAAAATGAAATATTTATTATATTTACTGTCGTTATCTATTCCATTATTTTATTCAATAATGTTAGAAGAGTGTAATACATGTAACGAATGGATAAAACCACAAACAAATATGTACGATATATCATATCGTTTGTGCATATATGATACCTCCTTCGACGTAACCTATACAAAACAACCCGAAGAACAATTGGATTGGTTGTTTTTAGGTACTGCTTGTGATGACAGGTGTCCAACGACACAAGCAGGAGAAGGGTATGTGTGTTCGTTGACGGACGAGGGTTATAGAGAAATTGAAGAAGATATGAGTTTTGGAGAACTATTTTCAAAGTATGAATTCCATCATTTTAATTGCACTGTAACAGATAATTTAATTTTTCTTCACGTACATCGGCTTATTCCAAATAAATGGATAGAAAAAAATGTATCTATCCCTTATTTTATAAGTCATGGTAACAATAACGCAAAAAATATAGAACAAAATGTACAGACATTTTCGATTGACTATTCAAATGTTTTTTTTAACTAGAGACTATCTCAAAAAATAAAAATAATGTTTCGACTACACCTACTGAATGTAAAGCTTGTGATAGTGATAAAATATCTAAATGTAATTTTCCTTATGCTTCTAAATTACTTATGCAAGAATTACAAGCTATGGGAATTAAAATGGCTATTAAAGTCAAAAAATAATTGTTGTTTGTTGTTTTATATTTTTTTTTTAAACTTTTTATAAGTTTAAAAAATTAATTTACATCTTTCTTTTGCTTCTTTTCTTGCTTCTTCGTTTACTTTTTTTCTTGCTTCTTCGTTTACTTTTATTTCTTTTTTTACCATCTTTTTTTTCTTCTTTTATTTCTTTTATAATTTTTTTGTATTTTTCAATAAACAACAAACTTTTTGTTTTTTCATGACTTATGATCATATATCTATCCATATAATTAAAAAATTCTTCAGAATCGTATTCATATGTGGTTCCATTGTGTGTATGATAAAAAATTTTAAGCTTTAAACATAATGTCATAAGAATTTTAAAATTCTCAGTATCAAAAAAATCCATATTACTATGATGACTATTTATAATATTCATTACAATTTCATTTAAACGGCCACGACTAATAAGTTCTTTTGCTTCATCAAAATTTTCAATAATAAATTGTAAGTTGTACATGTAAACATCATTCAAAATATTCCAATTTACTACTGGTATTGAATAACCAATTGAGAGCAATGTCCTATATCCTTAATATGTAATTAAATATAATTTTATATATTTAATTGTGATTTAAAGACAAGATATTTATATATTAGATATATAAATGAATGAAAACAACTATGTTAAACCAAAAAAAGCAAGTGAATTACTTGGTATCACAATTCCAACACTTAGACGATT
>Ga0214919_10009579_pt1 | contig 12463 bp, 12 predicted proteins | sample LL1503_MetaG_FD_177994 | JGI IMG/M metagenome (GOLD analysis project Ga0214919, IMG submission 177994) | Freshwater microbial communities from Lake Lanier, Atlanta, Georgia, United States - LL-1503 | ecosystem: Environmental > Aquatic > Freshwater > Lake | place: USA: Georgia | collected...
TGCTGAAGCGGTGTCCTGGAGTTTTTTTGGCAGGGGAGATGATTGACTGGGACGCTCCGACGGGGGGTTATTTAATTCAAGGATGTTTTGCGACTGGGACGAGAGCGGGTGAAGGAGCTAGGGAGTATGTAGGGGCGGCAGGGGAGTGAATTTTTAATTATTGGAGGACGCCCGCAGAGGGCGGGTGGGTGGTGGGTTCACTCCCGGGTTCAATTGAGGCCTGCCCGCCCGCTTTAGGTTAAGAGAAGTGATCGAGTGTACGATAGCAGCTAGGATATTTGTCTTGCTCTTTCCAAGTGGAATATAAGAATTAATGTATGAGACTGGTATGTCTTTTTCTTGCCTTAGTTTCACTTCTTAGTGTTGCGACTGCGCAGAGTCTTGAGGAGGGGGAAAATTACCCGCTCGAAAAAGGGGAAGTAAGCGACCCTCTTTACGGGAACAAACCTGCACGAACGATGTCGCAACGTGAGTATTCGCAGTTTTATGAGCGGGAGGTTCTTCGACCTACCATCGAAGAGGGTATCCTAACGGGGGCACTGGCTTTTAATCTCCAATCAGGTGAAGTCTATTTTTGCAAAACGGCTCCGGAGCCCTCCTCGCTTTCAATGTTAGTTCTGGGAGTGGTGGTGTTGGCGTTGAGGCGGTTGCGCTTACACGCGAAATGTGGTTCGGAAGTTTGAAGCTTAGGTAGAGGCGGCCTCTCCGAGGCCGCCTGTCTGGGCGATTGATCCCGCGGTTGCGGCCCCGACGCCGGTCGGGGTAGGGACGCAGACGCGCCCTGGGGTTTGAGGGTGCAAGCGATTGAGGGGTGGGGTCGCGTCGGATTGGATTCGAACCACCGACCCGCGGTTTAGAAAGAGTGATCCAAGGGGGTTGGAGGTGTAAAAGCGAGGAGGTGGGCTTGAATGGGATTTGAGAAGTCCGAAATTCATGGAATAACTAATTGCTAGGGAGTTTAATAAGCTAGAGAATGAAGAACGTGATCTCCCGCGTTGAACCCTTCCTGTTTTGCGTTCTAGATCAGATGATACATTACGAATGAAAACCTCAACGATTCGTGGCTTTTTTCAATCGATCAAAAACCCTGTGCCTAGCCTTCTATGCGCGATGATTCTTTTTTCGATTCACTCCTGCGCAACAGTTCCGACGACGAACGCTCAAAGCCAAGGAAATCGCTTAAACACTTCGCAAAAGCAGGGAGGGAGTGAGGATGAGGAACTCAGCCTGCCTACTCACCTGACTAAAGCGGAAGCGGTTAAGTTTTCACCTCCTGCAGGCATGGCAAATCTTTATATTATCCGTCGGGAAGCCTATCTGGGGTGTGCTTTGAATATTCCGATCGGCCTCGATGGGCAACAGATTGGCTCTCTTCAGACAGGAAGTTTTTTTCTGAAGGTAATTTCTCCTGGTAACCATATCCTGTCTTCATTCACGCAGGCGGAAACAGCCACCAAAACATTCAAAGCACGGGAAGGGCAGAACATTTTTTATGACATCAAGGGTGATATGGGGCTGATCTCGATGGGGACCAGCATCCATAAAATTAGCGATGAGGATGCAAAAGCGGCTGTCCGTCGGTGCAAAAGGGCGATTGGCATTTAATAAAGAATGGCTGATCTAGCGAAGTTGAACCGCTCGATGAGACAGTCTGGGTGCCCAATAAAAGACCCGAAAGTTTCCCAAATGTTCTAAATAAGTTAGCGACCCTCTGGGGATAGGGGTTCACGCCCGGGTGGATTCGAACCACCGACCCGCGGATTAGAAATCCGCTGCTCTAGTCCCCTGAGCTACGGGCGCAAATTGTTAGTATAGAGGCAAATAGAGCAAGATGTAGAAAAATTACTAAGTTTAAATAAAAAATGTTGTATAAAGTTTGAATAATTGCTATAATATAAGAGTGGAAACAAACTTAGATGATAAGAAGCTAAAGGTGCTGGAAGAGTCATATCCGAAGTTAACACGCATCACTTATAAAGGGAAGTTTCGGTATGAGGTCTTCGGAAGGAGAATGGTAAACGGGGACTATATTGGGCGAAGAAAACGCTACAAAACCCTTGAAAAAGCAAAAGAGGCAAGGGATCTACTCATTACCACCGAACTCATTGATAAAAGGAGCACAAATATAGACTTAAACACGATTGCGTTTGTGCAGAGGGCACAAGAGAGGCTTAAAGGCTATAATGTCTCGGTTGAAAAAGCCCTAGACGAGTATATCCGTAGCAGGGAAGAGGAGACAAATTCACGACTCACCAAAGACCTAAAAACCGTCTGGGCTGAATACTTCTTAGAACACGAGCAAAAGGGATCAAGTAGCCACACCAAAAGAACGCTACGAGAAATGCAGAAGAAGATGTTTGCAGCCTTCGGGCACAATACGCCTGTTGGCGTACTCGCTGAAAAGAAGACCTTAAACAAAAGTGAAAACCAGGTTGTGCGGTACTTCAGAACCAAATTGAATAGCAACAGCCAGAACACAAAAGATAATATTCGCAGATATTTCAGTGCCTTCTTTAGCTTCTGCTTTAGACAGGGATACATCGAGAAAGACGAAAACCCTCTACGAAGAATGATGAGGGGTAAAAGAACTAGAAAAGACCCTGAAGTGCTAACTGTAGATGAAGCAAGAAAGTTACTAGAGACAGCCGAGGAGACCGATAAAGGAATCGTTGCAATTGTTGCCCTGAAGCTCTTCGGAGGGTTAAGACCCGCAGAGGCAAATTTAATCACATCGGAGGATATTGATTGGCAGAATGGTGAAATCCTAATCAAGAAGCACATCAGCAAAACCCGAAGAAGCAGAACATACGATTTGATAACCCCACTTAAGGAATGGCTTACAGCCTATCCAGTGATGGATAAGGTCAATTTGCGCAAACGATTCGAGCAGTTGAGAATCAAAGCTGGTTTCAGCATAAGCAAAGAGGATAAATCAGGGAAAAGATGGGCTTCAGACGTATGCAGACATACAGCGATAACAATGCGCCTTGCTAGGGAAAAATATGCTTATGGATATTGTGCTGCCCTTTTTGGAAACTCAGAGCAGGTAATTAAGGATCACTACCAATCTTTTGCCAGACCCAGACAAGAAGACGTCGATAAGTTCTATGCCATATTACCAAAAGGTGATACCCAGGCTGAAATAGCGGAAAAACAATAATTATCTATTTTTAATATACATAAACTTCTTATTTATATCATTTGTTATATACCTTCTTCATATACCTGCCCATTTTTGAAAAATCAGAGTTAATGATATTAATTTAAAATACGGTACCCCAACCCGATATATATTTCCCCTAGCTATTAGCTTTAAATGAAATCATAAATAAATGAAAAGCCAGTTATAAGATAATGCTGGTTTTGATTTTATTATGATGAATATTGCAATTTAACTTACGCAATAAGTCTGTGTTTATAATCAGCGCAAAAATCCACTAACTGAGAAAAAAGACAGGCTCCCGATAAGCAAAAAATAGGAATTAATATTGACCTGTGGATTCGTAATTATATGGTTAAAAGATGAAAAACAGACCACTAGCGCCAAGTAACTCACCTAGCTTTTTTAAAATTCTACTTACGGGGTTTGTAATTGGTTTCCTAGGCTCATGCGCCCAAAAGAATGAAGATGCGGCATGGAAAAAGTACTACGACCATGCAAATGACACCCAGATTTCAGGTAAGGATTTGACTGCCGATGTGTTGTTAAAGACTGATAAAATAGCAGAGGAAAAAACGACCACAGACCGTGCCCGTGCATACGCAGACTGCTCAGTCGCTCTTGCAAAATATGGGCGCGATAATTGCAACTGGCTTGATGGCTTTGACTCAACAAGGAATGGAATACTTCCTGATATTGGACGGGGAGTTTCCGAATGGCATGAACATTACGCCTATATGCGGAGACAACCACCCAAGCCAATGTTTGGGAAACTTGTAGAAAGCAGGATGTCAGATCTTGAAAAAGGATTAACGCGTGACCAATTTGCGCGAGCCTACGCTGATATCTCGATAATTCTTGATAGATATCTGACTGTGCAAGCCAAAAACAACTGATTCCTCCAAAGTGATCGATACGCCTGTGAAAATGGATCGAGGCAGACAACTTTCCTACCTGAATCAGACAGACAAAGGCCGTAATAAACTTGCGTTGGGTAACCATGTAAACCACTCTCAATTTATGAAAATAACCCAAATGCTTGTTGTAATACTGTTTGGCTTGGTTGTCTCGGATGTGAATGCTGAAGAAAAAATATTCCTAGGTGATCTAAAGCCGATGAAGGCAAAAGTAGGATTTGGTAGTTATGGTGTGATTACTAATGGTAATTGCGGAGTAGACACTGCAGGAGCAAAGGGCGAGTTCTTGGCTAATGGAAAACCCGCACAAAAGGGGATATTCACGCATTGTGACAGCGAAGTTATTTTTGCGATCCCAAATGGGGTCAGAAAGTTCACTGCCGTCGGCGCTATGCCTAATTACAAGAGACCATCGAAAAATATTGATGGAAACGAGGTGCTAGATGGATCTTGGTCTTACGAAGTCCTTATTGATGGTGTTCAGGTATATGAGAGTGAACCCCTTTGTGCTTATGTTAAAAAAGAAGTCCAGATTCAGGTTGATATTCCAGAAAATGCCCAACACATAACGCTAAAGACACATATTCTAGGAAATGGTAACTGTGACCATTGCATCTGGGCAGAGCCTTATTTCATAAAGCCGTAATTCCCTGCCCGATAAATGGCTTAAAAGATTGTGTTTTGGGATGGAGAATGAAATCCAGGCACCTTGCCGACCTAGGTAAAACCCGTTCCCAAAACTCGGTTTGAGAATATTAAGGACTTAATCGGAATACTAGGTAAGTAGCTGAAGGCTATGGCTATATATCACAAAACTTGGTTAGGCCAGCTACTAAATTCCTTGAAAATTCGCTTTATTAAGAACTATATGCTTACTTGTCCTAGTGAATAGGCTCCTGCTTTCCTCTTTCATTCTTGCTTTGGCTTATCAGACATTGTTGGGGGAGACTTGGGGTGATTATACATACACGGTTGCCGATGGTAAGGTAACTATAACATCATATGACGGTATTGGCGGGCAAATAAATGTACCCGCTAGAATTAACGACCTTCCAGTTGTAGACATTGGAAGGGCTTTTTCGGCCACAGCCATCACAGGCATCACATTTCCTAGTAGCGTCACAAGAATTGAATCTAATGCGTTTTCAGGATGCAGCCAACTAACCAGTATAGTAATTCCTGAAACCGTCCTAAGCATTGGGGCCGCAGCCTTCGTAGGTTGCACACTCTTGACTACCGTGACGTTACCCTCTGGTTTAACTAGAATAGAATCGGCTCTTTTTCAGAACTGTTGTAGTCTTTCCGCCGTAACCATTCCGAGTGGGGTTACAACAATTGGAAATAATGCATTCATGTTTTGTATAAAATTATCTAACATAACTATCCCTAGCGGTGTTACAGATATAGGAGGATCAACCTTTGAGCGCTGTGAAATGCTCAAGGAAGTCTATTTTCAAGGAAACGCACCAATTAAAGGTGCAGGAGTCTTTACTTATAGCACACCAACTGTTTATTACCTTTCTGGAACAACAGGATGGGGAGCCAACTTTGCTGGCCGACCAACAGCCCTAGCTGGCAGTTATGCTCTCACAGTGGCTTGTGACACTGCAAAAGGAACAGTACTACTTAATCCCAATACCCCGTATTATATTTCAGGGACTACTGTTACAATTACGGCGACTCCAAAGGGAGGATATCTTTTCGCCTCTTGGAGTGGAGCCTCTGCCGCCCTGACTAGCTCCACAACTCTTACAATGAACCAAGATCAAGCACTAACTGCCAACTTCAATCAAGACAATGCAGATAGTGACGGAGATGCTCTAACTAACTTTCAAGAGTCCATTACCTATGGAAGCAATCCAAATCTAAAGGATTCCAATGCTGACGGAGTCGAAGACGGGCAGGCAGTTTCTATGGGTTATAGCCCCACGCTTAACTTCAGTGCATTAATCGCTCACCCTCCAACTGGACTTTATACGGCTAGCCAAATGCAGACAATGGCCATTGGAGATCTTGTTCTTACCAAGAACGCTAGTGGCGTATTCGTCCTGAACTACGACATTGAAAAATCCACAGATCTTCAGAGTTGGCTTCCATACGAATCATTTAACCTACCACTAACTAACTTACCGCCTGACAAAGCCTTTATTCGGATTAAGGCGAAGTAGTAAACAAAGCATAAGATATCAAATCGGATTTGCTCTTGAGTTGGATGGTTGAGCGGACTTGATTGATCGAAAGCGCTGTGTTTTGGGTAGGAGCACGGAATCCATCTGCCGAGTAGAGTGAAATAGGCTTGCTGTAAGGACCTCGGTATAAGCCGAGAAATTTTGGGTGAGCCAACCAGTCGTCGGTATAAGCCGAGAAATTTTGGGTGAGCCAACCAGTCGTCGGTATAAGCCGAGAGATTTTGGGTGAGCCAATCAGTCGTCGGTATAAGCCGAGAAAATTTGGGTGAGCCAATCAGTCGTCGGTATAAGCCGACGAATCCTAAACAAACAACTGGCCTGAACCGAATGGCGGCAACTAGCGCGTAAATGAACTTGGTGGCCTGGCCAACATGTGAATGGAGCGGTAGTGGACGCCATGACAGTAATCTGCTGAAGGAAAGCCTGAATCGAGACAACAGATAAAACTCCACAACAAAAGCGAAATAAATAAAAGGGGAATGCGAAATCTGTAGCGCAATGCGGCATTGGCACAAATGTGCCACAGCCGAATAAGATACAGATAAGCAAAACCGCTATTGCTTGGGTCGGTGCAGCGCAAATGAATGGGCGAAAAAAAAACCTCCATCTCCAAAGTGGCAGGCGCCCCAAGCCCAGAAAGCGCTGCGTATGCTGAGACGAATGAAGGAACGAAGTGACTGAATAAGCTACAGCATAAATATCGGATGAAGACCGAAAGGGATGATATCCTAGAGATGAATAAAAAAAGGGATTTGCGAGGCTAGCCGAGTAAGTCCCGATACAATCAGGCCCTGGAGCTGAAGATGATCGTGGATGGAGCCACGCGAGATCCATGATGATCTGTGCGAGGGAGGGCTGGTAGGATCATCGCGCAAGCGATGATCGGGGTTAGGGGTCGGGTTATGGTGTTGGAGTTTAAAATTTAGTTGAAGAGAGGATGGAGCCACTGCGAGAATTTCGAGCTACCGCCAGGAAGACTGCTAGCTCAATGCTGTACAACTGATACCTGTTAGTTCGGCGGTGTTTCTGCAAGAAACAAGTGGCGGGGTCTGTTGGGTGTTTTTTGGTTGGGCTGTGTAACTTTAAATAATGGATACTCCAAAGTTTAATATCATTCACAGGGGGTTGAAACATGGAAAATGCTTTAAACTACCACTTAAAATAATAAAAAACTTCGAAACTAGTAAAATAAGCTTACATTCTATTCATCTCTACTGCTTATTACAAAAATATATAAATGAAAAAGATAAAAGCATTATATATATTGATGATTTTGCATTAGGTAATGGCATGAGTTCTTCTAGCGTTCTAGAAGGTATTGAGCTGTTGAGTGTATTTAAACTAATTAAATATCAAAAAGTTGGCGCCAATAAGATTATTATTATGTTTGATGGATATCCCATTGATTTTGAGATCGAGATGCCAACAAAGAATCAAGGAAACATGCTATTTATATTATGAACTGGGTCATTATCCGCATTAGTACAATAAATTGTATAATAGGTTAGTTGATTTTGTAGTAAATGAGGCTCGGACTCGAAAACCCTAAGCGTGACTTCTGGAAAACCACTTATTGCGATACTTGTTCCAGAAGTTAAAAAGGGCACAACAGATGTAGTAGTAACAATTCTTCTTTGATAATTTTTGTAAAGTCTTGTACTTAACAAGCCAGTAAACGACTGCGGCATTAAAGCATTATTTATATCGTAGCATAGGTATACATTACCAAAAATTGATTCTAGCTCCTTTTTGGCTGATCTAAATTCTAAAGCTGTATTCATATAAAAGATTACACCTTGATAAGATTCGTGTGACTTAATCAACTTTCAGTTGATAAAACCTTCGGTTTTAATTCTGAATTTCTTAATCTGGAACAACCTATACTTTTTTAGGATATAATAAGTACACAATGCACCCAACGCGTGGCTCTTTTTAGGGAACCACGGTGGGAGCATGTGAAAGCCTAACTTTTTTGAGGGACCAGTTTATTTTACTTGGAAGGTCATACCAATAGGTTTCATCAGACTTAACTGAATTTTCCTTCATTCCCTTGTTGAAAGAGGGAAGTTGAGACGTTTGCTAAAACTCAAAACCAGCCGAAGCTGGCGGAAAATATGCTTGGGATTATTATTGGTTTTTGGCCAACTCCAATCCCACACGGCGTGCTATCCACAGGATTTTAACCCTGCCTGTTTTTTTGTTATCTAACCTGATAACAGTCATTTCTCCTCGGTACTCTGAGACCAATCAGAAACATCCCTCCCAGGATGGTGAGTTAAGAACCACGCGCTAATTTATCGTTTGGTTGAAAGGGATTGGAACCCTTTTCATTATTATATCGTTGAGTATAAACAATCTCTAAAGAATCTCGAAAAAATCTTTTCAAAATATATCCCGTGATACGATTGTAAACCTATGACAGATAACGAGATAAATGCATTTGCAGCTTGATCAAAACTTAGAAAAAGGGTAAGATTGGAGGATAGAAAGGAGGAGAAAATATATGAAAAATAGAATACTAAATAATGGCAATGCTGGTAGCCCCAAGAGTGTGGCTGACACGGTTCTTGCCCTTATGAAGAGAATTGAGCCTTACGTGCTGGGTGTGAAAGTCTCGGTCATCGTAAATAATGACCATGGTTTTGCCTTCCAGTATGCGGATAGCAACATCGTAAATGATGCCCTTCTTGGGATGGAACTTCGACCTATACAGGAGACAGTCGAGGAAGCCACAGAAAGACTGAAAAACGAGTCCTAAAAGGCTTAAAAAAGGAGATCAGGTGCAGGTAACCATGGTACCGCGGATGTACTACCCCGTTTGGTAGATCTGAGGCGTGACTATGGTCCTGCACTTTGGTTTTTGCTGGAGAATACGCCCAATTAGGACTGCTTCTACCGCTCGCTAATCCGCGTCCTTGTGGGCATAAAGGTAATTATGTGCGGGCAGACTTATTGGAATAAGGCTGCCACAAGCCTGATGAAGAGAACCCGAATGCATGCTGATGTAGGATGCTTCCCTAAATGAAACGCCCAGAAATAAATGAATTTGGAATAAATCGAGCAGATATAGACGCGATTAGAAGATATGATGGAATAATATCCAAACGGAAAGACTCAAAAGAGTTCTTCATCAACAGTCCTCTAGGATTTTTCATTTATCATATAGTAATTGGCCTTTTGTTTTTTATATTCGCACTCACTAGTGGTGCAAAAATTAAACAAGCGATTATTTTCGGGCTGATTCCCTGCTTTTGGAGATTTGGGAGGACCCTCTTTTTACTTTTTTGGCATCGTATTCCTCCTATCTACTACGACAAACAAAAGGCACTAAAAGCCTTTGAAGAAAAAGAAGAGGAGTTTGCAAAATACTTTAAAGAAAAGAAAAGGCTCGAAGAGGAGGAGAATGCAAAAGCCAAAGCTGAAGCCAGAGAAATAGCAACTAGGGCCGCACAGATAGCCGAGAAGGAAAAAAGGAAAGCCCGACAATACTTAGAGTTTTGGCAGGAACTCGACGGAATAACATTTGAACATGAATTAGCGACCCTTCTAAGGGACACAGGGTATAGAGACGTAAGCCTCACCTCACTAAGCGGAGACGACGGGATTGATCTATGGGCTATCGACCCTGATGACAATCCATGCATATTCCAATGCAAAGCATACCAAAACACCGTCTCACCTTCCCAGGTTCGAGAACTCCTTGGATCCTTAAAGGCTGTGGAGGACAGGGCGAACTATGCGGTCATGGTGGCATTGAGTGGAGTTACAGATGGCGCAGAAAGATTTGCTAAAAAGAACAGCATAATTATTTGGGATGGCAATCACCTGCTAGAATTGGCTTTGAACTATAATAAATGAGTATGAGAACCAAACTAAAGAAGTCCTGGTTTATTAGAGCCAAAAGCGTGATTTCAAGGAAAAAGGGTAGGTTACTTACTTCTCTAAATGCCTTCCCTGGTCCACGTCCCTTAGGTCTTAAGGTAAAGTGTGCTTATGGTCATGTTTGGAAAACTAGCGCGTATAATCTCGTAAGCTCAAGCTACTGGTGCAAGAGATGTAATTTAAAGGAGGCATGGAAAAGCAGATTGCCATCCTTGCAAGAACTCCAAGTTCTTGCCATACGGCAAGGTGGGCGATGCCTATCGAAAAAATATCTAGGCGCCCACACCCACTTAAAATGGCGATGTAAGAAGGACCACATATGGGTGGCCAAGCCAACAAATATTAAAAGTGGTAAATGGTGTCCAAAGTGCAGGAATGAGGGCCTGTCGGACCGCTTTAGAACAAAAAACGCAATTCAGAAGTATTCCGAACTAGCAAAGAAGCGAGGCGGACGACTGCTGACCAAGAAGGCTCCAAGAAATCAAGGCGAACATTTAAAATGGAAATGCCAGCAAGGGCATGTTTTTAGCGCGAAGATTAACAATGTCATTAATGGGAGATGGTGCCGCACATGTTCATCAGGAAGAGGTGAACGAATAGTACGATCCGTTTTTGAACATGTCTTTTCTGCCCCATTTCCAAGTAGTTGGCCAGACTGGCTAAACTTCAGGGGCACCCGACGCCAACTTGATGGGTACAATGAACGGCTGAAGCTTGCTTTTGAACATCAAGGCCACCAGCACTATCGGCCAGGCTTTCTGTCAAGCGTTCGAGGCTATTTGAACCTCAGAGCTGGGGACAAATACAAAAAGGTCGCCTGTAAAAAAAGGGGGATACTGCTGGTAACTATTCCTGAGGTTCCATCAATAACACCAGTCGAAAAGATCCGAGATGTAGTTGCTGTGCAAATACAGAAAGGGAGACGCAGATTGCCGAGAGGATTCTGGTCGAAAAAAATAACACACGACTACGCTTGGAACTCGAACATTTATGACCGAATCAAAAAAGCAGCCGAAGCAAAACGGGGAAGGCTTATATCCAAGGTGTATTTGGGTATAGCTCAAAAGCACGAATTCGAATGCGTTAAAGGGCATCGATGGTTCACATCTGCAGGAAACGTCGATCGAAACATTTCCTGGTGTCCTCATTGCTGGGCCAAACGGAGAGCCAAGATAGCTAAAGAAGTAGGAGAGAGGCGTGTTGCTAAAAGCAGTCTCAAAAACTGGAGGGACTTTGCAAAAAAGCACCAAGGAAAGCTGCTTTTAAGGAAGTGGCAAAATGGTTCCCTTCCTGCCCCATGGAAGTGCAAGTGTGGTGTAATCTTCAAAAGACCGCCCAATAAAATGATGAGGGATAAATTTTGGCGATGTTCACGATGCTCTCCAAACCGCTACTCCGAAGGTGTTATGGCATCCCGCGAAAGACGGTTTGGAAAGAAAGAACTCGCAAAGTGGAAAATTCACGCGCGGCGTAATGGAGGACATCTCCTTCTAAAGAGGTGGCAAAGTGGTAGAAAGAAAGCCCCTTGGATGTGCGAGCGTGGCCATGTCTTTTACCACCGACCTACGTACCTGCTTAAAGAAGGACTTTGGTGCCCAGAATGCAGGAAAAATGCCCCCCTCTACAAGTGGATGGCGTATGCAAAATCAAAAGGAGGAAGATGCCTGCTAAAAAAGAGGCAGAACGGGGATATACTTGCAGTGTGGAAATGCCAAAAAGGTCACTTGTTTAAACGACAACCCAATTATTTATTAAAGTACGGGAAGTGGTGCCCTGCATGCTCCAACCACTAGACACTAAGCAGTACTAAACAGCATCTTATTCTAGAAGCACTCGGCAAAAAGATTTGTATAAACTATCCAAATAATAGCCTGTTTTTTCAACACAAGAAAAACATCCTATACTCTCATATGATTGATTTTCCCTCTGTAGAACAGCAAATACAGTGATAGAAATGTAATTCTATAAAAGCTTAATCCAGAACGACATACTATTAGAAATCCGCTGCTCTAGTCCCCTGAGCTACGGGCGCAGTACTTAGATTTGTAGCAGAAAGAATCCTATGGGGCGAGGCGACGAAAGGGATGATGGGGAGAGGGATTAAGGGGTTAAGGGGTGAGGGGGTGATGGGGTGATCGGAAGAGGGATCCAGGGGTTAAGGGGAGAGATGAAATGGGGATTAAGGGATTAAGGGGAGAGCTGAAAGGGGTTAAGGGATTATGGGGTTAAGGAGTAGATGAATGAATGAGCGGCGTAGCCTCAGCGATTCTTGTGGCGGAGGAGGAGGCCGAGGTCGGGAAGTTTTAGGAGTTTGG
>Ga0214919_10009580_pt1 | contig 12463 bp, 11 predicted proteins | sample LL1503_MetaG_FD_177994 | JGI IMG/M metagenome (GOLD analysis project Ga0214919, IMG submission 177994) | Freshwater microbial communities from Lake Lanier, Atlanta, Georgia, United States - LL-1503 | ecosystem: Environmental > Aquatic > Freshwater > Lake | place: USA: Georgia | collected...
ATTCAACGGATCATTTGCAAATGCCTTTCGCAGATCTGCACTCAACCCAAATGCACCAGTTTGCCAAGCATTAGAGAGCGCAACCACGTGATCAATCTGTACTTCCAAACTTGTAACGTTACCCCGAACAAATGAAATAGTCGTTCCCGAATATGGATCGATCAATACACCAGTAAGTGCCACACAGTCATGCGTCTTAACTTTGTAAATAACCGTAGTTAAATCCCGACGCAAAATATCGTTCCGAGTATCGCAACCATTCTTATCTACATCAGCCCATGCGCTCCCAAATTCGGCCCGCGAATATCCCGTTTTCGGTGCGCGACCTTTAACCGGTAAATTCTCAATCGCGGCGAGCGCATTTAACCCAGCGCCGGAAACACTTTCGATTCCTACGCCACTTACATGTATTCCAACGCCTAGCGTCAGGGCAATAACCACCTGCCATGCGCTGAATTTCTTCATTTCTCGATAATGCCGCACCCGTTCGCGATTGTCATTAGCGCAGGCTTGGCGCTGGTAGGGTTTCGCCTTACGTTGAGCGCACTCTCCCCAAGTACGCAAAACATCCGGGTTGTTAGCTCAGTTGGTAGAGCAGGTGACTCTTAATCACCGGGTCGGGGGTTCGAGTCCCTCACAACCCACTTTCTAAAGATAAATGATAGTTTCCGAATTGAAATATTACAGTCTGCAGCAAACTAATTCGGGAAACCTGAATAATCAAATACTGCTTGAAGTCTCCTAAACGTAGTCATTATTAATAGCACCATCTTGCGCAATAAATTAATTGATGTGGCAACCTTAATTAGTGAACCCAAACGATGCTCTACTTCAGAATAATATGATTCGGACAATTCAGGATATTTCTCTATGTGGAATTTTAAATCAGTTTTCTCGTAAGTTCTAAAATCTTGCATTACTAGATTCGACCTTATTTCGGATTTAGATCTATTGTAATAGATCCGATAACGACCGAGTACTTCCTTGCTTTCAAGAATCCCCCACTTCATAACTATTCGTTGATAAAAGACTAGATCGTGCAATACAGTGTATTCTTGAGGAAACTTCCCAACATCAATCCACGAAACTTTCTTAATCGCAACAGATGCTGCATTAATGTGGAGAAATTTTATGTTTTGTTTCAAGAACTCAAATTCTTCTCGAATCTTGGGTTTGCCAAGTCTATATTTCCCTAAAATAAGTCTTGAATTTTCATCTATAATTTCCGACTTAAAGGAAACGACTCCAATATTAGGTGAAAGTTCAGATATTATTTTTCTCAGTCTCTTAACTGCCGTGTCTCGTAGTAAATCATCATTTGATAGTAGAAAAAACCAATCTGATTTAGTTTGATCCGCCACATAATTCCAATTTTCTGACATCGCCAAGAAACGATAGGGCTGAATTACCCTTATATTCAAATCAGGAAATAACTTGATTATCTCAAGAGACTCATCATCTGAATAATTGTCAGAAAAAACTATCTCGTCAGGTTTATCAATCTGGTTTTGTAAGCTTTTCAAAGTTTTATGTAAATACTTAGCACCATTAAGGTTGGGTATCGCAATCGCAATAGATGCCATATCAGACCTCCTTAGTTTTAAGATAACGCATGTACTCTAAAGGGGTTCCGCAATCCCAATATCGTCCAGGCAAAATAACTCCATTAACACTCAAATTTGCTTTTAGTGCTGGAACTATTCCATATCCCACGTGCGGGAAATCGACATTTAGGTGGGCTAGAAATTTCCGATTGAATGTCATTGCACCCCAAGAAAACTCATATTCACAATCTGGATTCTTATCTATACAGTCAAGAACTCTTCCATCCGAACTGATTAAAACTTGACCCAGTTTCCCAAATTGATCACTTCGAATTCTCCATAAACTCAGATCTAAATCACTCTTTAAATTAGCAAAATCATAACTTTCGGCCATTTCAAATACCGTATCTGGCATAATCACAGTAAATCGTGTTCCTGAACTTAATGAAACTAATCTTAATACGGTTTCTGTCATAGATTTAGTTTCCAAGGGAAAAATTCGAGCACCAAGCAACTTTAACTTTGCGCTTACTACTAACTCATAAAATATTGGATTAAGACCTATTAGAATCTCATCGGCATAGCTTGAAACTTGACTGATATGTAACTCAAGAATAGAGAGATCCACAACTCCACTTGGTAACAGAAATTTTGGTAAACCCCGCATTCTGACCGCGGAACCAGATGCAGGGATTAAGACTGTGTTCACAGTTCAAAACTTTACAGCCCAAGATGCAAATTACCCACAATATAGGGTGTATTTCAAGATTTGTTTCGTCCGGTTACCCAAAAATAAGTTCGGGGGTTCGAGTCCCTCACAACCCACATAAGGAATCTGCAGTCACGTACACTCAAAAAAATTGCTCCTATAATATCGAAGCCAAAAATGGAAATTTAACTTAATTGAATCGGAACTTGATTTTTCTCCCAGAGATACAGATATCTTCTTGGCTCAGGCTCTGCCCAGTCAGAAACCTCGTATATAAATTTGCGCGGAAAATCAAAAGGGGGCGACAGCAAATCAATACGGCGGAAATCGCCAGTTGCAATATCTCTGTTTTCGAAAATGAAGTCTGGATAATAAGAAGTAGTTAAGAGATATCTATATTCACAATTACTAAGATTTTTTAAGAATAAATCGATATCTTCGTAACTAAAATGAAATAGGCAATCTCTAACAAGGATAAGATCGAAACCATTAAAATCAAATGACCTAATGTCACCGTGCTCAAAATAAATGTGATCATTAGCAAATGGTTTCAATCTGTCTATCAAATCTGGCACTATATCTACGCCGGTATACTTGATGTCAAGATTCGTGATTATCTCTCTCATCCAAGTAAAGTCACCACAAGGAGCATCGCATAAAGATTTAACTTGAAAATCGGCCAAAAGTTTCGGCAGCGTGGCTCGGAGATTCGCTGTAATAGTTTTTGTTGAGCCTCCTCCAGAAGCGCTCTCCAAATTATTCCAAAAATTCAATTTGTAAATATAGGAAAATCTGCGCTCTAGGCTACCTTTTAGAATAAAACTTTCTAAAAGTACCACAAGAAAACGAAATTTATAGATAACTCGGAAGAATAACCTTGAAATAAAATGCACAAAACCTATCTGCAACAAAGCCATTCTTAATTTTTTTAAACGTTTTTCAATATTTTTCATATTTGATTATCTCATGCTTGGTACAGGAATAGTATTCTTGCAAAGGGACATTTGCAGGTGATTTATAAAAATTGTAATACCTTTCGCAAATTCGACGAGTGAATCGAATTTAATGAACTATAAATCTTGGCACAAAATCTACAAGTGAATCTTTTTAGTGTTATTCTTGACGATATCAATAATTTTTCGGAGGATGAAATGAAATTTACGGAATATCTCTATCAGTATCCGTCTGTTCGCACATTTTTCCGAAAACTTCGATTAACTTTTCAATTTAAATATCCCTCCCGAATTGCAAGAATTTCACTATTTTTTCGGACAATTCGCGTCCATTCCATCGAAGGTTATATTCTAAACAAAATAAGAGTTGATCGGTCAGATAAGATCTGCGTCTTTGCAGATAAGTATGCAACGAGGCATTACGTATCGAAACTTGTTGGAGAACAATATCTAACTCGACTCTTCGGAGTTTACAAGAATTCTGAAAAATTACCGTGGGAAATTTTTCCAAAAGAATTTGTTTTGAAGTGTTCACATTCTTCTGGTGGAATTGTAATAGTCTCCAGCCAAGCAAGTGCTAATTTAGATATTGTCGAATTCGATTACAAAAACTGGGAAAAATATGTAATTCACCCATGCAACATCAATCACTTCAGGATAGAGACTTTTTTTTCACGCATGCTTAATCAAAATTATGCGCAGTACACAGATTATTTCGAATTCGCTTACTCACAAATAGAGCCTGTCGTGATTGTTGAAGAGTTACTGAAGGATGAAAATGGAGATTTGCCCAAAGACTTCAAATATTGGTGTTTCCATGGGAGAGTTGTTTTGATTCAAATTGATACGGATAGATACATCAACCATGTACGTGATTTTTATGATAGGGATTGGAATCTACTGAACGTTCAAGCCAGCTATCCAAATTCCTCTGAAACTCTAGAACGCCCAATAAGACTAGGTGAAATGATCGATCTAGCAGAGAAATTATCCAATGATTCCGACTTATTGCGAGTAGATCTATATGATTTGGGAGACAGAATTGTAGTTGGAGAATTGACAAATTATCCAGGTGGAGGTGTAGAAAAATTTGCGCCTCGAAGTTTTAGTAAATCTCTTTATTTGCTTCTGCAATCAAATAAGTCTAGAAAATGAATCTACAACTTGCAACAACTTAAAACATTACTCATATAATTATTGAATGATAATTCTACAGATGCAGTTTGAATGGCTCGCTTTGCAACCTCCTGAGTGATTTCTTTGTTCTGCAATACGTCGAGAACTTCCTCTACAAATGATTCGTCTCGATCTAGTTCAAACTCAAAACCATCAATTTCGGATTTGATTGGCGATCCAGAAACAGTAGTGGTTAATACAATTACCCCAAAAAGCATAGATTCGGTGATTACGCGAGCTCCACCATCGGCTCTTGTCGGGCAAAGAAGGAAATTAGCTTTCGCATAATACTCCGCCAGCTGGTCTCTTGTGACCCATGGAATCACCTCAACATTACTAAGACTAGTAAGTTCTTTTCTAAAGCTTGCAGAAACACCTGACCAACTGCCGATCATGACAAAATTATATTTCAACCTTCTAAAAATGCACTCTTTTGCTATTTCAAGAACTAGATCAACTCCCTTTCTATACGAAAATGTTCCCACAAAGAGCACTACTTTAACTTCATCGCCTTTACTCTTTTGGATATCAAGATTCCGGGCTTTGTACAAAAATTCATGCGCAGGGGGAAGATAAGCAACAGTAATCTTTGAAGTGTCTATCCCAGCTAGAACACAAGTCCTTTTAATGAATTCACTATTAACAATTACTCGATCTGCTTTAGCCAGATCTGCCACCATCAGTTTACCTACCCGGCTTAATTTTTTATATGGAGCTAAAGTAAATCCATCACCTTGAGTGAGTGAGTGATCAACCAACGGATGGGCCATACTTAATTCGCAAATTCTCAATTTATTTGACGCCTTAATATGGTTTCCAAAACCACATCGAATAATTAATGCTTCTGAGTCATCGTTTTTGAGTTTCTTATTGACTATAATTGAATAAAATCGATGGGAAATTTCTGTTACGAACTCGCCAATCGCTTGGAAGTTCCTCTTTGTAAGCCACAATCCAAATTGGTAAAAAACCTCTGGAGCAATCACTTGAACTTTTGGTACCGAATCCAGTTCCGGATATCGATTAGCGGCTCGGTTTAAAACTCCTATTCGTCTCATCGGATTTCTTTTGGAGAGGCTTACTCCGAGTGGTACATAGGCAGTCCCAAGAAGACCCTTGTTATACAACTCTCTGATTGTTCCAAACAAATGCAGTTTAGCGGATCCAGCAACAACTGAGATTTTCAACTTTAGTCTTTCGCATCCATAATCTGTAGTCTACTCTGAGAAGTCTCAACATCCAATATGCGTGCGAAAGACGTTTCTAAACATTAGACCAAAGTTCGAGAGGACGGTATCGACATTACAACCTCTAAAGTCTTGACCACCGATTTCCAAATTGGAATTTGTTTTAACCCTATTGCTGGCGATGGGGTTAATTTCAAGAAATCTAACAGCAATGACCTGACTAAATTCCAATACTATTACGAAAATATCTGTGTGGCTTTTACTTCTCTCAGAATATTCAATCCTGATGTTTCATTAGTTTTATTCACTACAGGAAAGGTTCCTGAAATATACTCAGAGAAGTTAAGTTTAATAAATGTTGAAATTAGAAACGTAAAAGCAAACTTTATTTTTCCAAAAGATAAGACAAATAAATTCTTAGGATCTCTGTTCATACTAGACTGTATAATAAACCAAACAAGAAGTACCCTATACTTGGATCCCGATGTAATATGCCTCTCTTCACTAAATAGTTTACGATTAACAGATAACGACATTATTGTCTTTGAAACCCAAGATTTTGTTGAAAATGAAGATTCATTAAAGAAGATCTCAGCTTTTCTTAGCGAACATTCCAATTTCCAAGTCAATAAGATGAAGTATTTTGGAGGAGAATTTTTCTTCATTCCACAGAACAGATTGGATGAAATCAAATGCAATATCAAAAGAATATGGAATAGCAACTTACTTGTCTTACATTCCAATGGAAATCATCTACAAACGGAAGAGCATTTTCTTACTTTAGCACTTCATAATTTGCGGTCAGTGGAATCTACCGAATCGATTAATAGATTATGGACCACTCGCAGTTACAGAAAGATCCCGAAAGATTACGACAAATTGACGCTAATCCACCTTCCAGCAGAAAAAGACCAGGGAATTTCAAAACTTTTCAGAATTATATATCTTCAACAAGCAGAGCCAAACCTAGAAATATTTTCGTCTAAAAATAGAAAAAAACTATTTAAATTACTCAACATTTCCAAAAATTTCGCTGGTACTATGAAGTACCAGCTTTTCAGACTGATGAAATCATTAATTTATAGGACTGGATTTTAGGATTCTTTTCCGGATCTTAATTGAGTAGGGAATCAATACGATGTCAATTACTAGAGTGCCTATTGCCATGGCTGATACCCCGAACTGAAACAACAACGCACACCCAATCAAGCAGCTAGTAACTGAGCTGTAAAGAAAACGAAGCGTCAGACCTTTGTGTTGATTGGCTGAGACGATGACTGTGGATTCAATTATCCACCAAATATCCAAAAAGGCTAATGCCAGAAACACTACATATGTTTCATACCCTACAGATTCCAGTTTTGAAATGTGCTGTGCAAAAAAACTGAATGTAGAAAGTAAAAACATCAATATCAGGCCATTCAGGACGATCAAAAAATTCTTCATTCTTAAGAAAACCATTTGGGCGATTTCAAACTTCTCCATCGAAATCAATTCGGTAAATCTGGGCGTCATACTGAGAATAAAAATTCCACTTACTTGCCTAAAAATTGCGCTCAACGACTTAAGTATGGTGAATATGCCAAGCATTTCTAGTCCGAGAAATGATGACACAACAATATTAGATGTTTCATTTAAAACCAAATAGCCAAGCGGCATACCTAGAAAACTAATGCCCAATTTTTGATATGGCAGAATGCCTAAAAACGCCGACATGGGGCGCTTTAATGTGAAGATGCTTGAATTTCTTTGAAATTTAAACGACAAAATTGCAACAAGGATGATTTTCATGCCTATCATTTCAAGCAAAATTAAAGTAAAACTCACTCCAAGAATTACATTACTTAAAAGAATTGTGAGATCGGCATAGCTGCTCAAAACTAGGAGCTTCAATCCAAAAAGTTTCCCTAGGGCCCTAAAAGCTCCTTCATAGTAACGAACCAAAATCCCGAGTGAATAATTAAAAAAGCAAAGTGCAACTAGCTGCGAAACATTATATTGCGAGAGTGTCCAAATCGAACCAAAAGTAGATTGTAATATGAGCAGTAAAATCAATATACCTACCACTAGATAGATCAAATAGTTTAGTAAATCATTTAAGATATTCCTTCCAATATCTGACTCATTTTTTGCGAAGGCTTGAATTGAGGCTGTCGTCATTACTTGAATAAGGCCCAGGTCCAATATAGCTGCAAAACTACCTACTGATAACACAAGAGTCCAAAAACCTAAATTGTAAATATTGGAATAGTGAATGAATATTACTGGCGTCGCGATTTGATTGATAGTTGTAGATACCAAAGAAAGCGAACGAATTATCGCTGACTCGGTGGCTAATCTCCCAAATTTTTTTTCCCTATCGATTGGATCTTTTTTCATTAGGCATTCCTTTCCCCATCTCGCTAAAAAGAAGCATTCCAATTAGGGTAATTGGGTATTGCATTCGGGCATACATCCCAAATGGCGAAAACAATATGTCCCAGCAGATTAGAATGGCAAAATAATAGATTATTGGTGACGATCTCTTAGTCCGAACCACTGCAAAAGCTAATTTAAAGGTGTATATAAAAAATGGCACAGATAGTATTCCAAACCAGACCCAAAATCCGAAGATACCCGAATGGACTGGAATAACATATCTAGTACCTGATTCCAATTGAATCAAATTAGTTTGTAGGCGGTTTTCGATTAGCCAAGGCAAGAGCTTCTCTCGAATTTCTGCGGTTAAGGGGGCGTAGGATCCATGTCCAACTAATGGAGAACTCCGAATCGCAATAAACTGACTAAAAACTTCACTTCGACTGGTGAACAACAGGTTCGTATTTGTGCTGGTTTGCTGATTAAACTTCAACTCAGCCTCACTACCTAACAATCCATTTGTTACTGCAGACTTATAGCCAAAAAATACTAGTGATCCAACAATCACAACTAAAACAAATAGCCCAAGAGTGGATTGCCTAGTCTTGCTTTGGACTTTCTTGTCAAAATTTTCAGATCCGCCTTTGGATAAATACTCGAGTTGACCTTTTCGCGAAATAAAACTCTTCACTCCTGTAAATATTGTGACCAGAGCAAGGTTTCGTGCACCAAATATAAAATCAACTACTGCCAATAATAGGGATAAAGCCAAAATGGTCTGAGGCTTCAATTGGCGTTTATATGTTAATGCAGCAAAAAATATCGCAGTAATTGGATAACCAAAACCGAATTTCCAAGGACTCGCATCTTCAAATATCTGAGGCTGGATCACATAGGAAGTCATACTGCTGATAGAGTATAAAACAACTACTACTAAGTAACGGTTCAATTTCTTATCCACTATTTTCGCAATCACAATCAGATTGACAATCGTAAAAAATATAAGCAGAGAACCTTTGATGAAATATTGATTTTCTGAATTTCTATATACGTCTGAGATAATCTGGCCTAATAGCGCCAAAATTAAGAGATTGATTGCGATAACAAGTTTTGAATGGAGAAGGTGGTGCTGTAAGGATCCTCTAATCACCATACTAAGAAATACAACAAAAAACAGCAATTCTGCGACAAATAATCTTCCAGAAAATTGAACGTAGATTCCAGAAAATAGCAAAGTAAAAAAACTAAAGTTAGATTGACCATCTTTTCCATTTAGCACTTTACTTCTCCCCAAAATGTTGTAGTTACCTACTAATATTAGACTGAAACACAATTGATATACCTCGACTAAGTGCCCTACAATCGAGTTATGGCTTCCGTTGGCTTCGACATCTGTCCGCGCGTTTCTATAATAGTCCTGGCCAAAAATTGTGAAAAGTACATTTTGGGATGTATCGGGTCTATTGTCCCGAACACAAATATTGAGATTATAATTGTAGACCCAGGATCTTCAGATAGAACGAGTGAATTAGTTGTCTTTCTTGAATCAACCTACCCGGACAAAATAAGAGTTGTGAGGCAAAGCGACAATTCACCGGCAGAAGGTTTGAACAACGGAATAAGGAGTACGACAGGGGAAATTATTGGAATTTTAAACGGTGATGATGTTTTCCTTCCGGGTTCGATTGCATACGTTCAGGAAATTTTTTCAAGAAATTCAAATCTTGATATTCTTCTTATGGGAGGATTTGTGTCTAATGAGTTGACTGCCAAGTCAAAATTGGTCTACCCGAGTAAAGTTTCATTGCATAGGCTAGCACTTGCAAGGTATGGAGGTATCACTTTCCTGCATCAAGGGATGTTTGTAAAAAAGAATTTTGCTTCTGATACTCTCTATAATGCTGATAATCGTGTTTCTTGGGATTTTGAATATTTAGTCGATCTTGTCAGAAAAAAGCCAAATTTGATCATCTCTAGAAAACACGCAGCTGTATTCAGAATTAATCCTGAATCAATATCCGGAGGAAAGAAAAGAATTAAAGAAGGGCTAGATGTTAACTCCAGGATTTCAATTGGGATACTTGGACGACCACTTAATGTATGTGATCAATTTATAGGTCTAATCTTCCGGATAGAAAAGTATTTTTCGAGTGCCATAAGTGCGCTCGCGGATACGGTTTTTCTCCGTAATAAATTCTGAAATCTACCCTAATTTATATATTTTCACTAATGGTATGCTTAGAATTGGTTATGACTAGAGATTTTAAAGTAATCCAATTTTCAAATAATCTTGAAATTCGCCTCGGTGGACCTCCCATGGTCGTACTTGGGATTCAATCATGCCTGAATTCTAATTTCAATCAACACCTTGTAATTTTTGGTAAGTCAGATTTCTCTCTGCCAAATTCGACCAACATTTCAACCGTGAAGAATAACCATTATGGTTTTTTTTGGGGACTCTTGCCAAAAGCAATTAGAAAATTGATCACAGAGGCTGATCTCTTAATTCTTCACGAAATCTATTTGTACTCTAATCTTTGGGTGATTTTCTTTGCAAAAAACAAGAAAATACTCATGATGCCTCACGGTACTTTTGAAATCTACCAGCAGCAAAGGTCTCGAATTAAGAAGTTTGTTTTTGATTTTATTGTTAAATTAGTTTCTCGTAATTGCGAAATATCTTTTATTGTGGCTACAGATACCGAACAAATAGGTATTTCTAGTAAGTTTCCAGACCAATTGATTTTTACAGTGGGAATTGGAGTGACTACTCCGAAAGATCTTGTAAGAAAGTCATCCTCAGCTGGGCAGTTGCTTTGTTTGTCCAGAATCGCAGAAAAGAAGAGAATTGATGTCTGTATCGAAGCAATATCTCTTTTGAAAACTAAGGGTAACCAAGACTATTCGTTGAGTATTGCCGGTGAGGGCGATGAGTCACTTAAGAATCAACTTGTTCACCAAGCCAAGGAACTTGGAGTTTCTAATAATGTCAATTTTCTAGGTCTTTTACGTGAAGACAAAAAGTGGAAAGCTATAGAGAAATCTTCGATACTTTTGTTACCCAGTATGAACGAAAATTTTGCAATCTCTGTAGCAGAATGTATTTCGGCCGGAGTACCGGTGATCGTTTCAAAAAATGTGGCTCTTCATACATTTGTTGAAAAACATAAATGCGGAATCGTAATTTCCGATATCTCTGACAAGGAATTGGTTAGAGCTGTAAAAGAAATTGAAAATGATTTTTCTAACTTTGTTGCTAATTGCAATCTAGCAACGCCCGAGTTGACTTGGGAATCGGTTGGAAACAGGTGGGTTAAAGTAATTGAAGGTTTGTTGAGTATAAAATGAGGGAACTACCATCTTTTCGGGGAAAGAAAATCACTTTCTTAATCAAGGCGAGATACGCACTGTGGATGCCGACACAAATTCTTCAATCAAGTCGGTTTGTTTCAAGTGGTTTCCGCGTACTGATACTAAGACTGGTCGGTGCTGAAATAGGCCAAAGAGTTGTCATTAGAAGTCGAATAAGAGTTCATTTCCCTTGGAACCTGGAAATTGGTGATGATTGTTGGATAGGAGAAGATGTCTGGTTTATAAACCATGAGAAAGTAAAGATTGGCTCGAACGTTTGTATCTCTCAGAGGTCAATCATCTGCTCAAGTGGACATGATTACCGAAGCGCCTCACTTGAATATGCCCACAAGCCAGTTGAAATTAAAAATGGGGCTTGGGTCTGCCTCGATTCCAAAGTTCTGCCAGGTGTAACCATCGGTGAATGCTCAGTAGTTTCAGCCGGTGAAATTGTTCGGAAATCCATTCCAGATTACTCAATGTTAGTCGGCGGAGAGATTCGCCCAATTGATCCTCCAAAGTAAACAATAGATGACTCGGGTACTTCTTGCCACAACAAATTTTTGGCCAGAGCCGACAGGTATTTCTGTTTACACAACCGATCTAGCAGAGAATTTAGAAACTAAAGGTTATAAAGTATCTGTATTAACTAGTCTACCTCACTACCCCTGGTGGAAAATTCCTGTGGAGTTTTCACATCTCGGCGAGGGCGTTACTTCTCATAATGCTATTGAGGTTATTCGTGCCAAACATTTGGTTCCGCCAAAGATGAATGCTTTGCTTCGGATCAGATTTGAAATATCTTTATGGTGGAATTTAAGAAGAGTATCTAAGGGATTGATGGGCAAAGAGTTTGATGTGGTAATTGCATGTATGCCTACGGTAGCGGCGGGAATTGTGGGAACGAGAATTGCTAAGAAATTTGGTATTCCCTTTGGTTTGATTGTGCAGGATTTATCAGGTGCAGGGGCAAAGCAATCAGGGTTACGCGGTGGCGCCCTGATTTCAAAGATTGCTCATGCAGTGGAAGGTAGAGCTTTGCATGCAGCAGACAGTTTAGTTGTGGTCTCACCTGCCATAAAAGATGTGGTTATTGGTTTAGGTGTTGAGTCAAGACGAATTAATCAGATACTTAATTACTCAGCTCGGACGATAGTAAGTGAAGATAAAAGTAATGCACGGCGC
>Ga0214919_10009581_pt1 | contig 12462 bp, 7 predicted proteins | sample LL1503_MetaG_FD_177994 | JGI IMG/M metagenome (GOLD analysis project Ga0214919, IMG submission 177994) | Freshwater microbial communities from Lake Lanier, Atlanta, Georgia, United States - LL-1503 | ecosystem: Environmental > Aquatic > Freshwater > Lake | place: USA: Georgia | collected 2015-03-15
GCTGCGTGCTCGCGGATCTGGCGGTGCAGTACGCGCAGCGCATCGAACACGCTGTAGTCCAGGTAGCGGCGGAACACAAAAGGCGTGACCAGCGCACGCAGCGCGCGGGCGCAGGGTGAGCCGATGGCCGATTGCGGCGCGACGACCCGCGCCTTGAGCCAGGCCAACCGCTCCCACTCGCGGCCCTGGCTTTGGAAATAGTCTTCCAGCGCGCCCAGCGACATTGCGTTGGGTCCGGAGTTGCCGTTGGGGCGCAGCGCCAGGTCGACGCGGAACACAAAACCATGCTCGGTCACGCTGCCGATCAGGGTCTGCATGGCCCGCACCAGCTTGCCAAAATATTCCTGCGTGCTGATCATGCCGCGCGGCTGCCCGCCGGGTTGCGCCACACCGCTGCTGAGTCCATCGCTGTCGAACACATAAATCAGATCGATGTCGCTGGAGACATTGAGCTCGCGCGCACCCAGTTTGCCCATGCCCACGATACACAGCTGCGACGGCGCGCCGTCCTGGTTCAGGGGTTTGCCGTGCTGGGCCTGCAGTTCGGCATGGGCATGCTGGAAGGCAGCGTCCAGTGTGATTTCCGCCAGATCGGTCATGGCCTGGGTGACCGCGGCCAGCGGCAGCACCTGCGCGCAATCCAGCGTCAGCAGGCGTTCCAATACCAGTTGGCGGGTAACGCGCAGGGCACTGCCCCGGTCTTCAGGCGTGCGCGCCAGGAGGGTGTGGAGCAATTGGACTTGTGCATCGCGTACCGGTGCACCCGGAGTCAGCAAAAATTGTGCGTCGGCATACCGGCGGCGCAGGCGTTGGGCCAGACGGGAATGGGCGCTCAGTTGGCTGGCATCCGCTAGCGCCGCCGGCTTCTGGGGCTGGTCAGGGTCGTGCATGGGCAGGGCTCATAATTCTTGACGCACTGTGTGACCCTTCTGCATGAACGAATCCACCCCCTCGCCCCGCCCCTGGCTTCCTTGGGCTGCGCGCATGGCGGTCTGGCTGGGGCGTGGGCTGGTACTGGTACTGGTGCTGCTGGCGATGTTGTGGAGCAGCTTGCATTTTCTGATTGTGCCGCGAATCGACATGCTGCGGCCTTGGCTGCTGGAACAGGCGCAGCAGCGCAGCGGTTTGCGCTTGCAACTCGATGCGATGGAGGTGCGCAGCAACGGATGGGTGCCAGAGGTGGCATTGCGCGGTGTGCGCTTGCTCGATACCCAAGGGGCGACGGCCTTGGAGTTGCCAGAAGTTCACGTCGCGTTTTCAAGCGCCTCGCTGCTCGTCGGACGGGTGGAGCAGATCGATGTGAGAGGCGCCGAACTGGAAGTTCGCCGCGATTCGCAGGGACAGATCTGGGTGGCCGGGCTGCTGGTGCAGTCGCCAGAGCAGCAGGACAGCGTGGTACTCGATTGGCTGTTTGCCCAGGATGCATTGCGTGTGGAAGGCGGACGTGTGCGCTGGGTTGACGCGCTGCGCGCCGCACCGCCGCTTGATTTCACCGGTGTCAATTTTCTGATGCGTAACTCGGCCCGCAACCACACCGTGCGCATGGACGCCACACCGCCTTCACACTGGGGTGAGCCTATCCACCTGAGCGGCAATTTCAGCCGGGCGCTGCTGGCTTCGCATCCGGGACGGCTGCTTGACTGGCGCGGACAGCTTTACGCCGAGTTGCCACGCATAGACCTGGCCTTGCTGGCGCCCTATCTGGAGCCCGCCCTGGGCATACGCAGTGCCCATGGCAAGCTGCAAGCATGGCTGGATGTGCGCGACGGGCAGATCACTGCAAGCACTGTGGACCTGGCTTTGGCCGATGTGGAGGCCAGCATCGACGGAAGCGGCCAGGCTTTGCAATTGCGCCAGCTCGCTGGACGGGTGGCCACCAGCCCATTGGACGGCGGGGGTGTGCAGTACGCGGTGAAGGGCTTGCAGGGGCAGTCCCGCGACGGGCTGACCTGGCCGGCCAGCGACCTGACCCTGCGGCTGTGGCCCGCAGGCCCTGCCGGTGGCGCGCACGGAAGCGTGGCCATCGAACAGCTGGACCTGGCCCTGGCGGCGCAACTGGTCGCCCGTATGCCGGTGGCGGCGGCCACGCACACGGCGCTGGCACAACTGCAGCCCGCCGGGCAGGTGCGCGCGCTCGCAGTGCAGTGGCAGGGCCCCTGGGACGCGCCCACCGATTACCGCGTCAAAGCACGGCTGCAACAACTCCGTCTGGCTGCCTATGGCGGGGCCGGTTTTCCCGGTATTGGCGTGGAAGGCATAGACGCAGAAATCGACGGTAGCGCAACCGGCGGCAGCGCGATAGGGAAGCTAAAAAAAGGCGCGCTGGCGATTCCCCTGGTGCTGGACGAGGGCCGGGTGCCTCTGGATGAAGCCTCGGCCACGCTGCGCTGGGGCTGGCAGGAGGGTCGCTTGCGCCTGGAGCTACAGCGTTTGCAGTTTGCCAACCCGGATCTGGCAGGCGAGCTGGCGATGGTGTGGACCGCTCCGCGCGCTCCGAGCGGCGCGGCTGCGGGTGGTGCCGCAAAGGCGGTGCCCGGGTTGGGCGATCTGACGCTGGATGGCAAGCTCAGCCGCCTGCAGCCTGCGCGGCTCACCCGCTACCTGCCAAGCGCCATGGATCGCGATGTGCGCAACTATGTGCGCGACGCATTCAGCGGCGGCGAACTGGGGCCAGTGACAGTCAAGGTCAAAGGTGATTTAGACCAATTCCCCTTTACCAACGGCCGCGCCGGGACCTTTCAGATCGCCACCGCCCTGCGCAATATGAACTATGCCTACGCGGTGCCACCTAGCAAGAAGGGAGCCCCCACCTGGCCTGCGCTGTCCCAGCTCCATGGCGATCTGGAGATAGACCGTGACACCCTGGTTCTTAGCAATGCGCGCGCCAACTGGCAGCACCCGGCAGCCGCCAGCGCAGTTGTGCCCATTGCGCGGGCGACTGCGCGCATTTCCCACCTCTACGACCATGCGACCGTGAGCCTGAGTCTGGAAGGGCGCACCGCGCTGTCCGACGCGCTGGCCGTCATCAACCGCTCAGCGCTGGGGCCGCTGATGGGCAATGCTTTGGCGCGCACCAGCGTGAGCGGCGCGGCAGGCTACAAAATCAATCTGCAAATTCCCCTGGCGGATACAGCCAAGACCACCCTACAGGGCAACCTGGCACTTGCCGGCAATGATGTCCAGTACAGCCCGGATAGTCCCAAGGTGGCGCGTGTGCGGGGTACTTTGGGTTTCAGTGAAAACAGTGTCAACCTCAGCGGCTTGCAGGGCAGCGCGCTGGGTGGTGATGTGCGGCTGGATGGCAGCTTACAGTTCTCCGATGCCGCCTGGTCTGCGGGCGGTAACCGGGTGCGGGTGCAGGGAACCCTGGGCAGTGCGGCCCTGGGTGAGTCCAAAGATCTGGGTGCTTTGGCTGCAGTGGCTGCGCTGATGGATGGGCAGGCCGCGTACGTTGCCGACATCGGTTGGCGCGGCGGCGCACCGCAGGTGCAGATCACCAGCGATTTGCAGGGCATGGCGCTGGCGCTGCCCCCCCCACTGGGCAAGAGCGCGGCCTCGACGCTGCCCTTGCGCCTGGAGTGGAGTGGCGCGGCGGGCGAATCCGGCTCCAAAACGACAGCCCGCGGCGACACCATCCGTCTCAGCCTGGGCCGTGGCGCGCAGGCTGTGTTGCAGCGCGACACCAGCGGTGCAGAGGCCCGCATCGTGCGTGGTGTCGTGGCGTTCGGTGAGGCCGATGCCGCGCCGGTATTGCCTGCACAGGGCTTGCAGGTACAAATCGACACGGCGGTGCTGGATGTAGATCAATGGAGCCGGGCCCTGCGGCCCTTCCTGCCTGGTTCAGAGGGCCAAGCCGCTGCCGACAGCCCGTACATGCCAAATGCGGTCAAGGTGCAGGTCAAGCAGTTGCTATGGGACGGGCGGCATCTGGATCGCCTGAACGCCAGCGCCCGCCGGGAGGGGGCGCTGTGGCGGGTGGACATGGACTCGGCCCAACTTGCGGGCAAGCTGGAGTTCAGCGCGGCCAGCGGCGGCAGTGGATCGCGATTGCACGCGCGGCTGAGCCGGCTGTCTTTGGAGGCCAGCGCTGCCAACGATGTGCAAACCCTGCTCGATGCCCCGGCAACCAGCTTGCCCGCTATGGACGTGGTAGTCGATACGCTAGAGATGTATGGCAAAAAGCTGGGGCGTATGCAGGCTGCGGCAGTCAACGTGGGAACGGGTGCGGGTAAGGCGGAGTGGCGTTTGCAGCAGCTGCAGCTTACGGTCCCGGAGGCCACGTTCAACGCCACCGGTGTGTGGGGTGCGGTAAGCAGCGCGAGCGCCCCATCTGCAGCAGGTGCCGCCACTGGCCTGTCTCGCAAAGCGCTAGGCGATGCGCGGCGTACCGAGCTCAACTTCAAGCTGGACATTGCCGATGCCGGTGCTTTGCTCGCGCGTTTTGGCATGGTCAATGTGGTGCGGGCGGGCAGCGGCAAGATTGAGGGCAGCGTAGGCTGGGCCGCACCGCCGCTGAATCTGGACTATCCCAGCATGTCGGGTCGTATGAATCTGGACATCACCAAAGGCCAGTTCCTGCGTGCAGACCCCGGCGTGGCCAAGCTGCTGGGTATCTTGAGTTTGCAGTCACTGCCGCGGCGCCTGATGCTGGATTTCCGCGACGTTTTCAGCGATGGATTTGAGTTCAACTATGTGCGCGGGGATGTGGCCATTGAGCAAGGCGTGGCCCGCTCCAACAACCTGCAAATGCCGGGCACGGTCGCGACCGTGCTAATGGATGGAAGCACCGACATAGCCCGTGAAACCCAGAGTATCAAAGTGCTGGTGGTGCCGCAACTGGATACGGGAACTGCGACGCTTCTGACGGCCATCGCCAACCCCCTAGCCGGTTTGTATACGCTGGTTGCCAGCACGCTGCTGCGCCAGCCGATTCAGGATGCCAACACGCAGGAGCTGTTGGTTGAAGGAAGCTGGCAGGTGCCGCGCGTGAGCAAGATCGACCGCCGCACCGGCAAGCCCCTACCGCAGTAAGTCCGGCGCGTACAGTGAACACAGTCAATAGGTAGCGCCATGCAGATCGCCGCGATTCAAATGGTCTCTGGTGCCCGTCTGGACGACAACCTGCAAGCCGCTGCCGACTTGCTGGCGCAGGCGGCGCACCAGGGTGCCGAACTGGCGCTCCTGCCTGAATATTTTTGTTGCATGGGTCTGCGCGATACCGACAAGCTGGCGATCCAGGAGCCCTTTGGGTCCGCTGGCAGCGGACCTATCCAGGACTTTTTGGCGGCGCAGGCGCGTACGCTGGGCATCTGGATCGTGGGTGGCACCCTGCCGCTGGCCAGTGCGCGGGCGGACAAGGTCTACAACAGCAGCCTGGGCTTTGACCCGCAGGGCCGCTGCGTAGCCCGTTACGACAAGCTCCATCTGTTTCGCTTTGACAACGGTCGCGAAGCGTATGACGAGTCGCGCGTGCTGCTGCCGGGTGCGCAGCCGGTGGTGTTTGATCTGCCCGCGCGCAATGGGCACTGCTGGCGCGTGGGCCTGAGCGTGTGCTACGACCTGCGCTTTGCCGAGTTGTACCGCGCGTATGCGGCGCAGGGCGCCGATCTGCTGTTGGTGCCCAGCGCCTTCACCTACACCACGGGCCAGGCGCATTGGGAGCTGCTGCTGCGCGCGCGTGCCGTGGAAAACCTGTGTTTTGTGGCTGCGGCTGCGCAAGGCGGCGTGCATGCCAACGGGCGGCACACCTGGGGCCACACCATGGTGGTCGACCCTTGGGGTACGGTGCTGGCGCAGCAGGCGCAAGAACCTGGCGTGGTGCTGGCGGATCTGGATGCGGGACGCCTCGCTGCAGTGCGCGCCCAGTTACCAGCTTTGCAGCACCGGGTCTTATGACCGGCAGGCTCTTGCGTCAGGCCGGTGGCCCGGGTGGGCGCATGTTGGCATCGGGGGCGGATGCGGCGGCGTCGGGTGCGTGATTCTCTTCAGCGTCCTGGCTCGGTAATTCACCCCTGGGGCGACCGGCAAACATAGTCCACCAGATGATCCCGATGAACAGCAAACCCGCGCCCAGCGCCTCCAGCAGCAATAGCAACATGCAACAGATCCGGTGTGTGTGGGCGGCCATTGTAGGCAGCGTGCTGCTGGGGGCGTGTGCAACCCGGCCGCTGCCGCGTGCGCCCGCCGCCGCAGCCAAACCCTTATTGTCGGCCGCGGAGCCTGCTGCCGGGGCACTGGCCAAAACACCCGTGGCCGCGCAAGCCCCCGCTGAGACCCAAACGCCCATGCCAGCGCCCATACCCTCGCCCGATTCTGGTGCGCCTGCGCCCCTCGGAACCATCGCACAGCCGAACAGCCGCTGGGTGGCAGTACCCTGGAGCGACGTACCCGGGTGGCGCGCAGATTCGCTGGATGCTGCCTGGGGCGCGTGGATGCGCAGTTGCCAGCGCGCGTCTGCGCCGTGGACTGCGGTGTGCCCTGAAGCGCGGGCGCTCGCGTCTGCGCCGGATGCTGACAAGCGGGCCTGGATCGAGCGCCGTCTGCGGCCTTACCGGGTGGAGTCGGCGCAGGGCGAGGCGCGCGGCTTGTTAACAGCCTATTTCGAGCCGGTGTTTGAAGCCAGCCGAAGCCGGAGCGCGGCTTATTTCGTGCCGCTGTACCAGCCCCCGGCGCAACTCAAGCCAGGCCAGCCCTGGTTCAGCCGCAAAGACATCGACACGCTGGCGCAGGCGCAGACCGCCTTGCAAGGCCGTGTCATCGCGTACATGGCCGACCCGCTGGACGCGCTGGCCTTGCAGATCCAGGGCTCGGGGCGGATGCAGATCCGCCACAGCGATGGCAGCATGCGCCAGTCGCGCCTGGCCTACGCCGGCAGCAATGGCCAGCCCTACCAGAGTGTGGGCAAATGGTTGTCTGATCAGGGTTTGAGTACGGATACCAGCTGGCCCGGCATCAAGACCTGGGCGGTGCGTAATCCGGCACGTGTCCAGGAGTTGCTATGGAGCAATCCGCGGGTGATATTTTTCAAGGAAGAAGCCTTGCCCGGCGATGACAGCGGGCCGCGTGGTGCACAGGGCGTGGCCTTGACGGCGGGGCGATCCATCGCAGTGGATCCGGCCAGCATTCCCTATGGCACGCCGGTCTGGATCAACTCCGTCGGCGCGCAGAGCACGCTGCAAAAGCTGGTCGTAGCGCAAGACACAGGTAGCGCGATAACGGGTGCGGTGCGGGCTGATTATTTTGCGGGCACCGGACCCACTGCGGGCGACTTGGCCGGGCGCTTGAAGCAGCCCTTGCAGATATGGGTCTTGTGGCCGCAGTGAGGCGTGTCAGCCGCGCGCTGCTGATGCGGGCTGTGCAAACCCGCTAGAATCCACCCACTCTGAGGAGCGATGCAGTTCACGCAATGTGAATGAGGCTCGGAGTACAAAGGCCACCGGTCTTTGCATGTTTCAACTGCGCTCACCCACTGATGTCCTGTGTGGTGAGTTCCCCTCCCCAAGCTGGCACAGTGGTTTTCAAAACTTGTTTTTTGGAGCCTCTGACATGAACGCTATATTGAAACCCGCGAAGAAATCTTCCGCCAAACGTGCCGCCAGGCCGCTGAAACTGGTGAGCAGCACGGCCCGTCCGGCCACCCCCGATTACGTGGTTGCCGATCTGACTCTGGCCGCCTGGGGTCGCAAAGAGTTGGACATTGCGCAAACCGAAATGCCCGGCCTGATGGCCATCCGCGAGGAATTTGCCCATGCGCAGCCGCTCAAGGGCGCGCGCATTGCCGGTTCGCTGCACATGACCATACAGACCGGCGTGCTGGTCGAGACCTTGCAAGCCCTGGGTGCCGATGTGCGCTGGGCTTCGTGCAACATCTTCTCCACGCAAGACCACGCCGCTGCGGCGCTGGCCGTCAAGGGTACGCCGGTGTTTGCCTACAAGGGCGAGACGCTGGACGACTACTGGGATTACACGCACCGCATTTTTGAGTTCAGTGGCAAAAAAGGCAGCGCGGCCGAAGGCCCGAACATGATTTTGGATGACGGCGGCGACGCCACCTTGCTGATGCATCTGGGTGCCAAAGCTGAGAAGAACATCAAAGTGCTCGCCAACCCGGGCAGCGAAGAAGAAATCTGTCTATTCAACGCCATCAAGGCCAAGCTCAAGGTCGATCCGACCTGGTACAGCCGCCGCTTGAAAAACATCATCGGCGTTACCGAAGAAACCACCACCGGCGTACTGCGCCTCAACGAAATGGCGGCACGCGGTGAGTTGAAGTTCCGCGCCATCAACGTCAACGACTCGGTCACCAAGAGCAAGTTCGATAACCTGTACGGCTGCCGCGAATCGCTGGTCGATGCGATCAAGCGCGCCACCGACGTCATGATTGCCGGCAAGGTGGCTTTGGTGGCTGGCTACGGCGACGTGGGCAAAGGTTCGGCCCAGGCGCTGCGCGCACTGTCGGCCCAGGTCTGGGTGACCGAGATCGACCCGATCAACGCGCTGCAAGCCGCTATGGAAGGCTACAAAGTCGTGACCATGGATTACGCCGCCGACAAGGCCGACATCTTTGTGTCCGCCACCGGCAACAAAAACGTCATCACCTACAAGCACATGGACGCGATGAAAGACGAGGCCATCGTCTGCAACATCGGCCACTTTGACAACGAGATCGACGTGGTCTCGCTGGCCAAGTGCAAATGGGACGAAATCAAGCCCCAGGTCGACCACGTGACCTTCCCGGCCCGTGGCAAGAAGCCCGCCAAACGCATCATTTTGTTGGCCAAAGGCCGCTTGGTGAACCTGGGTTGCGGCACTGGCCACCCCAGCTTTGTGATGTCGTCCAGCTTTGCCAACCAGACCATTGCGCAGATCGAGCTGTTCAGCAAGTCCAAGGACTACAAAGCCGGCAAGGTCTATGTGCTGCCCAAGCACCTGGACGAAAAAGTGGCTCGCCTGCATCTGAAAAAAGTCGGTGCCATGCTGTCTGAACTGACGGACGAGCAGGCCGTATATATTGGCGTGAGCAAGGCCGGCCCCTACAAGGCCGACGCGTACCGCTACTAAAGCACCGACCAGAGACCCATGGGGTATGCGTATTGACCAACTGCTGGTTCGCCGGAACATGGCGAGCACGCGGTCGCAGGCGCAAAGGCTGATTGCCGACGGGGTTGAATGGCTGCAGGGCGAGGCGTGGAAGCGCATCGCCAAAAACGGCGACGAGGTTCCCGAAGCGGCGCAGATCCGGCTCTTGAACGACGCGCAGGCACGCTATGTGTCGCGCGGCGGGCTCAAGCTGGAGCATGCGCTGCAGGTGGTGGCGCTGGACGTGACAGGCATGCATTGTCTGGACGTGGGCCAATCCACCGGCGGGTTCACCGATTGCCTGCTCCAGCATGGCGCGGCTTTTGTGACCGGCGTGGATGTGGGCAGCGCCCAGCTCCACCCGCAGCTGCGTACCGACCCCCGCGTGCTCTGTGTGGAGAACGTCAACGCCCGCAACTTGCAGGCCGATGATTTGCGCGATGCCTTTGTCGCCAGTACCGGCGACCAGGGCTTGTTCGAGGACGATCCGCCGGATGTGCCAGCTGCGGAAGGGTCTTACGCAACCGCATGTGATCTGATCGTGGTGGATTTGTCTTTCATCTCACAAACCCTGGTCTTGCCAGCGCTCGTACTGCTGCTCAAACCTGGGGGTACTTTGCTCAGCCTGGTCAAGCCGCAATTCGAATTGCAGCCGGGTCAGGTGGGCAAGGGCGGCATCGTGAAAGACGCGACCCACTATGTTTTTGTCGAGCAGCGCCTGCGTGACGCATGCGCCGCTCTCGGCCTGACGGTCACCGCGTGGTTCGACTCGCCCCTGCAAGGTGGTGACGGCAACCACGAGTTTTTTATCTGCGCCCGCAAGCCGGTCGCCTAAGCACTGATCATGATGAGAACACCATGTCTTCACCATCCCGGATTCCAGTCAGCCTGGAATTCTTCCCCCCCAAAACGGCGCAAGCCGCTGATGCGCTCGCCCTGACCCGTCAGGCCCTGTATCCACTGCAACCGACGTTCTGCTCCGTGACATACGGCGCAGGTGGCACCACCCAGGCCGGCACTTTTGCCACGTTGGCCGACATCCTGACCGAAGGCTGCGAAGCGGCCTCGCACTTCACCTGTATCAACGCCACCCGGGCTTCGGTGCGTGCGCAATTGCAGCAGTTGCGCACCATGGGTGTGCGCCGCCTGGTCGCCTTGCGGGGCGATCTGCCCGAGGGCTACCAAGGCGGCGACTTCCGCTACGCCGCAGAGCTGGTGGCCTTTATCCGCGAGGAAGCCGGTAGCCATTTCCGCATTGAGGTCGCTGCCTACCCGGAAGTGCATCCGCAGGCCGCCAGCGCCCGCGACGATGCCCATGCCTTTGCCGCCAAAGTGCGCGCAGGCGCCGATGGTGCGCTGACGCAGTACTTCTACAACGCCGATGGCTATTTCCGCTTTGTGGATGAGGTGCGGACCTTGGGCGTGGATGTACCGGTGGTGCCGGGGATTTTGCCCATCGGCAATGCGGCGCAGCTGATCCGCTTTTCTGACGCGTGCGGGGCCGACATTCCGCGCTGGTTGCGTTTGCGCCTACTCGGTCTTGGTGAGGACCTGGCGGCGGTGCAGGCTTTTGGGCTGGACGTGGTGACCGCGCTGTGCGAGCGATTGCGTGCCGGTGGCGCCCCTAGCTTTCACTTCTACACCATGAACCACAGTGCGTTGACGCTGGCCTTGTGCGAGCGGCTGAAGTTGTCGCCTGCTGTGCCGCAGGCCTTGGCGGCCTGAGGTCGCGCGCCGCTGCGGGCCGCGCGGTGTTCCTCACCGCGTCAGCGCTGGCCAGCGGTGGTGTGTGGGCCGCCCAAGGCCCGGCGCATCAAGAGCCCGTGTCCAAGGTCGGGCTGGCGTTGCCGTCCTGCGCCAGCAGCGTGGCCAGTTGCGGCAAGGCGTCTTTGAGTGCCGCCTTGAGCGTGAAGGGCGGGTTGATGACAAACACGCCGCTGGCGGGCAAGCCGGGGCGCACTGTTTGCCCGTCATCGCCCAGCAGCAATTTGCTGGACTTGACAGTGAGCGTGGCGTGCAACCAGGCTTTACCGGCTTTCATGGCCAGCGACTTGAGCTTGCGCGGCACATCGTGCGCCTCGGGGCGCGGAATGATGGGATACCAGACCATATAGGTGCCGGTGGCAAAACGCAGCAGTGCATCCGCCACCATGGCGTTCAGACGCGGGTAGTCGGTCTTGATCTCGTAGCTCGGGTCACACAGCAGCAGCGCGCGCCGCGTGGGCGGCGGCAAAAACTTGCGCACGCCCTCAAAACCGTCTTCCCGCAGCACGGCCACCTGCCGCCCGGCTTCGAGCTGGGCGATGTTGGCGGCCAGAGTTTTGGCGTCGGTGGGGTGCAGCTCAAAGGCCTTGAGCTTGTCCCGCCCGCGCAGCTGCTGCTGGATGATGAAGGGCGAACCCGGGTAGACGCGGGCCTGCGGCCCGGTATTGAAACTCGCCACCATGTCGGCGTAATCCTGCACCACGGGCGTGAGAACCTGGCCTGCGGTCTGCGCCGCCATCAGTTTCACAAAACCCTGCGCCGCTTCGGCGCTGGTTTGCGCGTAATCGCCATCGAGGCGGTACAAACCGGCCCCGGCGTGGGTGTCGAGCACGGTAAACGGGGTGTCTTTCTGCGCCATGTGCTTGAGCACAGCCAGCAAAATCGTGTGTTTGAGCACATCGGCATGGTTGCCGGCGTGGAAGGCGTGGCGGTAACTGAACATGCGGGGATGGTACCCCGTGGCTTGAGATAGCCTGAGGTGGCATAGGCGGTGGAGCCTGCGCGCCTAAAATAGGAACCACCCAAGTCGAATTAGCCTTATGCCCTCACCCACACGCTTCCAAAACCCGTCTAAAACGGGGTTTAAGCCCATCGCGGTCCAACACAAAGAAGCGCGTCTTCGCGCCCTGTTTGAAAAGGGCGTGCGCCTGCATGAGCAAGAGAACTTTTATGCTGCGCGTGAGGTCTATGAATCCGTGCTGGCAGAGGACCCATCGCATTTTGATGCGCTACACCTGCAGGGGGTTGCGTGTGCACAGACTGGAGAACTTCTGTTCGCCGTTGACCTGCTGTCCAAAGCGGTCGCTTTGAATAAATCGCACCCTGTTGCACACAACAATTTGGGCAATGCTCTAGCCGATTTGAAGGACTGGCCGGGAGCGCTCGAAAGCTATAACCAAGCAGTCAAGCTTGATCCCCGTTATGCCCTAGCCTATTTCAACCGGGGTGTAGCGCAGGAAGAGTTAGGCAGTGTTGAAGACGCGTTGGCCAGTTATCAGAAAGCGACTCAGATAAACCCTGCGAATTCCCAAGCGCAATCAAATTGCGGGCTGTTATTGCAGATATTACGACGTCTCAATGAGGCCTTGTTGTCCTTTGATCGAGCGATCAACGCAGATC
>Ga0214919_10009583_pt1 | contig 12461 bp, 9 predicted proteins | sample LL1503_MetaG_FD_177994 | JGI IMG/M metagenome (GOLD analysis project Ga0214919, IMG submission 177994) | Freshwater microbial communities from Lake Lanier, Atlanta, Georgia, United States - LL-1503 | ecosystem: Environmental > Aquatic > Freshwater > Lake | place: USA: Georgia | collected 2015-03-15
CGTCGTCTGGGTGGTCAAGCGGATCCGCGCCGCCGCGGAGGCGCCCGCGCCGTCGGCGATGATCGCGCCGCCGCCTTTGCCCCGCCGGGTCCGCCCGCGCGCGCGCGCCGTGGTCGCCGCCGCGCCCGCGCCCGCCCCGGCGGTCGCCGCGCTCCCCGCCGCCCCGGCGGCCGGCGCCGCGCCCATGGTCGTCACCCGGCCGGCGCGCGCCGCGGTGCGCCAGGCTTTCAAAGGTCGCGGCGCCTTGCGCCGCGCGTTCATCGCCCAGGAAGTGCTCGGTCCGCCGCTTGCGCTCCGGCCGCCGCGCGTCTGATCAGCGGCGCGGGGCGAACAGGCGGGCCAGCCCGTAGGGCAGGGCGCAGCAGAGCACGATGCCGGCGCCGGAAGGCACGCTGGGCACGTGGTACGAGAGGTATAGCCCCGCGATGCCGCCGAGCACGGCCACCGCGGCGCCCCAGGCCATGACGCGCGCGAGGGTGCGCCCGAGGAGCACGCCCGTGGCCGCGGGGATCACGAACAGGGCGGTGGTGAGCAAGGCGCCGACCAGCCGCACGCAGGCCACGGCGCCGAGGGCGACGAGCCCCAGGAGCACGGCGCGCAGGAGGCCTGGACGGGCGCCCAGCAGCCGGGCGTATTCCTCGTCGAAGGAGGCGAGCTCGAGCTCCTTGTGCAGGGCGCGGAGGCTCAGCAGGACCCCGAGCGCCGTCAGCCCGATGACGAGCAGGTCCTCCGGGCCCACCGATACCACGCTGCCGAAGAGCAGGCTCCCGAAATCGCGCCAGGATCGCGCCTGTTGCATCAGCGCGATGCCCGCGGCGAACATGACGGATAGCATCACGCCGATGGCGCTGTCCTCGCTCGTGCCGCGGCGCGAGGCCAGCCAGGCGGTCCCGCCCGCGGTGAGCAGCGCCGCCGCGAGCGCGCCGACGTAGGGCGACCAGCCCAGCAGGAGCGCCCCGACGATGCCCGGGAGGATGGAATGGGTGAGGGCGGTGCTCACGAAGGCCATGCGGCGTAGCACCACGTAGGCCCCGAGGCAGGCGCAGGTGACGCCGCTCAGGATCACGGCGGCGAGGGCGCGGAGGAAGAACTCCTCCCGCAGCGGGGCCAGCAGCGGTTCAAGCATGGCGGTGGTCATGCCCGTCGCAGGCATGGAGGAGGCGCAAGGCGCCGTCGCGCAGCTCGAGCACCCGGTCGGAGCGGCGCGCGTCCGCCGGGTCGTGCGTGGCCATCACCACGGTGAGTCCCGCGGGCCGGTCGTCGAGGAAGCGCTCGACGATCGCCCGGCTCCCCGCGTCGAGCGCCGCATAGGGCTCGTCGAGCAGGAGGAGCTCGGCTCCTTGCACGGTGGCCCGCGCGAGCAGGCCGCGTTGCAGCTGCCCGCCGGACAGCGCGTGCACCGGCCGGTCGGCGAGCTCGGTCAGCTCCAGCAGGCGCAGCGCCCGATCGACGTCCGCATCGCCGTGGCCGCATTCGTCGAACCAACCGTGGTGCGCGTACTTACCCATCTGGACGAGCCGGCGCAGGGTGACCGGGAAGTCCGGGGTCAGGGCCGGCCGTTGCGCGAGGTAGGCCACGCGGCGGCGGCCGAGCGCGGGCGGGTGCCCGAGCACCTCGATCCGACCGGCGCGCGCCGGCGTCAGGCCCGCGATCACCCGGAGCAAGGTCGACTTGCCCGAGCCGTTGGGTCCGACCAGCGCCGTGCGGCAACCGGTCGGGATCTCGAACGCGATCCCGGTGAAGGCGACCGGGCCGTCGGGGCGGGCGGCGGCGGTCAGGCCTTGGGCGCGCAGGGCCGGCCCGCCCGTCGCGATCTCCGCCGGGGCGTAGGGGATCGTCGGGAGCAGCCCGAGGATCGCGCCGTGCAAACCTTCCCACGCCCTCGCCAGACCGCGGTTCATGGGCGGAGCAGAGCCTCCCGGAGCTTGCCCGACTGGTGGCGCATCATCCCGAGCCAATCACTACCTGGCTGCCCCGGGGGTGCCAGGGTCTCGAAATTGAGGGCGACCGGGGCCGGGATGCCCGCATCCTGGCAAAGGCGTCGCGCGATACCCTCGTTCTGGCCTTCGTCCGTGACGAGAACCCGAATCTGTTCCCGCCGGATCAAGCCCAGCAGGTTTGAATAATGCCGGGCGGAGGGGTCGGCGGCCTCGGCGGAGGGGCTCTCCAGGATCGTTCCCTGAACCTTCAATTGATAGCGTTGGGCCAGACGCCCGAGGTTGGGGTGCTGGGTGATCAACTGACGTTTCCCGGGAGGAACGGAGGCGAAGGATTCCTTCAGTTCAAAATCCAAGGCTTCGATTTCTGCAACATACTTGCTTACAATGTTTTCCGAAACAGAAATCTTCAAATGAACCCGGGCTTCCTCGGCGATTTTTCGCACGAAGCCAACGACCAAGGAGGGGTCCGTCCAAGGGTGGGGATCGGACTCCCCCCCGTCTTTTTCCACCGTTTGCAACCATAACGTGCGGTCCTCCTTGCCGTGGGCTTTGACCCAGTCCGCCAGCCAAGGCTCACTGGTGGGGCTAAGCCCGATGATCAGCTCCGCCCGCGCCAGGGCCTTGGCCTCGTTGGCCCCCAGCTGGAAGCCGTGCAGTTCGCTCCCCGCCGGGACGAGGGTCTGATGCTTGATTTCAGGGCCGATGATGCGGGTCGTCCAGTCGTCCACGACCGAGAAGCTCGTCACGATTCGGGCGGGTTCGGCAGCCCCCAGGACCGCGGTCGCGACCAGCGCGCCAAGCCAGGTGGTGATGGGCATCCGCAGCATGAAAAAGGAGCCAAAACAGGGGGGCTATTAGTTGCAAGTAATTTGCGATAGTGGAATGTTCCGAGGGCGGGGTTTTTGCGTTTGCCACCCTGTCTGGGCTGAATAACTCCATCAGTCTCATGCCCCTGCTCCGAGCTGTTTTTGCCCTCCTTTGGGCGATGGTCATCCCGGTCTCCGTCGCTTTCGCTCAAAACGCCGCTCCCGCCGCCGGCAAGGCCGACAAAGCCCCGGTCTCCGTCCGCGACGTCAAGTTCGCCCAGACCGCGCTCGGCGGCCAGGTCAACAAGTGGAACCGGATGCAGGTCGAGCTGCTGGCCGGCGACAATCCCGATCCCAAGGCCCTCAACAAGAAGTGGGTCGACAAGGTCAAGGTCACCGTGACCCAGGTCTACAAGACCGCTTCTAAGAAGCCCGAGGACTGGAACTACTACCGCGCCTCGGCCACGGTCCTCACCATCGAGGCCAACCAGCCGCGCTCCGTCCTGTTCTACCTGCCGGGCGACATCGTCAAGCGCGACGTCCTCCACAAGGAGCCCGACTACTACTTCGTGCAGCTCGAGGTCGCCGGCAACGAGGCCCCGATCTTCGACCCCAAGGGCGCGCTGATCGCGGCCCAGACCCGCGCGGTCCACAAGGACATCGCCACCAAGGCGGCCTTCGACGCCGCCAAGGACGCCGCCGACCGCGGCGTGGTCAACACCCCCGGCATCCTGCGTCCGCAATACCTCATCGCCTATCAGGACGCCCCCGTCGTGCCCTCCTCGCCGGAATTCATCCGCGAGGACGTCCCGTCGCGCTGAGCCTCCCCTTTTCGCCGCCGCCCCTCGCATGAGCCAGAAAAAGGCCACCATCGTCAACCTTGCCGCGTCCCACGTGTCGATCGCCGTGTTCGGCGCCGACCAGGGCAGCCTCGAGCTCCAGCAGTTCCTCGTCGAGGAGATCGCCCCGGGCCAGACCAACGACGACGAGTGGTTGGGCTCCGCCGTCAACGCCGTGGCCGACCTCGTGCAGGCGCATGGCCTCGCCGGCCGCCGCGTCACCGTCATCGCGCCGAGCTTCCTCCTGCTGCAGAAGGCCCTGAAGGTCCCGCAGGTCGAGCGCGAGCGTCAGGCCCAGATCGTGGCCTTCGAGGCCCAGAACGCCATCCCGTACCCGCTCAACGAGGTCATCTGGGACAGCCAGGTGATGGCCTCCGACGGCGTCGAGGCCGAGGTGCTCCTCTTCGCCCTGCGCACCGAGGTCGCCGCGCGCATCGCCACGCTCATCATGGGCGCCGGCCTGCGCCCCGCTTCCATCCAGGCCGCCCCGCTGCTCGATAGCCAGGCCTTCCTGCTCGCGGGCGGCGCCGCCACCGAGGAGGTCCTCATCGTCAACGTCGGCGCCCGCTCGACGACGCTCAGTTTCGTCGGCCCGACGGGCGCGAACATCCAATCCGCCAACCTCGGCGGCAACCTCCTCACCCAAGGCGTCTCCGACAACACCGGCGAACCCTTCGCCAACGCCGAGGCGGTCAAGGTCGGCTACTACTCCGGCGTCATCCACCTGCCCGAGTCCGACCCCAAGGTCGCCGTGCTCCAGGCCAACGCCCAGTCCTTCATCCGCCGCCTCGCGCAGGACATCAACCGCCGCTTGATCAACCTCAAGCGCGGCGCCGCCGGCCGCCAGCCGACGCGCCTCCTCCTCACCGGACGCGGCGCGCTCATCCCCGGGCTTTCCGAGCAGCTGAGCGAGACGCTGCGCCTGCCGCCCGAGCTCTTCGATCCCTCCGCCTTCCTGCGCCTGGGCAAGAACGTCTCCGCCGACTACGTCCAGCACCACCGCCACCAGATCTCCGAGGTCATCGGCGAGGCCGCCCGCCTCGTCCTCCCGCAGACCGCCGGCGTCAACCTGATCCCGCGCAACATCGCCTCGCAGGTCGCGTTCGATGCGCGCAAGCCTTGGCTCATCACCGCGGCCCTCATCGCCGCCCTGGCCCCGTTGCCCGTCTACCTCGCCTACAACGACGCCGCCACCTTCAATCATGAGCAGGTCCGCGAGCTCAAGCGCCGGCAGGCGGACCTCAACGGTCATCTATCCTCCCTCAAGGTCACGCGCGAGCAGGCGAACGAGCTGCACGCCGTGAGCGCCCAGCTCGAGTCCGTCGTCCTCAACTCGACCAACTGGCCGACCGCCCTCGCCGACCTGCAGGCGCGGGTCTCCGAGTGCAAGAACACCTGGGTCGAGGAGATCCGCATGCGCCGCGAGCCCGTCGCCGCGCCCGCCCCGGCCGAAGGTCAGCCCGCCGAGCCCGCCGCCCCCCTCACGGTGACCAAGGTCATCGTCACCGCCCGGTTCCTCCAGCCCGAGGTGCCGCCGAACCCGAAGGCCAGCCATAACAGCGCGACCTTCATCAAGCGCCAGAACGAGCTGCTCGCCGCGCTGCGCAAGTCCCCGTTCGTCGCCGAGATCCCGGAGTCCGAGATCAAGGCCGACTTCAACCTGCCCTACCAGCCCCGCGTCACCTTCACGTTGGTCATCCGCAAGGACAAGGCCCTCTGAGCCATGGACACTTCCAAGAACCGCCTCTTCCTCGCCACGCTGCTCCTCATCGGCGCGGGCTTCCTCGCCGGCGTCTACTTTTCCTATGCGGAATACGCCGACCACGCCAAGTCCGTGCTCGAGCTGAAGAAGGCCCGGGACGCCTCGGGACGCCTCCTCGCCGGGTCGGCGGTGGCCGACGTCACCGAACCGGTCGCGCTCAAGCAGGGCAACGTCGACGCCGCCCAGAAGGACCTCGAGGACCTCAAGGCCCACGTCGCCAAGCTCCGCGAGACCATCTCGGGCAAGGTCGAGTCCCACATCGAGGGCAACGCCAAGACCTCCAACACCGAGCTCAGCTCCCAGATCAAGCAGTCCGTCGACGAGCTCAAGAAGCTGGCCGCCGACCGCGACGTCCGCTTCGTCGCCCAGGCGACCGACCAGCCGGACTTCGGCTTCAGCCGTTACATCCACAATCCCGGCAGCGCCCCGAAGCGCGACTTCCAGAAGGTCGACCAGCAGCGCCTCATCATCGAGTTCCTCTTCAAGGAACTCGTGGAGTCCCGGCCGACCCCGACCCAGCCCGCCGACCCCAAGACGCCGCTGATGCTCCTTTCCCTGGCCCGCGAGCCGATCGAGGCCTACACGCTCATCCCCGAGGGCAAGCCGGGCGCCGGCACCTACACGGTCGAAGGGTCCGACATGGCCCGCTACGAGACCGAGGAATTCGTCCCTTCCCGCACCTTCCGCCGCAGCATCAAGGACAAGGAGGGGCGCGCCATCCCGCTCGTCGACACCGTCTCCTTCCGGCTGAAGTTCGTCTCCACGACCGCCACCCTCCGCACCTTCGTCAACCGTCTCCGCAACTCCGGCAAGCCTTTCGCGATCACCTCCGTGGAGGTCGCCCCGCCCTCGCCCGAGGTCCTGAAGTCCCTGCAGATGGGCGTGGCCCCCCTGACGCCGGCCGCCCCGGGTCCGGCCTTCGACCTTTCCGGCTTCGGCGACAACAACGCCAAGCCCAAGGCCGCCGCGGCGCCGAAGGATGAACGCAAGCTGGTCATCTCGGAGCACCCGTCCGAGTTCACCGTGCAGATCGACTACCTGATCGTGCTCGAGCCCAAGCCCGCCGCCCTCGAAGGCGAGCCCAAGAAGTAACCCTCGCTCACCCCGGCCATGAATCCTCGAAAGGACATTTTCCTCATCCTCGGCGCCACGCTCGTCCTCGGCCTCGGCTTCGCGGTCTCCCTGGGCCTGATCCCCGGCCTGACCCCGCCCGTCGTCCCGGAGGAAGGCGAGAAGACCTTGCGGATCCCCGAGCTCTCGGCTCCGCCCCGCGGCATCGAGTACCCGGCCACCCCGAAGGCGGTCTCCAAAGCCGACCCCGAGGACTGGCGCAGCCCGGAGGAGAACGACGATGCTTGGGACTACGACCTCTTCACCACCATCGACATCGTCTGGGACCCGGTGCAGAAGGAATACTTCCCCCGCCGCAAGACGATCCGGCCGCTGCCGCCTTTCGGCGTGAAACTGGAGCGGATCGGCCACCCGACCTACCCCTACGTCCTGCGCTCGACCTTGCCGGCGGCCTCCAAGAAGGAGGAGGATCGCCTGTTCTTCATCGAGAACGTCGAGACCAAGCAGTATTTCGAGAAGAAGAAGCTCAAGCAGCCCCTGGAGGATAAGTCCCCTGTCTCCCTGGTCTCGTTCCGGGTCGACAAGAATGCCAAGGACAAGGACGGGTTTCCCGTCACCCGCAATGTCCTCAAACTCCAGGACAACAGCCTGACCTCCAAGGACAAGACCATCGAGATCGACGACCTCGGGGTCGTCGAGTTCAAGGACCGCGTCGATATCCTGCTGGTCTCGACCTCCGAGCCGGGCCGCAGTTGGCCAGTGACCGCCCCGGGGGACCGTTTTGCCTACCAGGGAGCCCAGTTCGTAGTCAAAGGCATTGACTTGGCATCCAAGACCGTGACCGTAGACAAGACCTTTGCGCCCGACCCCAAGAAGCCCAAGAAGACCTTCACCGAGGTCCTTGGCATCCAGGTCGAGACGAAGCCTGCTTCCCCCGAGAAAACCCCCAATAAGAAATAATTTTCCAGCCGCCTGAAACGTATGAAGACCCTTACCCGTACCCGGCTCGCGTGGGCCGCTCTCGCCGTCGCCCTCGTGGCCGGTTCACTGGTCGCCCAGGATAACGATCCTGTGGTCCAGAAGACCCGCCTGCTGGGCGAGGCCATCAAGGCCCGCGAGGACGGCAACCTCCAGGGTGCCCTGGAGAAGTATGAGCAGATCCTGCTCCTCGACGGCAAGGACGAGGCCGCCAACGAAGGCAAGCTGAGCGTCAAGGCCGCCTTGGCCGAGGCCGAGGCCATCAAGGCCCGCGCCGCCGCCGCCGCCGCCGCCGTCAAGCCTGCCACCTTGCTCGACGCCGTCGCCGCCGAACAGCAGAACGTGTTCGCCGAAGTCGAGCGCGCCATCGTCACGGCCCGACAGGAAGCGGCCGCCGGCAACCACAAGCGCGCCTTGGAGATCCTCGAGGGCGCCAACGGCTACCTGCCCAACAATGTCGCCGCCCAGAAGGTGCGCGACGCCATCGCCATCGCCCGCCAGGAGATCAACCTCCACAAGGAAGCCGGCGACCAGGGCCCCGACCAGGTCGCCCGCGAGGAGGTCGTCCGCCTGGCCAAGGCCAACCAGGACAAGATCAACAAGGGCGCCGAGCTCATCGACCAGGCCGAGAGCCTCGCCCGCAAGGGTTCCCCGGCCGAACTCGACGAAGCCGTCAAGCTCCTGGACGAAGCTTCCAAGGAGCTGCCGGTGAACATCGCCGCCAAGCCTTACCGCGACCGCATCAAGCAGGTGAAGGGTTACATCTTCTCCACCCGCGCCTTCACCGCCATCGACGACCGCGAGATGAACCGCGCGGACTCCCATATCCGCGACTACGAGAAGCTCTTCGGCGTGGACGACCCCTCCGCCAAGAAGCTCCGCCTGGAGTTCCTCAAGAAGAAGGCCGACCCCTCCTACCGCAGCGTCGACGAGATCTCCCCCGGCCTCAAGGCCAAGGACGCCAAGGTCGAGGAACTGCTCGTCAAGGGTCGCGCCCGCTACCTCTACGGCGACTACCAGGGCGCCCTCGAGGCCTACCGCGAGATCCTGCAGTATCAGCCGAACAACGCCGAGTCCAAGGCCTACCAGGTGCGCATCCGCCAGATCCTGTCCGAGAACTCGGGCGCCTGGAACCGCGGCGTGACCAAGGGCAAGCTGCTCGAGCTGCTCGACGAGAGCTGGAAGCTCCCCGAGGTCTTCAGCAAGGAAGTCGTCGTCGGCCCGGGCAAGACCGACGCCGACCCGGTCGTCGAGAAGCTCAATTCCATCACCGTCCCCGAGATCAACATCCGCGACCTGCCGTTCAACCGCGCGATCGACCAGCTGATCATCGTCTCCCAGTCCTATGACAAGGACTCCAAGGGCGTGAACATGGTGGTCATCGATCCGGACCGCAAGAACCCCTCGGTGAACATCACCCTGCGCAACGTCCAGCTCGGCAAGGCCCTGGACATCATCACCAAGCAGGTGAACTTCACCTACAACATCAACCAGGGCATCATCGAGATCCGCCCCGACTCCGGTTCCAACGACCTCGAGACCGAGTTCTTCCCGCTCTCCACCTCCGCCGTCATCAAGATGACCGGCATCGGCAGCGCGGCCAACGCCGCCCCCGCCGCCGGCGCCGGCGCCGCCAACCCGTTCCCGACCGGCGCGCCCGCCGGCGGCACGGACGGCCAGCGTCCGGAGGAAGTCGCCATCAAGAACTTCTTCATCCGCTCGGGCGTCGTCTTCGAGGCGACCACCGGCAGCACCCTGGCCTACGACGGCACCAACTTGATCGTCACCCAGAACCGCAAGAACCTGGACCGCGTCCGCAACATCCTGCGCCGCTACTCCGACATCAAGCAGGTGCATATCGAGGCCAAGTTCATCGAGGTCTCCGAGGCCTCCCTCAACGAGCTCTCCGCCAACTGGCGCCTCTCCAAGGTCGTCGGCGGCAACACCATCATCCGCGCCCAGTCCGGCCTGCGCTCCGTGAACGACGTCTTCGGCTCCTCCTCCGTGACGAACAACGGCAACATCGCCAGCCAGACCGCGGTCACCTCCGTCGACGCGAATGGCAACGTCACCCAGACGACCACCGCGGTCAACACCATCGTCCCGAACTCCCCGCCCAAGATCAACACCGGCAACTACGGCGGCTCCGGCGCGTCCTTCGGCGGTTTCGACACCTCCACGACCAAGCCCGGCCCCGGCATCTACGACGGCAAGATCGGCACCCTCGGCACCTACGATCTCAGCATCTTCCTGCGCGCCCTCGAGCAGAACAGCGGCACCGACCTGATGTCCGCCCCGAGCCTGACGGTCCTCGACGGCAAGACCGCCATCATCAAGATCGCCCAGCTCCTGCGCTACCCCGAGTCCTACGGTGACACCCAGTCGAACGTCGGCACCTCCGGCGGCAACAACAACGGCGGCGGCTCGGCCGGCGTCACCATCACCGCCGGCACCCCGCAGGACTTCACCGTCCAGGAAGTCGGCGTGACGCTCGAGGTCACCCCGACCGTCGGCGCCGACGACTCCATCGCCCTCAACCTCAAGCCGAAGGTGGTCGAGTTCGAAGGGTTCGTCGAATACGGCGGCACCTCCGTCGCGATCTCCGGCTCCACGACCGTGACCATCCCCTCCGGCTTCTTCCAGCCGATCTTCACCACCCGCGAGGTTTCGACCGACGTCACCGTCTTCGACGGCGCCACCGTCGTCATCGGCGGCCTGACGCGCGAAGAAGTGAAGACCGTCAACGACAAGGTCCCGGTCCTCGGCGACATCCCCCTCCTCGGCACCGCCTTCCGCTCCAGCGGCAAGACGACGACCAAGCGCAACCTGATGGTCTTCGTGACCGCCAACCTGGTCTCCCCGGGTGGCGCCACCCTCCGCAGCTCCCATCCGGGCATGCGCGCGGGCTCGACCTTCTCGAATCCGGTCATCATCTCGCCGGGTGGCGCGGTCTACCGCGAGCCGGTCGAGGCCGCCACGGCCCCGGGTTCCGGCGCCGCTCCGTCCGCCCCGGCCGCCGGCGGCGACGCCAAGTAAGCGCCCGGCCTTGCGCTGGACGACCCGGGCCCGCCGCAAGGCGGGCCCGCTTCTTTGGTCGGGTCCCCGGCGGCCCTTTTGACTCGATGCCCTCGGCGGGGTGGGGAAACTCCCTGCATGCGCTGGTTGCTCATCGACGGCTTCAACCTGGTCTTCCGCAGCCACTTCGCGATGGAGCGCTCCAACCTGCGCCGTCCGTCCGACCAGTTCCCCACCGGCGCCCTGCACGGCTGGATGAAGGCGCTGCTCGACCTGCGCGCCGCCGAACAGCCCGATCGCTGCGCCGTGTTCTTCGACCTCGGCGGCTCCGACCGGCACCTCGCCGTCCTGCCGGAGTACAAGGCCCAGCGTGACGACACCCCGGAGGACATCGTGCTCCAGTTGCCGGAGATCAAGACGCTCACCGCCTTGCTCGGCTTCCAGGTCTTCGAGCGCCGCGGCGTCGAGGCCGACGACCTCATCGCCACGGCGGTGCGCCGGCTCTCGGCCGAGGGGCATGAGTGCATCATCGTCAGCGCCGACAAGGATTTCGGCCAATCCGTGGGCGGACCCGTGTCGCAGCTCGCGCCCCCGCCCACGGCCAACCCGGCGCTTGGTTGGCGCCGGCTCGACGCCGCCGCCGTCGAGGAGAAGTTCGGCGTCCCGCCCCGGCTCATCGCGGACTACCTCGCGCTCGTCGGTGACGCCTCCGACAACATCCCCGGCCTCCGCGGCGTCGGTCCCAAGACCGCGGTGAAGTGGCTGCTCGAGCATGGCGATCTCGCCGGCGTGCTCGCCGCCGCGGAGCGGCTGGAGCCGGAGCGTTTCCGCGCACAGGTCAAGGCCGAGGCCGGGCGCATCCGCGCGAACCTCGGGCTGGTCACGTTCCGCACCGACTTCGATTTCGAGCCCGGCGCCCCGGTGCCGGAGGACGTCGCGGGCGTCGAGGCGTTCCTGACGCGTCTCGAGATGCCGGCGACCTTGCGGCGCTACCGGTCCGCGCGCGGCGCCGCCGCCCCCGCGGAGCCGTCAGCCGCGCCCGCGGAGCCGCCGCGTAAGCGGACGAAGCCGGCGGACCCAGCCGGTCCCGCCCAAGGCGAGCTCTTCTGATCCGCCGGTCGATACGGGCGCAAAAAAGGCCCGCCGGTGAGGGCGGGCCTGGTGCGCGTCGCGGAGGCGAGGCTTACTTCTTGGCTTCGACCTTCTTGGCCTCGGCCTTCGGGGCCTCGACGGCCTTGGGGGCTTCGGCGGCGCCGGCCTGCTGCTGCTGGGCGTTGGCGAAGAGGCTGGAGACCTGGTTCACTTCCTCCTGGTTGAGGAGGAAGACGAACTTGGACTCGAGGACTTCGACCTCGTAGTTGTGGGTGATCGAGTAGCCGACGGACTTGGCCATCTCCTCGTTGCCCTTCTCGAGGAGGGCGCGGGTCTCGTCGAGCTGCTTCTGGATGTTCTTCTTCTGCTCTTCGTCCTTGGCGTTGGCGAGGAGCTGGGTCAGCTGGACGAAGGCGTCGCGGCGGGCCTGGAGGACCTTGGCGAACTGGTCGAACTGGACGACGAACTCGAAGCCGCGGATGTCGGCGGTGTGGAGGAGGTTCTTGCCGTCGCGCTTGACGAGCTGCTCTTCCTTGAAGTCCTTGGCGGCGCGGGCCTTGCCGGCTTCCTCGTCGCTGACGACGGCGAAGAGGCGGAGGGCGGTGTTGATGAAGGTCGTCTGGCGGTTGGCGAGGACCGGGACGTTGAAGTTCCAGACCTTGGCGAAGACGGCGTCCTTCTCGTTGAAGTCCTTGACCTCGGATTCACCGACCTTGGCGAGGGCTTCGCGCTCGACGGTGGTCAGGGCCGCCTGGATGCGGGCCTGGAGCTGCTGGATGCGCTGGAACTGCTGGAGCAGGGTGCCGAACTCCTGCTGGAAGCGGGCCAGGGAGACGGGGTTGGCGATCGTGAGGACGACGCGGCCCAGGTTGTTGCCGAGCGGGATGAGCTCGATGACCGGGCCCTTGGGGGCTTCGGCGGTGGCGGGGGTTTCGGTGGCGGTGGTCATGGTGATGGG
>Ga0214919_10009584_pt1 | contig 12461 bp, 14 predicted proteins | sample LL1503_MetaG_FD_177994 | JGI IMG/M metagenome (GOLD analysis project Ga0214919, IMG submission 177994) | Freshwater microbial communities from Lake Lanier, Atlanta, Georgia, United States - LL-1503 | ecosystem: Environmental > Aquatic > Freshwater > Lake | place: USA: Georgia | collected...
ATTGCAGTTCTTCTCAGGATCTGTGCTGTATCCGCATGTACAAGCGCCCATGGCTCTTAACTCTTTTCTTTAATAAGGAGAGCTAAATACTAGAGGCAAGATGAGATTGTGGCGCTCTGAAAAAAATCCTCACATAGAAAAGACCCCAGGGCTCTGGGGTCTTTTCTACTTCCTTTTAAGAACTACATGCTCTCCATCTTGTGCAAGACGGAATAGCTCTTGATGTTAAGAGTGGGGCTCTTTTGCCACTTCTCACCCAATGCATCGTATTTAGCTGGGCTCTTGTAGTACTTATCTAATGCAGCACCCAGTGCAGTTGCACTCTTATGGTGAACAGAGACAAGCCATCCACCAACATTGTCTCCAGAGCCTACTTCCCAGATATCAACGGTATCTGCGCCATTTGCAAGTGCAGCTTTCTTCCATTCAGCAAGACGTGCCAGCTGCTGTGAACGTGTCTTACCTTCTCTGCCTTCTACGACCATCGTTTCAATTGTGTGTGCCATGTAATCTCTCCTAGTAACTAGTGACGTGCTTTCTTGCCAAGAATCTAGACCCGTCCAACCAGGGCTGTAAATAGGTTCAAAAGCTCATTCCCTCATACCATCCAGTAAAGATTTATACTTATCCCTATGTCTGAGCAGATAGATCAGTTCTTTGCCCCTGATGGCACGCTAATCTCCATTCCAGTTAAAGCTGCCAAGAAGATTGCAGTCCTTAAAGAGATTGCAAAGAAACTATCTCCTGATACTAAATACCCTGAAAAAGAGTTAAATGCAGTAATAGCCACCTACCACCCAGATACCGCAGCCATTAGACGGCACATGATTGAGTACGGGATCTTGGAGAGGGATGGGGGAAGTGTTTATTGGGTTAAGGAGTAACAACCCAACAAAAACTACTTTGTGTCACGGAGTGAAGCTAAAGAAGCTCCAGTGCTTTTAATCTTCCATGCAAGCCAGCCATCAACAGGTTTATTTCCATTCAAATGCTTTGCTGCACCTGATGGAGTTTTGTGCTTCACGCCATCTGAAGTGGTTATTGACCCATCTTGATTTACGGTGGCAAGGTGAACTTGCTTGGCCACTCGACGATTCCATATAAGTTCCTGACCAGCAGTTAATGAACCCTTTTTTACCAAATCAATGACTTTTGACATGTGTCCCCCTCGAAATCCAATGACTTAAATCTATCCTCTGAGCCTCGGCTTGTCTGTACCAGCTATAAGCGATATTTGTCGGTCGTATTTACTATCCTTCCCTACATGTCACCAGCCGTGCGTTCTTCTGCAAAAGCCACTCAAGGTCAATTCGACCTAGGTATGGCTGAAGGTAAAGCTCCGCAACCATTCTTACGATGGGCGGGCGGAAAACGTCGACTTACAAATCTCCTCATTCAGGCATTTCCTCCAGACTTCGATCCGAAGGTGAATAGGTTCTTTGAACCATTTATTGGAGGCGGCGCCTTAATGTTTGCAACAGGCAATAAAAATGCAGATTTATATATCCCAGGTAAGAACATATTTATTAATGACTCAAACCCTGATCTAGTAATAGTTTATCGAGTCATTAAGAACCAATTACCAGATTTGATCAAGGAATTGAAAAAGCTTTCTCGTGACTTGTCAAAAGAAGAGTTTGAAAGAGTCAGAAGTTCTAAACCATCTACAAATGTCACGCGTGCTGCAAGGTTTATATATTTAAACAAAACATGCTTCAATGGGCTTTGGAGAGTTAATTCATCTGGTCAATTCAATGTCCCTTGGGGAAAGTTAAAAAACCCTCTTATTTTTGACCCAGCTAATCTTGAAGCGTGCCGTAAGAGATTAATCGGAGCAAAGATAACAACTGGTGGATTCTCTGAAGCTGTTAAGTCAGCAAAGAAAAATGACCTGGTCTATTTCGATCCTCCCTATTTACCTCTATCGCCATCGGCAAGTTTCAGCCAATACGCAAAAGATAATTTTGGAGTACCAGACCACGAGGAGTTGGCTGAAACTATCGCTAAATTGAAAAAGAAAGGGGTCCATGTGATTTTGTCTAATTCAGACACACCTGAGACAAGGCGTATATTTGGAAAAACTCTAACTCTTCGTCAAATCATGATGAATAGAAGCATCTCAGCTTCAGCACACGCTCGTACACCTGTTAATGAAGTCCTTGGAACTAGTTTTGCAATAAAGAAAGGCTCTGAAATTTCTGAACTTAAGGTAATCTCAAGATCTAGGTAAGGGGATCGTATGGCTTCCAGAGACACTACAACCGGCTCAAACTATGAAGACATCATTGAAATGTGCATTAAGAGATCTTGTGAAAAAAACAACCTTGAAGCCATTAGTCAGGCAAATATCGGTATCAAACCAGGTGGTGGTCGGCACCGTGTCGATTGGGAAATAATTGATAAACAAGATCCCAATTCTCGTGGTTTGATTTCATGCAAATACCAAGGCACCTCTGGTACTGCTGAAGAAAAAATGGCGTACGAAGTGATCAAACTTCTCCACGCCATGAAAATTGATTCACGTTATAAGAAAAGTTGGATAATTATGGGTGGCGAAGGTTGGTCAGTTGGAATGCGCGAGTTTATTAAAAATCACTTAAGTGAATGGATACCCGGGATGGAGAAGTCGATACGTATTTTTACGACGGATCAGCTTATTCAAGAAGGCGTTAACTTAGATTAATCTTTGTCTTAGTTTGGAAGTGGAAGTTCCATGTTCACTATTGCAGTCATAAACGACTTATAAAACTCTTGACGGGCTCCTATTGCTTTGGAGTCCCAATTAACCAGTGACCAAGTTGGCTCAATTTTGCAAGCACTGTAAATCTCGTCACGCACTTTATTCATACGGGGTGTAATAGATTCTCCAGTAACAGTCTTACTCAAAACCAAAACAGATTGCGTATAAATGGCAAGTTTATCCGCAGGAGGTGCATTCTTTGCCCCACGTTGATCAAGTGGGCTCAAAAGTGCAAGATTTCCAATAGAGTGTTTCTGGTCTAAATTAATTTTTTCCGTTTCGTATGCAACGGCTGCAATATGTTCAATATCCCAACCCTTATTCTTTGTTTTGCGCGTCTTAAAAAAGTCATCAATATCGGGGAAGGTTTTTTCACATAATTGATCGAGCCACCAACTCATCACTGCAAGTGACGCTCTTATTTTTTTCTTGTCCGCAGAGTTACCCACACGCCAGGAGTCCATTTGTAAATGCAAATTGTTAACTAGTTTTTCCCTTGTAACTTCAGCAGTTTCAAGCGATCCAAATGCAAATTCCTTGTAAATGGCATCCAATTCTTCTGGTGTTACTGCTTTACCGGCTTTCCTAACCGCACCGGCCCACTTTGGAATATAAGATTCAAACTCTGGAGGCCGCTCTTTTGAAAGAACGTACAGAAGAGTTCGAGATGCGACCTGGTGATAAAGTCTTGTGAATGACTCTTTAGACGTAATTGAATCGCCCGCTAGCAGAACTGGAAAATGTTGTACTGACCCTAACATTTGTGACGGCAACAAAAGCGGCAAATCACCATGTCTTACGTGTTTATGCTTGATGTAATTCACTAATGATGTAGCAAAAAGTTCTAGCTCTTGCGCGAATGGCAGTGGTTCTTGTTTTTTCCCGAGATACTTGTCTTTGTAAAAATCTGAAAGTTCATCGTAAGTAATTTTCTTTCCGTCGCTCACGGTCCATGCATGAGCACGAATCAAGTATTTAGGATCTTGAAACTTTCCAGATTTACTCTCCTGCAAGGATTGAACCATTCCTTGCCAGCTCTCACTTATTTCATCGAAGGCTTTGTCATCCACTAATTCAAAAAGTTGATTCTTTATTAGATCCGCATCATTCAATCGCAGACCGCGGTGATTTATGCGATCATAAGCTTGAATTGCTTCTCTTTTGCCGTCTAGCTGAAGTTGAATCAGTTTAACGCCATCAAGAATCTTCTCTAGCGCTGGTACTAGATCTGCCGTCCTGAACCAATCTTCGTTCTGTAGTTTCTTGCTAATAAAACCCACAACAGAGAGCAAATTATTCTGCGTTCTAGAATATGTCTCGGTTTCTTCAATAAATTTAGCCCCACGCTCACTTTCAGCGTTCATCCAGTCCCATATTTGAGCCAAAATCTTATTTGCATTCTCTTGCGTGAAATTTACATGTGGCTTATATCCATAGTCAGAACTTGTAATCATGTTGTGAATTTTGGTTTGAAATCTAAAGTGTTCTGCAGAGAGAGCTTCATTTTCCTTTAGGTGCTGATAACAGCACATAATCAGCAAAGTCAAAGTGACGGTTCTCTGCTGCCCATCAATTAAATAAACTACATTTGGATCATCCGTCTTGCAGAGGATTACTGCACCTAATAAGTACTCGGATTTCTGCTCGTCTTCTACGAATTGCTTGAGATCCTCCAGTAAAACTGCGACCTCCCCGTCTTCGCTCGTTGCATCCCATGTATATTCTCTTTGCCATGGGGGAACTGACAAAGTTACTTTTTGAGTAAAATACGTGCTCAAATTCAATACAGGAACAACTTGAGTAGAGCTAGTTACTAAATCTGAAGAAACTATAGGCACCGGCTTAGTATGAGCCAACGACCCAAGGGAGTCAAGAGTTCCTCGAAATTTTTCTCTGGCGCAGGTTGTGCAATTTAGCTGACTCGTAGGCATAATCCGAGCCAGATACTCAATTTCCGTTTCATTAACTAATTGAGAACGCCACTTAGCCGTTACGAAAGCTGCACATTTTCTGCATACAACCTCAAAGTGATGTGAGGGTGTTTGGTTCAAAGTCCTTGCTGCTAAATGGGCGCCGAAAACACAGGTGTCACGAGAGCCACATGAATCACAACTAATTTCAATTCCCGCAATAAAGAACCAGTCGTTCGATAGTTCATTGTCGCTCTCCTCGAGAATGATTCCTTTTTCCAAACAAATTTCCTTTAGCGAAGTTCCCATCGAATCCCCCTATCCTCTCGAATTCTAGTGCGGTGGCTTGTCCTTGCGCGCTCCCTCCAGCCTCAAAACCTAGATATTGATTACTATTGCTCATGCTCACAGTGCTATGGACACCTCGCTTTGAGGCAAGAATTAAACGCTTCACTGGGCTTCAAGATCTGGCTGCAAAGAAAACTGTCGAATTACTTCGTAAGCATCTCTCAGCCCCAAAAACTTGGCACTTTGAGTTAGAAAAAATGAAGGATGATTCTTTTGGTGAACATCATGTTTTCAAAATCGCATTAACTGCAGGAGACAGACTGATTTTCATCGTACAAAATGACAAACTCGTGTTGTGTGATCTAGGAAAACACGAAGTAATGCAGGAGTATGCAACTCTCAATAAGTCTTTACGCGATGCAGACATACGCAAAGCACTTAGCCCACCTAATTGGTTTACAAAATACCTCTCTCAGCAAATGAATCAGAACCAAAGATCTGTTTCAACAAGCGTTGAACCCACCGGTGGCAACCTTTTGGAGAGTATTGAGGGAGAAGAGCGGTGGTTCTTTGAAGAGGAATTATCTGGGGCTTGGATTACTTACTTGGATGACGAACAAGCTCTCATTGCGGATGAACTTCTCGCAAAAACTTCAAAAACAACGGAAGAATTCAAAGTTTACTTCATCCTAGGTGGGCCTGGCACAGGTAAGACGATAATTCTCCTGAACTTAGCAATGAACTTAACCAAAAGTGGAAGAAGCGTCTCTTTTGAGGTTTCACCGCAAGTGCTCAAATATCTCAATAGTGGAAGATTTATTGTTCCAGGAGCAAATCTTGGTGTTGGTCCTGGCGTAACTGTACTCATTGATGATCCAGGCGCTCCAGAAGAATTAGCGATGAAAATACGCCATGCCAAGTCCGCCAAAAGTGCTTTTGTCGTTGTTGCGCTCGATCCGCTCCAATGGCATAAAACAAAAGCGGCCTACAAGTTTGATCAAATTTACTCTGAATACAATGCAGAAGTTTTCACTTTATGGAATTGTTATCGGCAATCTAGAAATGTGGGAGCGAAAGCTCTTGGAATTATCAAAGAATTATTCTCAATAGATGCAACTCCAAATATTGGGATCAAAAAAACGCTTGAAATTGAGGAGTCGCGTAAATATCTTGAGCTATCTCTAGGGATGGAATTCAAGGATAATATGGGCCGATTCTTAGTTCACAGCAGTGAAGATTTATCCAAGAATGTATTGGCCGAGTGTGAGCGATTCCAAAATCGATATGAAAAATGGAAACACTTCCATCCTTTATGCATCGTTTATCATGAAGATACACCTACCGAGATTCGAAACTTAATACAGAAAGCAACACAGGGATCCAATAGAAAAGATATAGCTTTTGAAAATTATCAAGATATCCGAGGTGTAGAGTTTCAAGAACTTTTCTTGGTCTTACCACAGGCGTTTTGGAGCGAACTAAATGGTGCACTAACTGGTTCGAATCCAAATTTAAGAGAGGCATATTCGAGTTTGCACACTATTTTGTCACGACCAAAAGATTCACTTGTAGTCTTTCTGTTCTAGTTCGCTAATGGGTCAGAAATATTTCAATTCTCTCCAAAAGACCCTCGCATCGACTAAAAGGTGTATTTTAGATTCGTGGATAATGCAGAATCTGAACTAGAATCAAAAATTACTGACCTTCTTCAGTTATTGCGTTTAAATGATCAAGGAAAGCAAGAATTATTCAATTTGATCGAAGAGTTGATTAAGTCTTCACTAGAACTACCAAGTGACTGGTTGACGGAGAAGCTCCAAGTATTCGAAGGGCAATCAAATTTCTCCCATGAAGAATTCTTCAAACTCGTCTACGTAGCTATAGCAAATTTCCCAGATTCAGGGTATCTGGAATTTAATGACTTTTTTGAGATGAATCTACTTAGGCTGAAACTTGGTCTTCAGCCAAGTACGACTGCATCCATCGAGAAAAAACCCAGCCCCGATGATAACGATGACGATTTTTTTGAAAACTCGATACTAGGGCCCGAAAAAAATGAAAGATCCGTGTACTGGTTGCAGAATCTCAAAATTCTGTCTTCTGGAAACTATTCAAAATTGAATAGTTTTAGAGTTCTCAATTTCGAGGAGTGTAAAGCCTTATCAATTGCCATAAAGGAAGGTTCAGAGAAAAGTATCTCGTTTGGATTGCCAGATGAAGAAGATTCAATCATGATTTATTCTCCTTTAGACACTTTCGTTCTTCACAACTTGCGCTTAGTACGAAGTATGGCTTTGAAAGCTTCATTGAGTTTCCCGCTTGTTGGTATTGAGGATCTTTTCCAAATGGGTGTTATTGGGCTTCTAAAAGCTGTTGAAAAGTGGGATTGGACTCTCGGGTACAAGTTTTCTACCTACGCAGTCTGGTGGATTAGGCAATCAATTCATCGTTTTGCCACCGATTCCGATCAGCTAATTAGAATTCCAGTCCACGCTAGAGACAGACATTCATCGATTCGCTACACACTTCAGGAAAAATACGGTCTCGGAAATGAACTAGACCCTTTACTGGGATTAAGTAGATATACGTTTGATGATCCTGAATGGTATGAGTTTTTTGTTTTTGACCGAACTTTCATAGGGCATGAGACGCTCACAGGTTTGTGCTACCGAAGTGGCGAAATAAGAGTTAAGTTCACGGTCCCTAATTTTATGCCTGAATATGAATCGGACCCTGTCTATCAGGTTGAACAAACTCTATTGGCTGAGCAATTGGCGGGGGTATTGAATACCTTAGTAGAGCGCGAAGCTGGAATAATTGCTCTGCGCTATGGCTTGATAGATGGAATCCCAAAAACTTTGGATGAAATTGGAAAAGTTTACGGTGTGACCCGCGAGCGAATAAGGCAAATCGAGGCAAAAGCAATGGGTAAATTACGGCACCCTTCACGCTCTGAAGTACTTCGCGACTTTCTTGAATAATTCGTCGTTTTCTTGGTTTTGATTCTCCATCATATTAATCGCAAATTATCTCTTTCAGGTTTGCCAATCGGCGTGTAATCTCACCAGCCTCTGACACTCGGCCCTTAGTAATCAAGATCTTTACAATCTCTTGTTCAATTTCAAGGGCTAGATCCCAATCCACATCATTTGAACTGGCATTCATTGAAAGGGCTTGACGGAGCTCCTCTTCGGCTTCTTCGAGTTCACCAATAAGTACTTTGGCACAACCCATGCGATAGCGAGCCCACGTTTCGAGTACCCGCTTTTGTGCAGTGACTGCAAAATCTAAAGTTTTTTGTGCAAAGTTGATAGCTTCAACACTGTTGTTGAGTTCAATGTAGCAAACAGTTAAATACTCATCGCAGTAATAAATGCGCTCTGGTTCTTTTGACTTCTTAAAGTAACCACGAGCAGCTAGTAGATGTGGCAATGCTTCTGCATAGCGCTTGAGTTGTACTAAGGCAGAGCCGCAGTTGTATTCATCGCAGCCCATATTGGTATCAGACATATCTGGATTGCACTCAGCGAGTGCTTGATTGTGGCACTCAAGAGATTTTTCAAACTCTCCTGCTGCATAGTAGAAGCGACCAGCATCACGGAACATTTCAGTTGCTGCTGCTGGGTCTTCTTCTTTTAAGAGAACAACAGCATCGAGCGCTACTTGTGCTGCTTCGGCGTCACGATCTAAACGACGCAGTGACCATGTAATGCCTTCATAGACATGAAGTAGTTGTGATGTGCCAACAAATGTTGTGAGACCTTCATAAATCTCGCGAGCGCTTTCACACAAAGCAAGTGCTGCTTTGTGATCTCCTCGGTCATAAGCCAAATGGCTCAGTTCTATATAAGCATCTGCGCGATCTGCGCCTTGAGTTGATGGAATCTTTTTCCATAACTCTTTTTCATCGGGTTTGTTTTCTTTACTCACCGTGTCCTTTCTTGAGGCAATGGTGCATCTGACGGAGTGGAGAAATTACTCTGCGTGACTGACATTTATGGGATGGCCTAGGGACTAACGCCAGGGGTCTTTTTGGGGGAAGAGGAGAGTAGCACAGAATTCGAACAGGTGTTCGACTCACCCAAATGCCCCTAAACCTTGCCTCACATGTCCCCTGCTCCCGCTACTCTTTTGCTAGGTCAAGAACTAAGCGCCAAGCCCTTTAGCTTGCTTAGTACCAATCCGCGCTTCTTGCGCACGGTGGTTCTAAAGGAAGACCTGCCAGCGATGAAAGACACCGCTGGAAGAGCAGGAGGTCTTTTTATGGGTCGAATCATTCTTACAGGCATTTCCCAAGGCAAACATAAATTCAAGCTCGAGTACCCAATAGTCGATGGCAAAACAATCTGTATGGCTATATGTACCTGCGGCTTTGAAGTTGAGATCCTCTACTTTGAAAACTATGGAGGTGTGAAGTATCTACAACGTGAATGGGACAAGCACATTGCAAAATGAAGATTTGTCAGTCCCCACCCATATCTTCACACCATGACAACAAAACGCCGCCCAGCACTTCGCACGCTTATATGTCCTCAGTGCCATCAAAAGGCAGTTCTACAACGCATCCTCTATGGCATGCCTGGTTCTGATTTCGACTTTGAGAAGTATGCAGTCGGTGGATGTTTGATTGAGCCTATGCAACCAGATATTGCATGTAGAGAGTGCGGGTGGCGTGGGCACAGAGATTCATTGGAAGATCTATGACAGAGGAAGAAAGACAAGCACTGATGGAGCGTATTAGCGAAGGCATTCAGGATTACTTCGATAGCTATGACTGGGATAAGAAGTTCATTCAACAATTCGGCGAATGAGAATTAAACTTCACATCTTTTCTCAAAATCTTTTGGTGACTTACTCATAAAAAGACTGAACAGCATTCAAAAATGCATCATCTATTTCAACTAAATCCAGCTTTATAGCTTGAGTTGCAATTCGAAACAAACTAACTTCAAGCTCGCTTGCAATCTCATCAATTTCAAAATCTTGGTTCCACAATTCGTACAACAAATCTATTTTATAATCACCCCAACCATCACCACTAAAAGTTGCAGATGTTAATTCAACTGATGCCGTCCCAAAAATAGCAATTACATACCATTTGGCAAGTCTAGAATGAAGGGCGGAAATACTTCTGCCGCTTTCCTTTGATATATGTTCGATTTCAATGCCAGCAATCATTTGCTCAACCAATGAATAATCCTCATCGAAAGACCACTTAGAACCTGCACGAGATGATTCTTGAGGGACTGAACTTTCAACATATGAAATTGGACTTTCGAAATGAGACTGCGTCAAGTTAAGAGGTTGGATTAGTTCCCATTCAGACATGTCCAACGTAGTTATCGCACGGGTTACTGAAACATATGCAAGTCTTAAATCTTCCTCATCCATATCTTGGGGGTGCAAAAAGTCACCTGCAAGTTTGACGGTTTTCCATTCACGCCCTTTGGCTCGATGCGCGGTTGAGACCACAACATCAGACGTAGCCTCAGAAACTACCTGCCGTAGAGCGTCCACAAGATTTTGCACCCCGAATTTGCCAACTAAATCCACCATCGTTTTGATCTCTTGCGCCTCATCAGGATATTCCTCTGCATACTCTTTGACTTCTGCCCAGCTTTCAAATGGGGCCAACTCTGGATGATTTGTACGGTTACCCTTTTGAAGTTGGCCACAGGCTTCTGCAAAATTTATTAACTCCTCTGTTCGCCCAATAACGGCAACTTTCCTACCCTTTTGAAGTTCAAATATGACTTGTTGAATGACTCCAGCGTTTGTCCTACAAAGAATTGCTTGAGGATTGGTGATTTTTTCTATTTTTGAACGCACTTTCTTAAATCCAGTCACGGCTACCGGAGCATTTAAGAAGCCTAAAATATCATTTGCTTCATCCGCAATCGCTTGTCCAAATCTAAAACTCTGCGTTAGCCAAAGAGTTTCTTCAACTGAGACTTTATTTAGGGCATTTTTTGCACCACGCCACTCATATATTGCTTGGTACTGATCACCGCAAAAAATAATTTGCGCATGCTTTTGCTTCTCAATTACATCCAACATTACAGGGTCAGCATCCTGTGCCTCATCAAAAAGAATGAAATCTCCTTTTATTACTGGTGAACTTAGTTGCCACATTTTCAAATAATAGTCGTGAGTAAACTTTAGATATCCCTCTTCCTGGTTCAAGTCGGACCAAGATTTAGACACAAGTGGTATCAGAATCTTTGAAAATTCTTTAGCTTTCTTTTTGTCAAATCCCAAATAAAATGGTATTTCAATATGCTTTTCTTCTATAGATGAATCTGTGCTCTTACAAAAATTTGCAACCGATTTTAGAACTAGACTTGCAATCTGATCCGGCCCTAGTACCGCATTAATTTTGTCGTGCTTAAAAGCAAATTTTGGTGCATCAAGCCAAGCTGCAAGCTGATGCATTGTTACTCTTTTCGAATCATTTATTCGATCTTTGAATTTAAACCCAACTGTTGAATATGCAAGAGAGTGAGCAGTCCTGCAGCGCACATTTTCAGGGAACTTACTTCCGGCTTCTTCCACAATCGATTTATTGAATGCGATATAGGTTCCTTTTTTATTTGGTAGAGCCTCGGCAAGGAGCTTCAAAGTTGTAGTTTTTCCCGTACCAGCTAATGCCTGTATTGCTAGATCGCGTCCCGATTTCGCGGCAGCGATTATCTTCTTTTGTTCATCGGTGGGAGTTAATGACCCGCTTTCAGATTTACTCCCCCACATACCTCAAGTCTAGTTTGTAAAGCAATGTTGTCTATCGAGTCAATAATTTTTGCTGATTTTGGTGACCATGACGCGCTTAAAGATTTCCAATGTCTCTCACTTAACAACCACCCTCACCACATCCGCAGCCGTTGCACTCTCCCCTAGCTCCACGTTCACATTGGTTGGTATGCCATTGATCTGAGCTGCTGAGAGAAGAGCTAGCTGCGCTGCGATATCACTCATCCAGTAGAAGGCAGCTGGACCTGCTCTATCTATAATCTCTTGGGCTTTAGTGAGTTGAGCATCATTGAACTTTTCTTCATCATTGTTATTGCTCTCAATGATTGATAATAGATAGTTCTTAATCTCTAAGGCAATGCCTTTGTTCTCTTGATCGGTTTGTATGAGTTCTTTGAGTTCACCATCGAGGGAGCGCGCACGACGCTTTTTCTTGGTGCGGTTAAGGAAGAGGAAGATCAGGGTGGCTATAAAGAGGGTTTCTAACATGGGATCAGCGTAGAAGGTGGGTCTGACAGTTATTGTCAGTGGGAGTACCTAATCTGATGCCTATGAGACACCTGCGCCTGGGCATCACCTTGATAGCCCTTTCAGTCTTTGCGCTATTAATCCTGGACTTTGTGCCTGGTGCTTGGGTCAGTGATGAGAAATACCTCAACGGAAGCGTTAGTTATGCAGTCTTAGGCGTGATCTTTTATGTGGCAGTGCATGTGTTAGGTCTTTCATCCCTTGAATACTTCAGACTCCCCCGTATTCATTTCAAAACAGTGATTGCA
>Ga0214919_10009585_pt1 | contig 12461 bp, 13 predicted proteins | sample LL1503_MetaG_FD_177994 | JGI IMG/M metagenome (GOLD analysis project Ga0214919, IMG submission 177994) | Freshwater microbial communities from Lake Lanier, Atlanta, Georgia, United States - LL-1503 | ecosystem: Environmental > Aquatic > Freshwater > Lake | place: USA: Georgia | collected...
TGTTCTGTAAAACTTTTATTAAAATCATTCTGAATTTGTGTCATTTTAGGAGTTCTATCAGTAATTCTTTTATTTACAGCCGCAATTTTAGTAGTAATTACTAGTTTTTGTGCCGGATCATTACTCTTATTAGAATCTAAATCTTTTAATTCCTGATTAAAGTCATCAATAAATGCTTTATCATAAACATTCTGTTGTTTCATTGATTCGATATCCGCTTTTAACTTTGCTAAATGTGCATACTCTACAAGAAAAGGATTTCTATCTTTACCACCTTGTATATCAGTAGCACCCAATATTTCCTTTAATTTAGTCTCAATTTGAGCAGGATCTTTTACTTCTAAGTATATCTTATCAATTAAGGATTTCTTTGTCTTATACTCATCTAAATTAAGTTTCATAGTATTCATACCATCCTTTGCAACTTTAACATCAGGAGTATCGGTATCTTGAACATCAAATTCGGCTTCTTCTAAAAATATATCATACTTTTTTAAATGTTTCATTATATTGGTGTTATTATTGTACCTACTTTATTTTTAACTTTGTTCTCAACTGCATTTTTATCATCTGTATCAACTATTCCAGTACCTTTAAGAATTGGATTAAATTTAGTTCTTTCTTCATCAGATAAAGTATATAATTTACTATCATCTTCTTTAATAAGTGAATAGATATTATCTATCTTAATATTTTCTGTATGTTGAGCACCAGTTTTATCTAATGTAACCATTTTTATCTTTTGATCTTTTTTTAATTTTATAAAATCTGCTTTACTAATTTTGGTAACTTCTATACCCGTAGCAGTACCACTTAAACTACTCACAAAATCACCTTTTGAAATTACTCTTGCCGGACCTAATTTAGTTAAAAGAGTATTAAATTGGTTTATAAATATCGAGGAAACCATAAAAACAGAAATACCATCGTTTTTATCTATAAAGAATGACCTCTGTACCGGTTTATCAAAAATATCTGGTTTTGTAGCATCACCAGGCTTCATACCAGTTATAGTAAAGAATGTATTTGCAACAGGATTAATAGCAGTTACTTCTTTTAATTTTAGCTTAATTGAGTTCTTGTCAATTTCATCTGCAATTTTTCCTGCATCAGTCAATTCTGGACTTTGAAGACTATTTGCGGCAGTTTGTGAAACACTACCATCACCAAAATATTTCTCAATAAATGTAGCAACTGCACCAGTAGTACTACTCGATTTATATAGTTTATCACCATCTAATACATCATTGATAAATTGTCTAAACGCAATACCAGCTTTAGGTTTGATAACCCAGTCTTCTTTTTTAGTAGGATCTGGATCTGTTACTTTCGGTAATCTTAGATTAGCATTCTCAGTAAAGACTGCTTGATATTTACGATCTTTTCTTATATCATTTACTGCGTTTTCCCAAAGATCAAATAGTTTATTATTTCTATAAGGACCTTGACGACCAGTATCATCACCAGATGCCGCACCAAAAGATGTATATTCTGATAATGTATTTGTATCAACTTTCTCTGTTCTTTTAGTAATAGTTAAAACAGTATAGGTTTTATATGCCTTAATAAAAAGTTTCATAATTTCTATAATAGGATCCATACTCATTATGATTCCTTTATTATTCTTTTCAGATTCTTCCATCTTCTTATTCAAAGCTTCTTTCTCTTCATCAGAAACTGTAAATGCTCTAACTTCCTTACAATTCTGATTAAAAAACTCTATTACTTTTTCTGAACTATAAACAGTTTCATCAGAAGTGGCTTGAGATTGTGTACCTTGTACAGTATCTTCTGATTGTGTCTGTGTTTGAACAGGTTCATCTGCTTCATTTATACGCATAAATGAATTATATTTTAAAAGTTTAACAGAATTAAAATCAGATCTATTTTTATTTTCAAAATCTATATCATCTTCTTTTTTAGCTTGTGTTTCAACTGGTTTAGTTTCTTCTGATTTAGTTTCTACATCACCTTCTTTCTTAGGTTTCTCACCAATACCACTTTGAAATTGTAGAATAGCCTTCATAGTTTTATTAAAATCTGCTATTGCCAATTTCATATCATCCTGAATACCTTCAAACGAACCATCTTCTTTTACTTTAGTAGATTTATACATTGTAATAAGAGCTTTACCAATTGCTTCAGGTCTTGATAAGAATTGTTTTAAATCCTCATTTAATCTAACAGTATTGTATATCTTTAATATAGGTGCTTTAAAACCATACTTTTGTTGGTTTTCAGGCGACATTTTAAATAATGATTCTAATCCAGGAAATATATCTTTATCAGAAGTAAAGTATGTATAGACCGGTTTTACTGCACTAAGAATACTAGCTTCCTTAACAGGAGAAGTATTTGTAGGTGCTACAGTTGCTGGTGTAGGAGTAACTACTTCATTAGATTCAGTAAGTGGTTTTAATTTAGTAGAATCAACTGCCTGACCTGTTGTATTAGGAGGATAATTCTTATCACCAAGTTGCCAAATAATAAAAACATCTTTTTTTGGATTTTGTAATGGTTCACCAATTTTATCATCTTTAGTTAACCAAGCTTTATCAGTTGATGCAACCTGTGTATGATCTTTATTAACAACCTTAACTACTTTATTATTATAAGTATATTCTTTACCTATTTCCACTTCTTGACCCGTAGCATCTTTTTTAGCAAAATGTTCTTGCTTATTTGAGTCTTTTAATTTTCTATAAGCAACTAAAATCGCATATACTGCTTTTAAATTTTTAATACAAAAATCAAAAGGTATTTCTTGAGTATTTACAGTTGTTGGTTTAACCTCTTCTTCTTTTTCATCGTCTTGTGTATCATCCTCTTTAAATTGATCTAAAAAGTCTCTAAACTTTTTCAATTCTGCTAAAAGAACATCTTTCTTATCAAATATCTTCATAGAAGTAACTTTATCGATACATCCATCGGTCAATCCCTTTAAAGTACTAACTGGCTCACCTGCTTCAACTGCTTCTATCAATTTTTTAAAGAATTCAGAAATCTCAATTCTTATTTTTAAAATTTGGTCTTCCTCTTCTAAAGAAAAAACTGTTGATTGTCCTACAATCTGATCAAACTCTATCTTTAAACGATCTATCAACCTTTTAATTGTAGGTACTTTTGCAGCAATTCTTGCTTTTCTAATAGCATGATTTATCAAACGACCTAATAAAGAGTCATTCCAACCCACATCATTTGCAAATGGACCCGCACTGGATGTCACCTCTAATAATGTTTCATATGGAACTCCTTTTATATGTTTTTTCTGTTTTAAGAAATCTTCTCGTTTGTTTAAATATCTCATTATGATAAAAAAATTTTTAGTATATATATAAAATATTATGTATCATTTTTTGGTATTTTAAAAATTATACATATCTTTATAAAAATAAAAGCAACATGGTAGAATTTAATATTGATAAGGTAATTTGTTTAAATCTAAAGACAATGGATCTAAGACAAATTTTTAGTATTTCAGAAACATATTCTTGGGATTTTGAGGTATTACTAAAGGACAAAAACACAGGTTCTAATAAATTGTATATTGAATCTGATACAGGTGAAGTAATTGGTATGGAAGAACAACTAATGTGTAAATATACCAATAAATTACACGATCCACAATTCATGGTTTTTAATAAATTCTCACCAGTTACTAAAAAAGTCTATGATAGATTAAAAAATATGCAACCAGTAAAAGTACCTAAAGTACCTAAAACCGAAAGATCACTAAATACTTACTTATATTTACTTGAAAAGGGATATGATATTAGAATGCCTAGTTTTGATAGATATATCGAATATTTAAGGAATAAACAAAGTGTAAATGATAATGTTGTAGAAGACTTATCAAAATTACGAAAAAAAGACCTTCAATCATTGATTGATGATGCGTTAGATAGAAAAGACTATAAAGAAGTTGATAGATTGATGAAAATTTAATAACACTATATTTGTGTATTTTAAAAATTATACTTATCTTTGTAAAAATAAAAAATAACTATGACAATGTTTGATATAAATAAACTTATTCGTATCGATTTAAAATCTTGTAACACACAAGAGATTTTTATAATCGCAAGATACCATGAATTAAATTTTGAAAACATATTGAATCTTAAAAGCGATAACTTTGATGAAATATACATACAAGTAACAGATGGTGCAGCAGTAGCATATGTCAAAGAAGGTTCATTTAAAGTAATTGATAATTATACACAATCAATTACTCGAAAAGTCTACAAAAAATTACATACACTTGAAGTATGTAAAGTACCAACACTTATAAATGTAGATGGTATATTAGAAAACTACTTATATTACATTGAGAAAGGATATGATATTAGAATTCCTAGTTTAGATGAAAGAATTGATGAATTAAGAAAGGAATCTAAAGTAGAACCGATAGTTAAAGAACCATTTGAAATTGATAAAATCTTAGATAAAATAAATGAAAGTGGTATTGACTCAATCACAAAAGAAGAAAAAGAATTTTTAGATAATTTATATTCATAAACCAGGTAATCACCTGGTTTTTTTTATATATACTCATATGATAAACTTAAAAACATATGAGAATTTCTCAGGTAGAATAAAATATACTAAACCAGAAGACTTAGATACACAAGAAGTTATCGAATTAATCAATATTTTATTTGAATTAAAACCTAGTTTACCAGATGAATTTCCAAAAGCAGACTTATCAAAACTAATTAGAAATGAAGTAACTTATTTATCAGATGATGATAGATTTAATATCAAAGTAGAATTTAGTGAAAACGATACTTATGTAAATAAAGAAGGAGAATTGGTTACAGGTAAATACAAAACCATATTTAAAGTAAATATAGTTAGAAATATAGAAGATGATGAAGTAAGTACTTTTAAATTATCAGAAGTTAAAGAGTACATTCTTTTGACATCACAATTAGTTGAAAAAACATATGATAAAGTTCAAATGTTAGTACATATAGAAGATAATAAATTATCAATTGAAGAGTTTGAAAAACTATCTGATAACACTGAATTAAATGAAGTAACATTTCTTATAAAAATATTATAAAAAACCAAGAGTAATCTTGGTTTTTTTTATTTTTTATTTTATTTTCAAAGTCAAATCTTCATTTTTGACAAAAAATTAGATAAAAAGACAAACAATGTCTGACGTTAAAAAATATATATACTTGTAAAAAGATTATTTTAGAATGGGAATTATTGAACTTAAATATAGTGATAAATCTATCACAACGAAATCAGAAATTTTAAAGAAGTTAAAAGAACTTGGATTCAATTGGTTAATTGATTCCGAAGTAGAAAATGCTATTATAGAAATTAAGAAAGACACCTTGATTTGGCATGAAGGTATCTTTAAATATGGAGATTGGAAATACGGGATATTCAAAAATGGTGCTTTTCATGGAACATGGGAAAACGGCATTTGGGAAGATGGATTTTTTAAAGGAGAATGGAAGAGTGGGTTGAATAAACCTATCTAGATAAAAATAATTACTAACTATGAGAAAGAAAAAGACTTTACTGAAAGAAATTGGAACTAAAATCATTTATGATGATAAAACAATAATAATAAGCAGAGAGGGAAATGAATGGTTCTTCGAAATAGGTAGAGAGTTGACGACAGATTTAGGGGAAGCAGTTTCATTATTGCTAAGAAATTGTGATGCAAGTGATGAAGTTTGGAAAACCGATATTAAAGAAATGAATATTGATAATATATCACCAGAAAAAAGCTTGTATTGGCTAACAGGTGGTGAAAGAGAGTGGAAAACACTAGAAAATTATAATAGACCTTGGTGTGATTGTTACTTAGATTTTCAAGAAGAGTTTGGATTATTAGTTATAAGTATTATAAAAAGATCTAAAACATTAGAAGATATGAGAAAACACTTTATAGAATATTTAAACTTACCTGTCCTATATGATTTTGCACTAAGTAAAAAATTATTAAGATAAAAAAATAAAAACCTATCATAAAAGATAGGTTTTTTTATTTATATATAGTACTATGAACGCACACTTCTTTGACTTGAATAGTCTAATAACAATGAATAGTAAAGTTTGGATAGTAAATACTCGAACTCCTAATAAACCTTTGATAAGGATATCAAAGTCAGAATTTAATCTTCTAAGAAAAGGGGTTTATAAAAAGGATAATATAAACTTTGATATAGACGGGCAAACTTACTGGTTAAGTGAAGAACTTTTTAATAAGATTAAAATTAAATCTAAAAATAATAATGTAAATATATCAGAACTTTCTTTCTCAATGCAAGAATTTATGAATAAAGATATTATCGAAAATGGTGATTTTACAATACACTTAGAAAATATTAGACATCTTAAAAATAGTCAAGATGACATTTATGTTATTTGTTCCAAAAACTCAAAAAGAAGTTACGAATCACTAATTGAGAAATTAGAAGAAAAATTATTAGAATTTGGTCTAAGAATCAAGAACTTCTATTTCGTATCAGAAACATTCTATAACAGAGATAGAGATGATATAGTACACAAAAAAGTAAGATTGGTACTCCAACATATAATCGGATTAAAAACTGCAGATACCAAGTTTACAGAAGAAGAAATAACTAAATATGATCAAGTTTCTTTATATGATGATGACATAAATACTATTAAGTTGGCAAAAGGAATCAATGATGTTCTTCAATTTTTAGTAAAGAATAGTGATGATGAAGTAAAAGATAAAGTAAAAGAAGTACTTAAAATGGAAGAGTGTGAACTTATTATAAATCAAGTTACCTTTAATAAAGTAAATCCATTTATTATAACAAAAGTAGAGTTAAATCTACATAAAATTGTAAGAACTTTTGAAAATTTCATATACAAAAAAGACTAACATTGTGTTAGTCTTTTTTTTATTTCTCATCTCTTTTAGTCATCGCATTTTTAATCAAATCATTTAGATCTCGATTATTAGTAACAAGACCGTCTGATGAAGAATCACTTTGTTGGTCTGCTTCCGCTTGTTTAACTTCAGGATTTTCTATTTCATTATAACCTAAGTCTTTTCTCAATGTTTTATAAAACTTCTCTAATTCGGTTCTTTGATTTGATAAAAATTTACCATTCTCTCTAATCTGACCAATTGTTTGATTAACAACTTCATGCATTCTTGCTGCATTATCTCCATTATCAACTTGTCTTAATTGAGATAGAAAGTTCTTTCTTGTCATTTTTGATAAGAAAATCGCCTCAGCATAAACCATAGCATCTTCTCTCATTTTATTTTTAATATACGAATGATCTTTTAATTTTGGTATATCACTTAGATATAAATCAACTAGTGATTCTAATACATCCATTGATTGTTGTGTAGCCACAGTTAAATCAGCATCATAATCATATATCTCTATTTCACCTAAATCAGGTAAATCTTCTGGCTTTGCTAAGTGTAGAGAAATGTCGAATTCCGAGTTTTCTGACTGGATTTGATCGAATTCATCTTGTAGTCTAATTCTTTGTTCTTCACTTTTTGACATAAGTAAACGGTTTTTTACAATATATATAAAAAAAGTTAAGTCCAATTATGGCAAAAGAAATATTAGAGAAACAAATGATCTTTACCACTAGACTGGTAGATGAATCAACAGATAAAATAAATGACGGTATCGTCATCAAAAGATACCAAAATCCTTGGTTAAAATCCGAAGTAGGATTAAGAAGAGCAGGTGTATCTTTTAGAATGTCACCTGAAGAACAAGAGGAATATATTAAGTGTGCATTAGATGTACATTACTTTACAGAACAATATTGTAAAGTAAAAACAGAAGATGGATCAGTAGGTCAAATTAAATTAAGAGAGTATCAAAAAGAAATATTAGATAATTTTGTAAATAGTAGATTTAATATTTTAATGGCTTCTCGTCAGGTCGGTAAAACAATCTCAGCATCAATTTTCATGTTACATACAATTCTATTTAGTAATGATAAAAATATAATGATTGTTGCCAATAAAGGAGATACTGCAGTAGAGATTGTAGATAAGATTAAATCTATCTACTCATTATTACCATTCTTTTTAAAACCAGGTATTAAAACTTGGAATCAAAAGTCACTAACATTTGAAAATGGATGTAGAATAAAAACATCAGCAAGGTCTAAAACTCCAGCAATTGGTTTTACCATTGACGTACTTTATCTTGATGAGTTTGCACACATCCCTTCAAATATTATTGAACCATACTATACAGCAGCTTATCCAACTGTATCAGCTGTACAAAACTCAAAGATTATTATTACATCAACTCCAAATGGTATGAATTTATTTCATAAATTACTTACTGATGCAGAAAGGCCAGATGGAGATCCACTCAAAAATAACTATAAAGCAATGCGTGTTTACTGGCATCAAGTACCAGGAAGATTTGTTACATATTTGAGATTAAATGATCATAGATTATATGAACATGGTGTAACAAAAGAACAGATATTTAGTGGAATTAGAGAAAATTATCCAGAAAATATAACAAAAACACATATGGGATTCAATTCAGATTTCCAAAAAGACATCATATCTGTATTTAACAATGAGAGATGTACCGATGAAGATGTTAAGAATTTAACATTCATTGATTCAAAAGGATTTGAAGTACCACTAAGAGCCATTGGTGAAATGACAACTTGGAAAGAAGAAGCAGTAAAGGATATTGGTGGTGAGGATGCGTTCAATCAGGAATATGGACTAAGATTTATAAACTCAAGTAAGTCCTTACTTAATGAAGCGATAATCGATAGTCTTTTAAATAATAAGAAAAATTATAAATTTGAAGAGATATTTGAATTTGAAAATAAACTTAGATTTAGTTATAAGGACTTGAGATGGATCGATGATGATGATATATTCATACCAATGAATAGAAAAAGTGAGAAGATTATACTATCAGTCGATATTGCGGAAGGTTTAGGACAGGATTATTCAATTATAAATATATTTAAAATATCTAAAAAGGATATGGATACGATTGAATCACAACGATTAGCATATAAATCAGTTACAGACTTTTTTAGATTAGAACAGATTGGTTTATACAGAAGTAATTTAGTTTCAGTTAAACAACTATCAGAATTACTTTATATTCTAGCATTTGAATATTTAAACCCGGATAATGTTAAGATAGTTTTAGAGCTAAATAACTACGGAAATACTTTACTTGCAGAGTTACCTCATGTTTTTGATGGTAATAATCAATATGGTTCATCTATTTTCTTTAGATATAAACATAGAGCAGATGCAACTGAAGAAAAAGTCGGATTAAAAGTAGGTGAGAATAAGAATATGATGGTCAAAGATTATCAAGATTTAATGATTTCAAAAGGATTCTCTATAAATAATGAAGAAACTGTTAGAGAGATTACAACATTTGTTAAACACACAACAACTGCAGGTAATACTAGATATGCTGCTGATGTTGGACATGATGACTGTGTTATGACTATTGTAAATGCAACATCTGCCTTTGTTAAAAATGATTTCAAAGAGATGGTTGAAGATACTTTACAAAAAGATCCATCATTTAAGATATATGTGGAAGATTGTTTAAAAAATCTTGAATTTACAGAAACTGTTGATTATACACAACTACTAAATGTTAGAAGAAAGATTTTAAATAGAAATAAAACAGTTACCGATTCTAATACAACTGGTATAAATTGGTTTAATAGTAGTGGAAATAAATGATACCAAAAATAATGTAAAAAGTAATTTTTGTATTAAATATATAAATAATAAAAAAATAAATAAATATGAAACACTTAAAGAAATTTAATGAGGCAGTAAGTTCTAACTCCGAACTTGAAGAAAAATTAAAAACTATTATAGATTCTATAAAACGTTCTAATTGGGCACCAATTAGTGAGTGGAATTTTCAAGACAAAGAAATAGATTATAAAAAAGACTTATTTGATATAGAAATAGAAAACATAAGGTTTGAGAAATGTGAAAACAAATTAAATAAACTATGTTATGATTTTACAGGAGTTTCTACTGGTAATGTAGAAGAATGGAATAGTCTCTCAATAGATGGTGATAAATTATATGATATTCAAGTAACATATGATAATAGAGGTATTATAGTAATGAGTGGATTACTAACTGATAATCCCAAAATATTAGATATATTTCACAAAGATGTAAGTATTTATGATATTGAATTACAAATTGTTAGTAAAATTATGGAAAATATTATAAAATACTCAGAAATAGAAGAGGATGAAGAAGATGAAATAGAAGAGAATGAAGAGGATGAAGACGATGATGAAGAGGAAGTAGTATATCCTCAAGTATCCAATAATGAACCAAAATATCATATAATTGATGATATAAGAATACCAAAATTTGATGGTACACAAAGAGGTGTTGAAAACTCACTTAAAATAGTTGATAAATTATCATCAAGCCAAAAGAAAGATCTAGAAAGACGTGATCCACAAATGTATAGAAAATATATAGAAGAAGGTGATTATTGGCTTGATAAAAAAGGCATACTGGGTAATATAAAATCACTTTTTAAATAATATATAAGTTATAAAAAAAAATAAACACATGAAATACTTAAAAAAATTTAATGAAGGTTGGTTTAGTGGTGAAGGATCATTACAAAGTGAAGCAGAGGAAAAATTTGATAGTCTAGTAAAAGACTTAGATAGAAAGATTAAAAATTCTAAGGATGGTAGTATTGAAGTATATCAAAATCCTACTTTTAAAACAAAGAGTACTAGATCAATAAATGATATTTTAATGGGACTAGTGGAAAAGTATTATAAAGATAAAGGATTTCTAATAAATCGTTCACATGATGGTAGCAATCTTTGTAAAGATGATTGGTTTAGGATAAAAGCCACTGAAAAATATGGAGAATTTGCAACAGAAGTTAGAGATTTTTCCGAAACTCATCTAGCATACTTACTAGATGATTATAAATTTGAATTAAAAGTAGGAACCTATCCATATCATGTTGATAATGATTATAATTATGGTCTTGGAACTGAAGGAATCAGTTCAATTGTAATAGAATCAAATGATTCAGATGGAGAGAATTTACCATTTCAATGGGAAGAAATTTCTAATAATTTTATACCTTTCTTTACACTTTTGAGTAGAAAATATGAAATAGAAGAATTCAGGATCAATAATACAGAGTCTTTTAACCATTATAATAAAATAGAATCAGACTATTATACAGTATCTCAAGTCATAAATAATCGAATAACTACTAAGAATTGTGAGGAAATTATAATTAAGGTAAGTAGAAAGAAAGAAGGTACACTACAAAAAATAAAATCGTTTTTTAAATAAAATAAAAAAGACATCTTAATAAGATGTCTTTTTTTATTCATTCACTTCCATAGTAGCAGAGAGTCCAGCACCTCTTAATTTATTCTTCATTTCTGAAATAGTTTCTAAATCACCATATTTCACATCACATTTTCCACTATTATGAATTATGTGAGCACATTGTGTTGCTTGCTCATATTCATGATCACATACTTTCATTAGACAACTAATAACGTGGTCAAATGAATTATAGTCATCATTATGAACAATTAGTCTATAAGGTTTAGATAAAATCTCTTGTACTTTGGACTGTGTTTTTTTCTTAGTTATAGTCGGCATCTTAATTAAATATTTTTGTTGTTTTGTTTACTACATCTATTATAGTGATTTTACAATCAATAGTTTCAGCCCATTTTTCGAACTCAACTAGATGCTCAAATCTATCATCGTACATGATGAATTCCGCTGGTTGTAATTCACTAATCAGTTTGGCAAATAATCTACATTTAAAAGTAAAGGTGTCTCCACCATTGTTTAAATATACTGAATCAAATGATAAGTTTAGTTTATGTAAAACTGTTTCTACTTCAGTTCTTAATTTTTCAATACGACCTGTTGCACAAAAAACATAATTATCAGGATCAGAGACTGCTTTTAAGTACTCTTGATAGACATAAGGGTTTATTTTTGTATCAAAAATATCTAAGTCTAAAGTTTCTGGCTTAGACCACCATCCTCTATGTGGCCAATCTGTGCCAAATTTTTCTTTCCAGATAACCTTTCCCTCCTCTGGTTTCAAGGTGTGACAAAGAGTATCATCAAAGTCAAAACATATCAATTTTTTTATTCCCATATTTTCTATAAAATTTTATACAAATATATATAAAAAAATTTAATATATAAAAGAAAATAGTAAAAATTATGAAATTTGACTTAAAAACAATACTAATTTTAGTTTTACTAGCTGCAAGTACAGTTTTCGGACTAATGTGGTTCTTTGGAGGTAGTGATGCATCTAAAGAAAAAGTTAAACAACTTGAAGCAGAGTATAAAAAACTAGAAGAGGATAAAAAAGCAGCAGATGCCAAGATATTAGTATGGCAAGGTAAATTTAAAGTAGCAGATGCTAAGGATAAACAACTTGCGA
>Ga0214919_10009586_pt1 | contig 12460 bp, 8 predicted proteins | sample LL1503_MetaG_FD_177994 | JGI IMG/M metagenome (GOLD analysis project Ga0214919, IMG submission 177994) | Freshwater microbial communities from Lake Lanier, Atlanta, Georgia, United States - LL-1503 | ecosystem: Environmental > Aquatic > Freshwater > Lake | place: USA: Georgia | collected 2015-03-15
TGCCCGCTGATCCTATACCACCAGTAATATACATATTGCGATAAACCACATCCTCCCAAACAGTGCGCATGGCTTTTAAATAATCAGTATCGCCAGTTTGGGCAGCAACATCCGCTGCCCCTGTATACAAATACATTGCCCTAACTGCATGCCCTGTAATTTGTGTCTGTTGCTTCACTGGTTCTTTGTCCTGTGTATATAAAGTATCCTTCCAATCAGACCAAGTATATCCTATAGCATGTTTTTTACCTCTTTCAGACAACAACCAATCTGCCAAATTCAAATATTTTTTATCATTGGTAACGCGATATAATTTTACCAAGGCCAATTCTAATTCTTGGTGCCCTGTTACCCAATTCCTTTTTCCAGGTCCAAATACGGAATCAAAATAGTTCGCCCATTTAATAACTACATCCAAAAACTTTCTTTTTCCTGTTGCATCATAATAAGCTACGGCTGCTTCAATCATATGACCTCCGCAATAGTCCTCATGCATACTCATATCAGACCACCTTTTATCTAAACCTGTTAAAGTATAGAAAGTATTTAAATAACCATCTTGTAATTGCGCACCTGCAATTTTATCAATCCACTCATCGGCTTTAGCTTCAAGTGCTTTGTCCTTATTTGTTTTGATAGAATATGCCATGGCTTCAATGGCTTTATATACATCCGAATCATCATAAAAAATACCTTCATGCTTCTCACCTCTATTACGTGCTACTTTTTCAAAATTTCTGATCCGCCCCGTTTTTTCTTCTGTTTGATAAATACATGCAGCTAAAGTTTTGGTGGCGACCAAATCCATTTTGGGTTTCCAAAAAGCGTCCGTTACATTTACTTTAGAAAAATTAATTGGTTCGATTTTTACATGTGAACTTTGGGCAATTGCTCCAAAACACAAAAAACATAAAAATATAGAAAAGAATATTTTCATAAGACACATTTTTAGATTAAACAAAATTCAACATTGTACAAATAAATATAAACAAAAAATCATTTCCTATATATTTAATAGTATGTATTTGAGGAAATACATGCAAAATTATATGCCATACTAATAATATACATATATTTGATGAAATAGATTTGTATCAATTGAATTCGAGACGTCCCTTACTGTTAACCATAATTGTCCTATTTAGTTTAGGTACAACAATTGCGCAATTACCCACTAAAATAGTATACGATTCCACTTTTTATTTTGCGCGCAAAATTAATACCCCCATTAAATTAGATGGTGTAATAGACGAACCCATTTGGCAATCAGCACAAAAAGCATCCAATTTTCAACAAAATTCACCAAACGATAGATTGCCTGCTACTGGACTTACAGAAGTAATGGTCACCTATGACGAGAAATATATTTATGTTGGCGCGAAAGTATATAATACGATAAAAAATCAACATTATATTACCCCCTCTTTAAAAAGAGACTACAGAGGTGAATCAAACGACGCATTGGTCATTGAATTAGATACTTATAATGATAGAAATAATGCATATTCATTTGGGATAAATCCCTTTGGTGTATTAAGGGAGGGATTAGTGTCTAATGGCGGTATGATGAGTGAAGATTTAAATTTAGCATGGGAAAATAAGTGGAATGGGCAATCTAAGATTTATGAAGATTATTGGACTTTAGAAATGGCAATTCCTTTAACCTCCATTAGATTTAATAATGGTGCGAAACAATGGCTGGTAAATTTTTATCGAATTGATAGTTATAATGCTGAAAAATCGGGTTGGGCTAAGATCCCTAATCAATACTCGATGACCTCTTTGGCATTTTCAAAACCACTTCAATTTGAAACACCTATCCAAAAGAAGGGTGCTAACATTTCAATTATTCCATACACTTCTCCTAATTTCCAAAAAACAATTGTAGATGGGAAAATTGTAATGAAAAATAATCACGCAAATGGTGCTGATATTAAAGTTGGAATAGGATCCTCCTTAAATTTAGATCTAACTATCAATCCCGATTTTTCACAAATAGAAGTAGATAATCAAGTCACCAACTTAGACCGTTTCGAGATTTTCTTCCCTGAAAAAAGGCAATTTTTTTTAGAAAATGGCGACCTGTTTTCAAATTTTGGAATGGACGGTATTCGCCCTTTTTTCTCCAGGCGAATTGGTGTATCTTATGATACTGTAACAAAATTAAACGTACCCACAAACATTAACGGTGGATTACGGCTAAGTGGAAAATTAAATGACAAACTAAGGCTAGGCTTGATGCACATGCAAACTGCTGAAAATAGCATAATTAATGAACCTCCCACCGACTATTCTGTACTCACATTACAACAAAAAGTATTCTCAAGATCGAATTTTGGAGTGATGCTAGTCAATAAACAATCTGCAGGATCTGGTCAATTTAATCGCGTACTAGGCATAGATTATAATTTAGTATCTAAAGAGAATAATTGGAATGGAAAATTATTTTATCAAAAATCAATAGATGATTTTAAAACTAAGAATGATCAAGCATTTGGTACTAGCCTAATCTATAATATTAGAAGTTTTGATATAAAGAATGAATTTTCAGTAGTGGAAGATGATTTTAATCCTGAAGTAGGATTTGTAAAAAGAAGAGGCTACCAAAGAATTTCAAACACGACCAATTGGAAATTTTATTTGACCAATAAAAAAATAGTAAAACATGGTCCTGGCATCGATTACGACTTTATACAAAAACCTGGGAAAGGATTAACCGACTACGACTTAAATTTATTATACTCTGTATATTTTAGAAACTCTATGTTCCTATTTATAAAGTTCAGGAAAGATTATACTTTATTATTATCTGATTTTGATCCTACAAGAACAAATGGATTAAAGCTTAAAGCAAATCAGTCGTTTCACTATAATTCCGTTTCAATTACACTTAACACTGATTATCGCAAAAAATTAGCAGCCAAACTTTCTAGTAAATTTGGAGAATACCTTAATGGTCAACGATTTAATATTGAAGGTGAATTAAGTTATAGGGTTCAACCCATTGGATTGGGTGGATTTGTATTCTCCTACAATAAATTAAACTTCCCAACCCCCTATAAAAGTGCAGAACTTATTCTATTGGGGCCAAAATTTGATATTACTTTTTCAAAGAAATTATTTTTTTCAAGTTTATTACAATATAATAATCAAATTAATAATGTTAACGTAAATACGCGAATACAATGGCGCTTTGCACCAGCATCCGACTTATTTATTGTATACACAGACAACTACTACTCCGACACCTACTTATCTAAAGGAGGTGCGATTGTTTTAAAAGCTACCTATTGGTTCAACTTATAAATGTAGAATAAGTTCAATATTGTACCTTTACATTATGGATGTAAAAATGGAGCCTTCTTGGAAACAAGCCTTGTCATATTTATTTGACAAGCCTTATTTTTTGCAAATTGCTACGCATCTTAAAACTGAGCGCGCTACGAAAACAATTATTTATCCCAAAGGTTCCTTGATTTTTAATGCGTTTAACCAAACCCCTTATGATAAAGTAAAAGTGGTTATATTAGGTCAGGATCCTTATCACAACCCCGGTCAAGCGATGGGATTAAGCTTTTCAGTTCCCGAAGGCGTTAAAACGCCTCCTTCCTTAATGAACATATACAAAGAACTAAATAAGGATATTGGCTTAGCTATTCCAACGACTGGTGATTTAACTAAGTGGGCAAATCAAGGCGTATTGCTTTTAAATGCTGTCATGACGGTTCGGGAAAATGAACCTGCCAGCCATGGAAAAATTGGATGGATGGAATTTACAAATGATGTTATTATGCATTTATCCAACGAAAAAAAGGGGATCGTATTTTTGTTATGGGGAAACTTTGCCCATCAAAAACAGATATATATTGATGCAACAAAACATAAAATTTTGAAAGCAGCCCACCCTTCTCCTTTAAGCGCGCACAATGGCTTTTTTGGATGCAAACACTTTAGTTTAACCAATGAATATTTGGTAAAAAACAGTATAGACCCCATTGATTGGAAACCATAAATGATAAGATTAAAATGACATTGATTAAAAATATATTCGCGCGCATTTTAGCCATTTGGGCCTTATTCGTTTTTGCTTCAACCATGTTAATATTTTTCCCATTTTACTTGGTATGCTTTTTAATTCCTGATCCACAAAAAACAAGATACCATCGATTTATATCAAGAATCTGGATGGGACTATTTTTATTATTAGTGGGAGTCACATTTAAAGTCACTGGAAAATCAATTTTTGATGGCTTGGAAAATGCAGTCGTTGTATGCAACCATAATAGTTTAATTGACATTCCAGTAAGCACCCCCTTTTTAGCAAGAGCCAATAAAACAATTGCAAAAAAAAGTTTTGTGTATGTCCCTTTATTTGGCTGGATTTATCAGTTTGCCTCCGTAATTGTTGATCGAAAAAGTAACGAAAGCCGTCGCAAAAGCTATGAAGAAATGAAGCAGGTATTAGATAATGGATTAGATATGCTTATTTATCCGGAAGGCACACGCAATAAAACAAATAACCCCTTAAAATCATTTTACGATGGCGCCTTTAGATTGTCGGTGGATACGGGAAAACCCATTGTGCCAGTCGTGATTTTAAATACCAAAAGAATTTTACCAGCAAAACCCATTTTATTTCTAAGGCCAGGCAAAATAATTTTAAACATTCTTCCTGCAATTTCACCGGTTGGTCATACCACAGAATCCCTAAGAAAATTGGTATTTGATATAATGGCCGAACATTATGAAAAAAATAATAAGTCATAAAAGTAAATAGTTATTACCTATTGACTAAAATAACGAACCCTTTTACTAATAAGAAGATGAGGAGAATGTCCTGCTTCTGTTTATTTTCAAATCCCTAAGTATCCCTGATTTTGGATTCACTGTAATGCTAAATGATTTATACAAACCAATCGGAGTTACATTAATGGCTAATTGCCAACAATGCATCTCCCTTGTGATAAACATACTTATTTGCTGCACGCTTCGCTTTGCAACATCTATATAACCTGTACCCCCTAGTTTCCATTTGGGAGTAATACTAAAATCGCCATTAAAATTTAAACTTGAATAGGTATTGATCTGAAAACCAGAATAATCTGGTTTCATGTACCTCGAAAACTGAAAGGAATAGGACAAGGTTAATGACCATGGAATATTAAAATCAGTGAACTCTGCAGGATTCGATTTGGCGTATTGTAATTGCCTTTGTTGCTCATCAGGGGTCATGAAGGGATCAATAGGTATATCTTTTTGTTTTGATTCTTTGCCATCAGTCGATTTACTTTTAAAAGATGTCGAAAACGAAAGTCCACCACTCGTAATATTGCCAAATTTTAATTTCGTCGGATCAAAGTCAAGTTTATTCACCCTAAATCCTTGGTTATCGGTTTTGTAAGGGTCCATGGTTAAATTTGACGTAATATTTAATTTGTCAAATAAGGTGGTTCTCATGTAGATATTAAAATTACCTAAAGCAAAACTGTCCGCTAAAAAATTATAACTAGAGTTAAAACCAAAACCTTCAATTAATTTAACTTTCTTAAAAGCCCCTTCTGTCGTATCTTTTTTATCCTTCGTTTTCATCTCCAATAAATTATCTACCCCAAAACCCATCCCGCCAAAAGTGCCTTCCGAATAACCACCTCCCATTCCACCATCATACTTTGAAAAACGATAATTGCGCCCCGTTGAGTCAATTTGTGTAGTGTAATGATAAGAGGCTGCTAAATCAGGTGTATAGCTCATTGATAAACTTGGTCTTACCTCGTGTCTGATAGCTTGTACTGTACTATTTTTTTTGAATTTATAGGTACCGAAAATTCTTGAAGCAGTTCCTAAACTAAAACTCATATTAGGTGCTCTGTAAAATCCACGACTAATAGAAGTATCAACTTGTTTCGTTTTATTATTCCAGGTTTTTATATTTTGTTGCCCAAACCATTTTTCCTCAAATGAAATACCTGGTGTAACGGTAATCGGCCCTAAGGATGGCAGCGATAAACTGATGGGAATACTATGTTGCGCACCCCATTGCATGGTATCTAGTAATCTCCTAAAATTTAAAGCAGAGTCATAAAATGACAATTGATTTTGAAAACTACCATTATAACCAATGCCTAACTTTTCATACCACTTTCCAGCACCAATCTGATCCTTGGATTGAAATGGATAGATAGTTATTGCATTAAAATTGATATTAGGCAAACTCATATTGACCAACCCTAAATTATTATTTTGGTTGTGGTTTAAGTTGACCGATAAATTGTATTTATTATCCCAGTTTTTAGTATAGCTAATAGAAGAACTAATTTGATTTTGATAATTCTGAAAAGGATTATTCAATAACATCCTATTATACTTTGTACTTCCAAAGTTAACATTCGCAGAAAAGGAAGTACCTGGTCTAGCGCGCTGATCCATAGAATGGGTCCAATTAATCATAAATGTACGACCACCGGTATACTCCTGATTTACGGATGTATTCCTGTTCAGCATTCTCGTGTTTTGCAAACTCAAATTAAAATTACCCATGTATTTATATCGCATGATATACTTACTGTTTAAATTTAAATTCCACCCACCATAGGAATAAATATTAGTTCGAACGGTTGCATCAAAATTATCACTAAGCACTTTGTAATAACCCAAGCCTTCAAATCCCAAACCAAAATCCTCACTCGTTGAAAATGCAGGGGCCATTAAACCAGAATGGCGCCCTTGCGCTAAAGGAAATATGCCAAATGGAATACCAATTGGAAATGGCACCCCTTCAAATTCTGGGAAAGTGGGCCCTGATACACCAATTTTATTGGTGATAATTTTCATCTTATTGGTTCTAAAGGCAAAATGAGGTTCATCTAAATTACAAGTGGTGAATCGTGCCTTATAAGCAAAGGCAACATCCTTACTTACTTTTTTCATGGTATTGGCATTCACAAAAATTTCTCCCTGTTGAAAATTCGTATTTTTTGTTAAGCCCTTACCAGATTTCATATTGAAATAAATAGAATCATTGACCGACACAATATCCCCTTCCAAAAATTTAGGATTACTTAAAGGGCTACCCGTAGTATCTTTTGCCCCATAGGCCCTTATATTTTGGGTTTGTTGGTCATACACAATATTTGCTGCCTCTAATTGCGAGGTTCTATATTCTGTTTTGGCATCTCCATATAAAAAGAATTCTTTGGTGGACATAATCATCACCCCAGAGTCGGTGGCATTATAATTCACAGGCGCATCCATACTATCCTTAGAAACCCTTAAAATTTGTACTGATTTAGTACTATCCTTTTGGTTGCCAATCGTATCTATCTTCAACCTATTTGTATCCAATGATTTAATGATTCCTGCCTTTTTTGAAAGATTTGAATCCACTTGGTTTATAAGTGACTTTTTGCTAATTGGCCGATTGTAAGATTTTGCGGGTTTTTGATCTTGACTAAACCCAGGTAAGCAACAACCAAAAACTAATGTTAATATCAGGAAAATGCCAATATTTACAATAGAAGGGCTGTATTTTTCGTTATTTTTGTGTACTAACTTTATCACTGCTGCAAAAATAAAGTAAAACCCCATTAAGGCACTGATTATGAAGCAAAATAGATTGATTTTAGCATTTCGTTTTGGTTGTATTGCCCTTTTTAGCCTCTTTTGCCTAATTAGCCAAGCGCAAAACCAGCCAAAAACTTTAAAACGTATTATAATTGATCCAGGTCACGGCGGAACTGATCCAGGTGCAAAAGGTCAATATTCCACAGAAGCTGCTGTTTCTTTGGCGATTTCACTGAAATTGGAAGATTATATCAAACAGTCTATGCCTGATGTAGAAGTGGTTATGACAAGGACAACTGACCTTTATAGTTCTGTTGTTGAGAAAGCTAAATATGCCAACCAAGCCAAAGGGGATTTGTTTGTTTGCATTCATACCAATTCCGCTGGCCCATTAAAAAATAAAGAATTCATTGGTTATATTAACAAAACTTACACGGTTAAGAAAGGTGGAAAAAAACGCAAAGTGACCCGTAAAGTACCCAATTATAAAATTACGTATAGCCCCAACCCAGCAAGAGGAACAGAAACTTATATCTACGGCGTTGGGAAATCAGATGAACGAAAGGAAGTCGCAGATGATATGGTAGATGAGATGGTGGAAAAATTAGACTCGGTATCTGAAAGACAAATCAAAGAATTAAATAAAAACGCGGATCCTACAAGATCAATGATGGCCAGCTTATTAACACAACAATATTTTCAACGCGCAGCAAGTTTAGCATTAACGATTGAGGAAGAATTTAAAAACGCAGGAAGAATTAGTCGTGAAGCAAAACAACGTCCAAAAGGCATTTGGGTTTTACAAGCGGTATCCATGCCTGCTGTATTAGTTGAAACCGGCTTTTTATCCAATCCAGAAGACGAGGACTACCTAAATAGTGAAGCAGGTCAAAAAGAAATATGTGAAGTGATTACTAAATCGCTTATACGTTATAAGTTTTCACTAGAAAATCAACAAAAGAACAATATAAAATAGTATCGCCATTTAAACAATGAGCCTGATTTTGAACTAATTTTATATTATAAAACCAACTTTCGCAGAAAGCGTAACCAATGAAAGTATCGAATGAAACAAAAGTAGGCGCATTGACCGTCATTGCTGTAACCTTAATCATTATTGGGTTTAATGTTTTGCGTGGCAAAACCATGTTCAAATCTGGAAATTTCCTTTACGCAAAATATACCGATACCAAAGGACTCATTGTTTCAAACCCTGTATTTATTAATGGGTACCAAGTAGGCGCTGTATTCGATATTGAAAATATTAATGATAATCTTTCTGATATTGCAGTGACCATTCGTTTAAATAAAGCTTATAGAATTCCTGTCAACTCCATCGCAGCGATACAAGAAAATCCATTAGGTACCAATAGTATTAGTATTGTTTTGGGTGACGCTAAAACGTATTGCAAAAATGATGATACTATTAAAACTGCGCCATCCGCTAGTTTATTAGGTGATATTATGAATACACTATCGCCACTGGGAGAACAAACAAAAAATACCATCAATTCATTGGAAAAGGTTTTAAATAATATCAATAAAGTTTTAAATGATCAAAATAAGGAAAATTTCGGAGTCATATTAGCAAATTTGAGTGAAACAACTAAAAATTTGAATACGTCTATAGCATCTATTGAAGGTATGCTTAAAAAACAAGACGGGTCCATTGCACAATCATTTGATAATGTCAATGCTTTTACAAAAAACTTAAATGGGAATAATAGTAAAATTAATTCCATTATACAAAATTTAGACAGCACTACGCAATCACTCAAACAAGCTGATTTAAAAAATACAATTGCAAACTTGCAAACTGCAGTGGGAGAATTATCAACTACCCTTAAAAAATTAAACACTGGCAATGGAACTGCAGCTAAAATATTGAATGATGGCGAAGTGTATAAAGAATTGAAAAATACCATATCAAGCGTAAATACTTTACTGGACGATGTTCGCGTTCATCCTAAACGCTATATCAATATTTCTGTATTTGGAAAAAAAGATAAAACAACTCCATTGAGTAAGCCTATCGCTGACACTGTCGCTCATGATTAAAAGGGGTTTTATCATATTATTTTCTATACTCTCTTACTCCTTAATCATAGGACAAACTGCACCTGTACAAAACAATTTACCAGCACCTCCAATAGTGGATAGTAATAGTAAATTGATAGAATTTTTGTCAGCAGAAAGTTACAATGTAAAAAAAGTGGATAGTATTGACTACCTTATTTTAGTAGGTCATGTAAAAATTAGACAAGGTAAAACTTTACTTTATGGCGATAGTCTAATTTTAAATACAACCAAAAATACATTAGAAGGTTTTGGAAATATTCATATCAACGACGCCGATAGCGTTCATACCTATTCTGACTATTTAAAATATATCGGCAATACAAAAAAAGCTTATCTCCGAAAAAAAGTAAGATTAACCGATGGCAGAGGCGTTTTAACCACGGACTCCTTGGATTATGATGTATCGGTAAAAATTGGTTACTTTAAAAAGGGGGGTACTTTAGTGCGTAATAAAACAAAGTTAAAAAGTGTAGAAGGTTATTATTATGGCGTTACCCGCGATGTGATTTTTAGAAAGAAAGTGGAAGCAAACGACCCTGAAAATAATATTTACACAGATACACTCGAATACAATACATATTCTCAATTAGCTAATTTTATTAGTCCTACTAAAATCATTTCAGGTTCACGTATCATTCGAACTAGAAATGGTAATTATAACTTAGGTACTAAAAAAGGCTATATGTATGAGCGTTCAAGTATTGATGATAGTACGTATACTTTTATTGCTGACGATATGGCGATTGATGATTCCCTTGGTTTAGGAGAATTTAGGGGCAATGTGGTTTATAAGTCAAAAGATACGCTAGGCTTTGACATGTTGGCGAACAATATCAAAACGGATAAGAAAAAAAGTGCCTTATTGGCTACTGAATTACCCTTACTTTTAATTAAGCAAAAAAACGATACTTTATATGTATCTGCAGATACCTTATACTCAGGGAAAGTGACTGATTTAAAACGCCCATTTCCAAAAGCCAGAGACAGTGTTGGCAAAATGACTGATTCCACCTTAGACAAATATTTTGAAGCATTTCATCATGTACAAATTTATTCAGATTCACTTCAAGCCAAATGTGACAGCTTATTTTATGCATTAACTGATTCTACGATTCGATTAATATCCAGACCCATTGTTTGGGCTAACAATAATCAAATTACTGGAGATACCATATACATGTATGTTCAAAATAAAAAACCCGAACAACTAAATGTATTTAATAACGCTTTAGCAATTAACAAAATTGATTCAACCGATTATTACAATCAAATAAAAGGCACCCGACTAAACGCCTGGTTCAATGACGGCGAATTAGTAAAAATGCGTTGCAGAGGTAATGCAGAAAATATATATTTCGCCATGGACAATGATAAGAATTTTGTGGGCGTAAATCATTCCAATGCACAAATCATAGAAATTACTTTTGAAAATAGCGAGCCTGCAAAGGTTATTTTCCGCAATCAACTTAAAGGAAAACTCACCCCGATCAGACAAACAAACAAAACAGATTTAAGATTAAATGGATTCAAATGGCTTGAGGAACAACGCCCCAAATCAAAATTTGATATTTTATCTCCCAAATAATAATTTGCATAGTAGCACAATAGCTGGAATTTTTATTTACGCTTGATCTGATTTTTCTTGCATTAGGAATGCTTTAATAAATCCATCGATCTCCCCATCCATCACAGGTCCTACATTTCCAACTTCATAATCAGTGCGATGGTCTTTGATCATTTTATAGGGATGAAAAACATAACTTCTTATTTGACTGCCCCACTCTATTTTCTTCTTAGTGGCATTATTGGCATTTAGCGCTTCTTGTTTTTTACGCATTTCTGCTTCGTACAATCTACTCTTCAACATCTTCATGGCTAATTCTCTATTTTCTCCTTGCGTACGAGATTGCTGACATTCAACAATGATACCGGAGGCATGTCTTAACCTTACTGCAGTTTCAACTTTATTTACGTTCTGTCCACCCTTGCCGCCACTGCGATAAAATTCCCATTCAATATCTGCGGGATTCACCACAATTTCAATCGTATCATCAATCAATGGATAAACATATACGGATGCAAAGGAAGTATGCCTTCTTGCATTACTATCAAAAGGGGAAATTCGCACCAAACGATGCACCCCCGATTCTGCTTTTAAAAATCCAAAGGCAAAAGGGCCATCAAATTGTATGGTAGCCGATTTAATACCTGCACCATCTCCTTCCTGATAATCTAATGAACTCACAGTCCAACCTTGCTTTTCACCATACATGGTATACATCCTTAAAAGCATTTCTGCCCAGTCTTGACTTTCTGTACCACCTGCACCAGGATTAATTTGCATCACGGCAGGTAACTCATCCTCTGGTTTATTTAATGTGCTTTTAAATTCAGCTTCTTCAATGGCTGTGATGGCTTTATTATAGGCGTCCTGTGTTTCTTGTTCAGTGGCGTCGCCCCCTTTCCAAAATTCAAATAATACAATAAAATCTTCTAAGCTATTTTCGACCGCTTGAAAAAGATGAATCCAGTATTCATTTAATTTAATTTCCTTCATGGTGCCAGTGGCACGTGCATTGTCATCCCAAAAACCGGGAGATAAAGACAATTGTTTATCAGTAGCAACTTTATATAATCGGTTATCGACGTCAAAGAAACCTCCTTAGGACACTTAACTGGTCCTTCATGCGCTTAATTTGTTCAATCGTCATGATCTAGTTTTAATTAATAAAAAAAAGTACTACAAGCCTCATAAGCCGGATTCTGTTTCTAAACTATCATTTATCTAGCCTTAACATTGCTGTTAAAGTCTTGCTGCCTA
>Ga0214919_10009588_pt1 | contig 12458 bp, 8 predicted proteins | sample LL1503_MetaG_FD_177994 | JGI IMG/M metagenome (GOLD analysis project Ga0214919, IMG submission 177994) | Freshwater microbial communities from Lake Lanier, Atlanta, Georgia, United States - LL-1503 | ecosystem: Environmental > Aquatic > Freshwater > Lake | place: USA: Georgia | collected 2015-03-15
TTCTGTTGGTGAATAATAATTATAAAATGGTTCTTGGAAGCGACATTGTTCGCCATTTTGAACCGAAGATTAAGGAAAAATTATCCAGCGCTAATTTTGGAAACGGAGAACCTTTAGGATATGCCATCGCTTCGGCATCCGGTTCGGGTGGTTCTAACATCGTCTCTGAACAATTTACGTATTATAATATGTCACCGGAGGAGCTCAGCGCAAAGGGTGCTGGTGGAAGGAGGCAGATGTATAATTATGTTCCGGCGGGGCAGGATACAGGTGGTATTCAAACTCCTCCAGATACTTACCGCCCGGACAAGATAGCCAACGGTGTTACTATCGAGACCTTACAAGAAAAACGAAATGCGGATGTGCCACAGAAGAACCAATCCCCACAATTTGAATATCAGAGTGCAAACTACTAGGCGAAAAATTGATAATGGAAACATAAACAGAAACAAAAGACAAAACAGAAACTGAAACAAAAGATGTCCGACGAAATAGAACTAACGGTATATTATGATTCTTATGAATATGAAATCGGAGATGGATTTTATCCGAGTGACGATAACAAAGATGGATTTGACGCTTGTATGAATATTCGATTCTGTAGAGAAGGTTCTAATTGGATGCAAGCATCAGGTAGGTGTATTGACGGTCTCGATGGAAATTATGGTGTACAGATGCTGGCGCGATTGAATCAATTGCATCACGAGAAGAATCGACCAAAACTAATAACGCAAAATCAGATTACGACCAAACTATGTATGTCTTCAATGAAGCGAGCAGGACTTACAGATAAGGTTCTCTCTACGCCTCTCAACGATTTGACACCCGAAGAATTTGCATTCCGTGTTATGGACGAAATGGTAAACTGTGAATGGAAAGCTCAAGCGGAATATATAGTATCACTTATAGGTGACCCGGCAGTCAAGCAAATATGCACGGGTATTAAGAATAATGCTCATGAACAACTTTACCCCAAAAAAATAAACTATACTCTAAAATAACTTAAAAAATTATATACTATAAATCTAATCGAATGTCCGAGAAAACAACTTTACTAAGGGCATTTAATGCACACCTATTTGAATTCCTTGATGATATCATTACCATACTTCCTGGCAACAGTGGTCTAGTCAGCACAAAGACCGCATTTGAGCTTTATAAGAAAGCGAATCCTACACTACTCATCAAGATTTGGTATACGTATGTGTATGAGCCCTATGCCAAAATAATCGATGAGGGTGATTTGGATTTTTTCATTAACAAGGATTATTCGACGGAACTATCGAACCTATCCAATTCTCAGAATGTTTTGAATGCCATAGAGACACTCCGTGGTCAGATTCGCGCGATGAGTGAGGTCAATCGTAATCATTCACTACAGTATATCCGTAATCTGTGCAAGTTATCGAATATGTATAATTCGTCTCTAAACTAAGAAATAAAAAAGGCCATACTTTGGCCCTTTTTATTTGATTTTGTTTTGTTTGTATTTACTGTGTAATCCGCATTTTATCCATCGATTTCTTCACATCCGAGTCCACATTTTTTATATGTATTTTTTCCCAGTATCGCGAATCCGGTTCTTCCAAAGGTGACAGAATCCAACTGATTCGCTGGCCAGCGAAAACCTTACTAGCCATAGCATTTGCCCGCGCATGATGAAAATCTGATGTCACTATAAAGATGTCGGAATATGACGACATATTTAAAGTTTGATTGGCAATTATGAAATTCTCCGCTGTGTTTGTGGCAACCGTGTCGAGTATAAAATTCCAATTGGTGTTATTGTTTTTGTTCCCGCTACTCTTCGAGTCAATCATACGAACCATTAGTTCCGCTTCGCTCACCGCACCACCCTGTTTTATTCCCCCGCTCAAGAACCAATCTATCGTCGTATTTGCGCTAGTATTGTTAGCAAACTCTACCGCCGCCCCAACCCGACCCGTCAACAGACGAGTAATGTGGCACCCGAGAAGTAATATTAGCATTTGCATGTTGGTTCAGCAGTTGGCTATAGTTAACTGAGCGCACTCCGATTCAATTTTATACTCCCGATTTTGATAATTCAAGTGGTATAGCTGTTCCTTCGGCTCCATTGCATTGAAATAATCTGCCACCACCTTACAGTTCACAATCATCTTATTTCCACTATTAATCGATGGCAAATACACTTGATTGTGCAGCTTGCAAATGTGTCGGAAAATATGCTTATCAATTTGCACCTCCTTACCCTGCTTATTCACGAAATACGTCACATACGCATTATGTAGTGTCTTAATGAATTCGGCAGATTGTGTATGGAATCCATAGAACAAGTTCTTATAACAAGCAAACACATCCAAATACTCCTTGACTCTACCAGCTCGAGAAAGGCATAGATACTGATATTGTAGGTTCGGATTGTTCCCACGGAACTCCTTCATCCGAACATACTGTGGATTCAGAACACTCGTTCGCATTCCACTGGCCGGATGATACAACATAATACCCATAGTATGATAATCACGCAACTTCATCGCATCGCAATCGAATGCATAACACATAATTGGACGCAATACAGGGCTGTTTACAAAATACTCCGCAACGTCGTCGAGCGGCACATACCGAACAACATTGTCAGATACGATTCTATAGACGGCGACGATATAAACCATAGGAAATTCAATCGGTATCACAATATGATTGGCCGGATGCTGCATGACGAAACTATACACGCACGACTTGTCGAGTGTCTGAATGAGCGCAATGTCATTCAACTTAGTTCCAGGTGCCTCGCGCAGAGCATCGATAAACATGTCGCGGAACGTTAGCTGCACAGCACCTGGAGTGGTCTTATACTGTGTCCGAAAATACCAATAGTTACCGCCAATCGCCGCCTTCGTCGCCAGTTCCCAGGACTGGATGCGGTCATCGTAAAACAAATTCATCATAGTCCCCTCGATAATCTCGGTCCCCTCCACGCCAGCCAAACCATCGAATTGGTCATTAGATACCGACTTCGGAGGAGCAAAACACAAGACCTTCTTACTTTCGGGGTCCAATACAACCGACCTATATTCCGGGCTATCACTATCGTTGGCATTTCCATTCAGAATCGTATAAGTCGCATTAGGCGACGTATAGTTCCTCGACTTAATAACCATATTTGTATCAATTGTGTATTCCATTGCCTTTATTGTTTATTGGCGCAAATCGTTTAAATCATTTTATTTTAGTAATTTTGACCATATCCATGACCAGCATCATAATAAAAACATACCTCGTTCACATATACACAGTTTGTATGTTGTAGTGCCATTAACCAACAATTATAGTCTTCTTGTCCATTTGGCACACATAACATCCCATTTATTTTATATAATAATGCTTTCTCTATGATTACACTACTACATATGATGCAGTTATGTATACTTACAAATTTTAAGTCCCATATTTCAGGAAATCCGTTTTTCAACGCATCATTATAATTCCTTCGATAAATGTCCCTAAGAATATTGAAATAGTGTTCGGAATTGTATTTCCGGTATTTTTTATCGGAATTATACACACCTTCTCCAATTATACCCTCGGTGCAAGACATTTTGCAGCCAGTCCGCGCCATCGCATTCAACTGATTTACCAATTTGTCAGGAAACCAGATATCGTCATCATCACAAAATGCAATGTATTTGCCGGTAGCATTTCGGATACCCTCATTACGCACATGCCCAGCGCTAGCGAACCCAAACTTGCGCTTGGTGTTCTCCGGTAGGTGTATAATTTTAACAGAGCTACCAAAATCGTGCTGATAGTATTCTTCTTGTGTGGAGCAGTCATTTATGACGATAATCTCTACATTTGGGTAGGACTGTTTTTTTATAGAATCGATGGTATTTAATAGATACATAAAACGATTGTATGTAGGAATTACAACGGTCACTTTATCCATGTTGTCTTATATTCCTATATAAAGATTCATTTATTTAGATTACTACGAAGGAACCCCAGGAATAATATAGAAAGTAATTATATAATGGATGAAATGGACAAGACAGAAACTGTCGGAATAAATCTAAAATTAGGAGATATAATACAAATCGAAGCGCTGACGAACGCCGATTTACACCAAAACACATTCATTATCGATTATATAGATGAAAGTAAAATCGTCATTATCAACGTTGCGAGTATTAAAAAGACTATATTGACAATGAATGATGACGGCACATTAAACGACGAGTCTGTTACCGCAATTATGTTAATGGACCGTAGCGAAGAGGAGGGATATACTAGGCAAAATGGTCTATTACCGCATGTATGGCTAGACATTTACATTGGAGGTGATACCCCATCAATTATAACCGGTGAAATATCCAATTTAGAAGAAGATATGATTGAAATTGTTACATTTCCGGAGAGGATGACCATCTATATCGATTTCGAATATAAGGGTATTCCCCAACACATCCCGTTTCAAAAGTTCGTTATACGGTCGAAACCATTGGCCGCACCGAAGGAGCACTTGACTGCAGTTGTCGAAGAATTGGACCAACTGGAAGTGGTAGAAGATGTGCCCATAGGTAGCTCCGCCTCTATCGAAATCAACAACTCCGGCGACATGGTAATCAATGTTGCGGACGATGCGATTCCCGATGACGATGTGCGCGACGTTCTACATAGTATGTATATAGATGCGAATGACCTAGTTTTTGGTGAAGAACTCGAAGACATTGTCCAGCTCGTCGAATTACCAGAATACCAACGCAAATATAGTATCGAAATACAGGCAAATGATTTGATGGACGAATTACTATCCGCCATACCGAATAGTCAGAGAACTGAGCGTGTTCTCGGAACAATCCATGTTCTGATTGAGCGATTCAAACAGCTTCGCAAGCAGTTCTCGAAATTCGATGCAAACGCGAATGTTGTCGGATATAGTCAACTGGGACTGAATCACAAACCGTTGGTCGAGCGTATTCGGAATCTGAATATGAAATTGCAATGGATTATACCGGTCGTTTCGCAAAAGAGGAAAATCTACGCCGATATAGGCGAAGACGAGAATGAAGACCATGTCGATATAATCCCCACTAACTTAACTACTGAACTCGCTATGCAGGAAGAACTTATAAAACAATACAAACAAGGCTCTAAACAGGGTAATAAATATAGCGACATGTTCGCGAATATGCATAAATACAATACGCCGATTGTGGCAGCCAATGTCGAATCACTTGCGAGTGGCGAAGTATTGGCGGATTTAGATGCTATTGTTGATAATTTGGGTAAGTTCTCTAGTAGTGTATGCAAGGCGGAAATCAAAAAGGACAAGAAGGATAAGACCGACTTATCGTTTATTGCCAAGCGTCGATTCGTGATTCAACGTTATAATCTGGGGCTTACGAAGAAGGACAAGCATCTCATGAAATCGGGTAAGGTGGTGTATGTCAGAGATAAAATGACACCGAATGACAAGATTACAGTGAAATCTATAGTAATATTACCCGAACCGGTAATGAAGTTCTCCCAGATTGATTTACCTGGAACAAATATTATGACCCGCGCCAACTTGCACCATAATTACTTATCACTCTTCCGTCTACTAAAGCAAAAGACCACTGTATCGAGTCATATTGTTGACGATTTGGATACAGAAATGAAATATGATGATAAAGATGATATGGACGAAGTAGATGATGAATCGGAAATTAACTTTATGACGAATATCAAGGAATATATTCTCGATGACAAGTTCGAGCACGAACCGGATAAATTCGATAAGTTCCTGCGAACCATTATACCCAAAACCCGGACTATATTCCGGATGATGCGCAAATACATCAAAAACAAAATGTCATTCGTAGAAATCATCAAAGAACTTGAACCATTTATGGTGTATACAGATGATATAACATTCAATCAATTCAAGGAAGTTCGTTACTATATTAAGAATCGGATTGTCGATTTCAATAAATCGAACGCGGAACGGTCGGAACGTCTCCAGAATCTGTCATCTGTGAGAAGCCCATCTCAATTAGCGAACCGGATAGAGCAAGTATATTTATCGGAATATGAATCGAAAGATATGTTCGAGAGTGGTTATAACACCCTTCAGGGTGCGCCAGCGAGCGAGTTAGCATTCAAAATACTTACATCTGACAATGGTCGCCTGTTCTCCGATATCATTACAGTTATGTCGTTGAAAACTCTTGTTGCACCGGATGAGATTATGAGGGAGTTCGAGCCGGCGAAGATAGACAATGAGGATAGTGTTAAATCGAAGGATTGCACACGTCGCTTCCTTACCAAGCGTTATACGACGATGAAGGCCTTACAAGCAGATAATAATAACCCCGAGGTATATTATGACAAAGATTTGGATGATACTCCGTATAACATAATGGAGGCGTATGCGAAAGAGAAGAAAACGATGTCACCGGAAATATTCATGGAGTTTATTACAGAGACACTCGTGCAGAAGCATAATGCGCCGGAGAACTATGCGAAAGAACTAGCAAAGGTCATGGTATCGGGTAGGAAGCAGGTGCAAGACGGAGAATATGCCGTATTGACAATACAGCCATCGGTATCTTCCGACGTGGATGAGTCCAAGCTATCGGAGAAAGAGAAGAAGGATATCGAAATCGAGGCCAAAGCTAGGCAGAAGGTCGGATATTATCATCGCGTGAAGGACCACTGGGTCCATGACCAGACGATAGATGAAGAGGCATTCATAGATACCAATACCTTATTCTGCAATATACAGAAAGACTGTTTCAAGAATCAGAGTAATAGTATATGTGAACCCACGAAGGATACGAAGACACGGATGGATGAACTGACCAAATCGAGAATGGTCAAGGAATTCGAGAACCGCGTGAATATGTCCCTCGAGCAACTCATGAAGAAGGGACAGTCTGCGCTTGACAAGGATTACAAACGGCTGAACCGTCAGAATATAATGAACGAGATTGGTCGAAACCGGTTCTCGAATTACGCGTATGAATTGGGTAAAACCTCAATAACCGGTGATTTTGTAAGTTCTCCTCATATGCCATTGCGCGACACTGTCCTCGGACAGAGCGACTTCGTCAAGAGACAGTCTGATATCATTAAGTTCGTTGAGATGTTCTGTAGAGAACCTATGGAAGAGTTGAAAGACGACGATTTCTGGCTATATTGCAAAGATACAAATACTAAGTTGTTTCCCAAGAGTTTACATACTCTGGCTATAGCATTCGTTACTGGGTCTGATTATCTGCGTAGGTTAGAAGAAGTATGTGCATCACATGGAACGATGAGTGATGATGGTGATGCTGTTGTCGATAAACATAGTGGGTATGTTCTCCGAAAAATCGATTTCGTCGCCGAGGATGGATATGCAGATGGTTTCAAGATAGTCACCAACGCCGTCATCGAAAAGGACCTAGATGAGCGTCTCGTGGAGATGCTGGCGCCGAAAGCGAAACCCATCTTCGAGAACGAATCGAATGAGATAATTTATAATATAGTAAATTCGATATGCGTAAATATGGGAATTCCCACGGAATCTATACAAGAGTTTGTTATGAGAACCACCATTGAACTAATCGAGAAGAACATACAAACACCTGAGAAATACGAGGAACTCGCGGAGCGCATGTTTAAGAAGAAGAATGAGCGACCTATACCATATGAAATATATAAGAACCGTTTCATGTTCTGGATGATTGCATCTTGTATATTGGTCGCGATACAAACCGCTGTGCCTTCATTCCGTGTAAAGAAAACATACCCTGGTTGTGTCCGGTCCTTCAGTGGCTATCCGCTTGATGGTGGAGTCGAAGACATCACAGGAATTAAGTATATTGCGTGTGTCATGAAGAAAATGGAGAGTCCCACTATACCATGGAATTCGATTGAGCGCCTCGATGTGAATGCGTATGTCAGCAAAATCAAGGAGGCCATAGAGAAGTTCGTGGTGGCTTCGCGCATCGATATCATGGATTTATATGCGAAGAAGCGCAAATACATGAGTGAACACCCGAACGAGATAGTTCCAGAAGAGCATAGTGTAGACAAGTGGCGTGCATTCCTACCACCAGTAGTCAAACTCAAGATGGGTGCGGTGACAGGTGTATCCAAAGAGTTCGAGAAGGATTTATATGAACTGATGACGAAGGGTGGTAAGGACCAACATAAGTATCTGAATACTCTGAAGAGTAAGTGCGCCCAACAAGGATTCGCGGTCATCGAACTGATAAATGCTATAGTGAAATCGAAGGACCCTATCCTGAAAACGGCGAGCAAAGACCCGTTTTTAGAGAACGCATGCTGCAACGACGCACAGATTTCGAGACCTATGGACTACTTCATCAAGGACGACCCGGCAATCAAACAGCATTTGACTATCGCGAAGCACTTAGGAGAACTTATAAAAATCTCGAAAAACCTTGCATTACCGACCACTTTATATCATCAAAAGTTCACTGGAATTATACACAATGTCGTAACGGAAACCATAACGGAAGAGCAAATATACGAAGCGTATATAAAATATTGTAATTTCAATAACGACATACCGATACCCGACGAATATCTTACGGTGTGTCCCGACAAACCTGCAGGATTTCCTATAAAAGCGTCTTTATCGGACCAGATTGAGTTCTTGAAGCGAAATGGCAAACGTTATTCACCTGCCGATTTGCAGAGTCTGATGACCCTGGTGCGTAACGAGAATCGCATACAGCTACCGACATCGACGTTGTTCTCTCAATTGGATGTTATATATGACTTATTGGACCGTTTCGAGACGAAAGAATCAATCGTTATCGATGCAGTATTCCGCGACAACTTACGTGCAGTTATGTCATCATACGACCCAAAAGTAATGGTAGTGGAAGAGCGTAAGGAGCTTTTCAAGTTTAAATCCTACCTCGTAGGTGCAAATGAGCGAATGTATTACGAGATAGTGAAGTTCTTCGACCAATATGGTAATCTCACTGACCGCGAATATGATAAGCTGCAAAATTTCCTATTGGACATTACAACCACAAATCTATCTGATGCGGACGCCTTATATAATGTCACTACCTTTGTCCGTAATTCGATATACTCCATGATTCGTGTATTCCCTGAGATGATATTAAATGGTAATATATTCGATAACATTCCCAAACACTGGGACCTATCCGGCAAACACATCAGTGACATGATGCAGAAAATCAACGACTTTTGGGGTAATATCAAGGAATTCCATGGCGACCGGGTGATTACGGAAGTTCTCAAGAAGATACAAATGGATGCGGTCGATATATACACATTGATTCGCGAGCTGCCCGTTTATTCGCCGATTATGAAAGGCGAGAACACTTATTACTCACTGTTCGATAACGAGACGATTAACCTATTATTCGTATATTTATGGTATTCTATGTTGTATGAATACACGGTATCGGCAAATAATCCGGAGATGATTCGAACAGACGTAGAAGAGAAGAAGAGTGGCCGCCGTCAAGAAATAGTCGAGGCGGGTAACATGGCAGAGCAATTGACCGGACTGGATGAGGGAGACGAAAGCGATTTGCAAGAAGTCGAAATACAAATGGGTAACATGGAGGACCTGAAGATGCGAGTTGCCAAGCTATTATTGACGTTCCTTGACATCGAGCAAGGTAATAAGAAATCTCTATTGTCGTATGAAGAGATTGCAAAGAAAATACGTAAAGAGAAGAATATTGAGAAACAGAAGATTATCGAATATTTAGGTAACATGGAGAAGGACGAACGTCAAATCGAGGACCAGTTCAAGAAATACAAGATGGGTCGGTGGAATGTCGGATTACAGAAGGGTTTGGTGAAATATGACAAGAAGACATACGACCGCGAAACGGATGAGAACCCGATTGAAATGGATGCCGAGCAGATGGAACAATTGGATGCAGCCGAGGCAAACCAGGAAGAATATGACGAGGCGATGGATATCTCACAACTCGGCGAGGATTACCAGGACGGCGATTACTATGGCGAAGATGACGTCGAATAATTATATTGTAATATTTTATAATATAATGTTTTTATCAAAAAAGTTTGTGAGAATCCATAAAATAAATTTTGCAATTATAATTTTCGTTGCTATGCTATCGATTATTCATATATACAAGCCGGCGATGATGTATAATGAAGAGGGTGGATTTAGACCATTTGGAATCGGTTACAAACATAAGACGGTGATACCCATATGGGTAGCATCTATAATTCTCGCCATATTTTCTTATCTGGCTGTGCTTTATTATTTGATGTTTACATAACGGCGACGGTAGATAATATAGTTACTATGGATGCAATATAGGCCCACGCAAAATGTCCGGCATTTTGTTTAGCAAGACATATCTTGTATAATTCTTGCTTGAACATTTCGGATGCAGCCGTTTTATTATCGGATGCATCTCTGCAAACCTTATTAAAATCGAAATAGAAATCAAAATCAACCATCTTTTCATCAGCACCGATTCCGGCAAGAGTTTTTGTAGCATTAGATACAACGGCAGAAAGTGCATGTGCGACTTCTTCGCCGGTTGTTTCTAATCCCGACTTTGGCGCTGGCGCTGGCGCCGGCGTAGTTTCTACCACTGCGCCACCAGCCATTTCTTTTTTTATTTCTATAGATAGTTTGCTAATTTCATCAAATAATTTGTCATAATCCCTTAGATTGAACATCGGCATCAGATAAGTAAATGGTATTTGTATATCATCTTGCTTAAACCGGCGACTCTGAAAAACATCAATCGTCTTATCAAATTTATATATCCAAGATGTAGGCGCAGTTGACACAATAAACGTTCCAAATGTATTCTCGAATATTTCGACTAAACCGGGAACAATACCAATCACAATAAACGTAGTTGCAACAATGCCTACATAGATAATACTTGTTATTTTAGCCTGATTTGTAAAATCGCGCTTACTAAATGCCACTGAAAAAATTGCCATATTAAAAACAATCAATAATGCCCATAATCCAAGGAAAATGAAAAAACGACCGACTCGCATTTCACCAAGCAATTTTGCAATGTCGAAAGTGCCCTTTATCTTAGTTGCATAATTGAAGATGAAATCCTCGTATATTTTATACATTAATCCCAAACAAAATACTAGCGATGCTGATATTATCGCAATCATATTAGGAAGAGTATTATCGAACTTCATATATATATATCAAATAGAATACATTTGTTCGGAATTTACTAATTTTTTCGCACTACTGATTATATGGAGTATCCGAGACTAATAGAGCCAAGTGTGAAAAACTATTTATACAATACATTGCAAAAATGCCATGATACCAAAGAGTTATTTTACACCTGGGTATTTAATATATCGATATTCGTCGTGTTTGTCATCGTGGTTGGAAGTATATTGTATTTCTGTAGAAAGCGCAAATTGACACCATATGAAGAGAGCGAAAAACAGAGAAGAGAACAAGACTATATTCTGGCAAAAATTAGACAATACCAAACCGTCCAGAAAACGGCACCGGTTACCAATCTACCGTATACGTGATTCGACTTTTATTATTATAAATATTAATAAAAATCAAAAACTAAAATTAAGTCCGTGAACCTATATGTCTCGCATTTTTGGATGTTTTAGCTCCTCCAGTGGGCAAGCTATGTATTTTGTAATAAATACCCGCATTATTCGTGAAAACACTCGGCTGTTGGTTCGGCACTACTATCATTTGAAAGTCTTCCCTCGGAGGAGGGTCAAGAGTATCGAAATCTAAAGCCGGTGTTTGCAATAGGTAACCATTCAATGAAATTGTCATATCACGATAATATTCCGTAGAAGGTGCTAATCCGGTTAAGGTTATAGAAGTGGCATTTGCAATTGTTTGAGAAAACCCAATACTTGGAACAGCATAGGTTATTGGCGCGTATTCTGAAATAAGTGGGAAATCTACAACGCATGTTGTTTGTCCTATGGCATAACCATTTACGTTCGGGAATAAAGTGAATGGGCGTGGTATAGCATTCGGAATAGTATATGCTACATATCCAGTATACACACTATTATAGTGTATCCAACTCGATGGTTTAATGTTATCAAACGCCGTATTCGAAAAATTCGCCGACTTATCTCCTATGAAATACACATTACCCATATTAGTGCAGTTTTTGAATGCACCGTCACCTATAGTTGTAACTTGGCTAGGAATAGTTACTTCTGACAACAGTGAACAATTGCCGAATGCATTACCACCAATTGAAGTCACGCTCGTCGGAAAAACAATCGCATCCAAACTAGTGCAATCCTGGAATGTGCTGGCCCGAATGTTGGAAAGCGTCGTTGGGATATTTATTCCAGACAGCGACGAACAACTCTGGAAAGCATTGGCACCTATATTCGAGAGGCTATTTGGTATACTAATTCTAGCTAATTTCGAACAACCCTGAAAAATACTATTACCCAAAACAGTAACACTACTTGGTATAGTA
>Ga0214919_10009589_pt1 | contig 12457 bp, 8 predicted proteins | sample LL1503_MetaG_FD_177994 | JGI IMG/M metagenome (GOLD analysis project Ga0214919, IMG submission 177994) | Freshwater microbial communities from Lake Lanier, Atlanta, Georgia, United States - LL-1503 | ecosystem: Environmental > Aquatic > Freshwater > Lake | place: USA: Georgia | collected 2015-03-15
CGCTCATGCGCAATTGCGAAATACCAATCGCGCAGGCCAGCACCACGCAATAAAACGCGTAGCTGCTAAAGCTGGTGAAAAGTTCGACCAAGCCCATGTCGGCAGCCAAGCCGATATCGCGCAAAAAGTGATAGACCATATTGCCCACACCGGCAGCCATAAACGTGGCAAAGAACATGCGCACGCGAGGGAGCTTTTTGAAATAGCGCAAAAAGCTGGGCGTGAAAAACAAGTCCACCATCAGCTCTTTAAAGTAATAGAGGATGCGGTTGAAGTAATCCACCATGGTGCGCGACTCCAGCGGGCGCCAAGTGCTGCGCGGCAGGCGGATGCCGGCAAAGCGTGCGGTGGCAATCACCATATGGCCCCACAAACCAAACCACAGCGCAAAGTCCAGTTGCGACCAGACCAAGGTAAGGGCCAGCCAGGGCCGGGGCGACGGGTGGTGCGCCAGGAAGGCGCTGATCTCGCTCTCTACGCTGCGCACCTGCAGCACCGTCTCCATCCCATAGCTCAGCACCGTATCCAGGCCATAAAGGCAAATCGCCCAGACCAGCAACTTCAGGCCTTTGATTTGCGTCACGGCCAGCGCCTGCGCGCTGCTGGCGCGTGCTTTGCGTAAAAGAGCCGCGCCTTTGCCATAGGGCAGGGTGGTGGAGCCCCAAAACGGGTGCAACATGCCCAGCTGCACCGCGTCGCCACTGCGCGCCTTGGCGCTTTGGTCCAGCAGCGCATATGCCAGAAACCAGACGTAAGCGCAGTACGTCACCAACATGGACCAGGTTAGCACCCGCGCCATGCCGTGCAGCAGCCCGCCGCTGCTAGCGAATAACAAAGCAATGGCCAAAGACATCAACACCCACACCGGCCTGCGCCCCGCCAAGGATTGCGGGTGGCGGCGCACCCACACCAGCGCCAGCCAAGCCAACAGCATGAAAACGCCATAGCTGAACAAAGACACTTCCCAGGCCGGCACGTCCTGGATGTGCTCTTGCGCCATCACCTTGGCAACGTCACTATTGAAGTAATTGGACGAACTGGCGATGCGGTACACGCCCAGCGCCTGGGTAAACAGCAGCAGCGTCCAGTCCTGGTATCGCGGCACATAGGCAAACCCAAACGCCAGGCCCAGCAAGAGCAGCGCCTTGCCGATATCCGCGCTCTCGATGCTAAACAGCAGCACCGCGACCACAAACAGCAGCGCGCGCCCCGGCCAGCCCTGCAAACCCGCGATGATTTTTTCGTTCTTGTCCAAGGACGAGAACTGTTCCAACAAATACATTGTTTTTTTAAGCGGCTGCAAAAGCCGTGCTTCTTCGCAATCGCTCACCTAGCAAAAGCGCCAAGGTGATTTGCGTAAATTCCTGAAATTATTATATTTATTAATTTCAGTTTGGTTGCGGCGGGTCGCTTTGGCGACGTTTGATCGCCGGAGGGCGCGGCAGGTTCGCCGCTGCCGGACGCTTGAACGCCAGGATACGTCTGGCTTCAGACCTTAAAAACCTTCATCACCTCATCCCCAAGGTGATTAATCACCTTTACCGCAATCCTTCCCGACTTCGGTTTATCAAAGGCCCTTGACGTATCGCTGTTCAGCGACTCCCACGCCTCTTGGTTGATCTCGGCCTTCAGTGTGGTCTTCAACGACTTGTAAGGGTCGTTGGCACCCAAGAAGTAGGCGTGGCGGACGAAGAAGCTTTCTTCGTTGTAGTCGGTGTCGATGAACCAGCAGGCGATGCCGTCGGCGCCGTCGCTGCGCACTTCGCCGGTGTTGGGGTGGAACACGTCTACGCCATTGACCTTGACTTGTATTTGCTCGCCTACCGGGATGATGTCGATGTCGGGCTCGCCGAAGATCACAAACAGGTTGCCCTTGCCGGTGTTCTTGAGGTCTTGGGCCATGTGCATGTCGGCGTTGATGCGGGCCTTGAGTACGGGGATGCGGCCCAGTTTTGAAAAGTCGCTGCTGTGCGCGTCGTAGTTGAAGGCGCAGGCCACCAGCACGTCAAAGCCTGCGTCACCGGCTTCGCGGGCGGCGGTGACCAAGTCGGGGCGGCTGACGGTGCCGAACTCAGGGCCGATGAAGATGCCTGCGCGTTTTTCAACGCCTCCGTTTCCATCGGCATCCGCGCCTTCCATGTACCGGCCTTCGGCGCACACGTATTCGCCGGGCCAGGGTGTGAGCGAGGTGAAGTTGATCTTGTCCGTCTTGTGCGCTTGCTGCACGCCTGCGGTGCGCAGGTTGTCCAAGATGATTTGCGCAAAGTTGCGCTCGTAAGTCGCGCCGGGCTCTTGCACGGCAGGGTCGATCAGGTTGTCGTCTTCGTCCACGCCCAGCACGCGGTGTGGCAAAAGGCTTTCCACCGTGAAGGGGCCAGCCACGCGCACCTTCTTTTTGTCTTCATACGGGCGGTCGTACAGGTATTCAAACTCGGCCTTGGCGGCGATGGACGCATCGATGTCTTGCTGGCGGGCAATGCGTTGCTTCCACCAGTCGGCGTGCAGCTTCTTGGCGGCATCGCTCCACTTGTCGCCCGCTTCGCGGGGAATTTCCCATTCTTGCCATTGCTGTTTGAGGGCCGCATTGAGCTGTTCGCGCAGCGGCTCCAGCAGAGCTTGGTGCTGGTCGTAGATGACGTCGATCTCGGCGTTGTTGGCAATGCTTTTGAGCGTGATGTGCGGCACCCGCTCGTACACAAAGCCTTGGCGGATGTTGCCGAAGGTGGCGTGGCTTTTGGGTGCGGTGCGGGTGACATCGCCTTCTTTGGCTTGGCCCTCTTTGCTGTCGGCCAGCAGGTAGAAGGGGTAGCGTGCGCCCATGATGCGGGCACGGGCCAAGGCCAGGGCGACGCGTGAGGTGTCGATGGTGATCCAGCGGCGGCCCCATTGTTCCGCGACGTAGGCGGTGGTGCCGGAGCCGCATGTTGGATCTAGCACGAGGTCGCCGGGGTCAGTCGCCATCAAGATGCACCGCTCAATCATCTTGACGGGTGTTTGAACGACATATGTTTTATCGTCTGTGAAACTACCGGTACCTGTATCGGTCCACACATTACTCCTTGTCATGTATGGATAGTCTGTGTGATAGCGTCGATATTGGAAACTCTTTGCAGCTACGTGAATTCGATTTGACTTTTGAAGTCTATTAATGCCGTTTGGATAATTGGCCTTCCAGTGCGCATTTTTAGTTGATGGATCAACTGTAACTCCGCAATAACTGAAGGGTTGCGGATTTTTTGCAGCACCTTGCGCCGTAAGGTCTCCTGGCTTGTATGGTTTTGCATTTGATGGAATATTGTGTTCGCCCTTCGCTTCTTTCGATGTCACACCTCTATATGAAAAGTCATCCATTTCTAGCCAGCGAGCATTTCCCTCACCAAGAATAAATGGTTGCGTGTCATAAAGTTTTCGAACCTTAAGAGATGTTTTTTGTTTGGAAAACCATAATATGTAGTCGCAAACGTTAGCCAATGTGTCGCTTGGAAATGATGAGGTTTTCTGAACGGAGATTAACGAAACAAAATTCTCACTACCAAAAACCTCTTCCATAAGCGAAATCACTCTGTGCACGTTCTCATCCCCAATTTGCACAAAGATCGAGCCTGATTCGGTCAGCAGGTCCCGCGCCACGGTCAGGCGGTCGCGGATGTAGCTCAGGTAACTGTGGATGCCGTCCTTCCAGGTGTCGCGAAAGGCTTTGACCATTTCGGGCTCGCGGGTGATGTGGTCGGCGTTGCCGTCTTTCACGTCGCGGCTGGTGGTGCTCCACTGAAAGTTGCTGTTGAACTTGATGCCATAAGGCGGGTCAAAGTAGATGCATTGCACTTTGCCGCGCAGGCCTTCGCGCTCGGCCAAGCTGGCCATGACTTGCAGGCTGTCGCCCAAGATCATGCGGTTAGACCAATGCTGGTCGTGTTGGTAGAACTCGGTTTTGGCGTCGCCCTCGGGCACGCCGTTGAAGTCTTGCGCCATATCGGCAAACAAGTCGGCGGTGAAGCATTGTTGTTCTGGAGCGCTGGCTGCTTTGGCTTTGTCGCTTTGGCGCTTGAGGTCGTCGATCAGCACCTTGGGGTGTACTTTTTCTTGGATGTACAGCGGCGGGGCGTTGACCACCAGGTCTGACCAATCCGCCAAGTCTTTGCCGCGCCACACCAGCTGCGGGTCCAGGTCGCGGTTTCGGTCGTTGCGTTCGGCTTGCAGCAGGCCAGCAGGTGCGCCACGCTCGTAAGTCACTTGCACGGGCTGCTGGTGTTCGCGCTGCACCACCGACTGAAACTCGGCGGTGGGAATGTTTTTGCGCGTGTCGTCCGCGTGCTTGAGCGTTTCGACTTGCAGCTCTGCTTTGGGCGCTTTGGGGGTGGTTTTGCGGGTGGCCATGGTGGGGCTTATAAAAAACCGATGGGGCGCTTGCTTTTGCGCTGTTTATCATCGGTGATGAGTTGTTTGATGGCGTCAAACACGTTGGAAAACTGTTCGTCGTAGCGAGCTTCCAAGGCGTCGATGCGGCGGGCCAGGTCGCGGTTGCTGTCCATCAGGCGACGCAGCTGCACAAAGGTGCGCATGATGGCGATGTTGACCTGCACTGCACGCGGCGAGTTCAGCACGCTGGAGAGCATGGCCACCCCTTGCTCGGTGAAGACGTAAGGCAGGGCGCGGCGTCCACCGTGTGCACTTGAAATGCCAATTTGGCATCTCAAGTCGTCCCATTCTTGGGCACTGAGCTGAAACATGAAGTCGGCCGGAAAACGACTGGCATTGCGTTTGACGGCGCGGTTCAATGCGCCAGTCTCCACGCCGTAGAGCTGGGCAAGGTCGGTGTCGATCAAGACTTTTTCATGGCGCACCGCATGAACCAGCTTTGCCAAGTGCTGCGCGTGGGGCACAGCGGCATTGGTTGCAACAGCGGCATTGGGGGTGGGTTTGCGGGTGACCATGGTGTGGTGTCAGTTGTCCAAGGTATCGGGCTTTTTGAGTGCCTTTTTGCCGTCAGACTGCAAGCGCCGTTCGACCTTTTTCACGTCTTCTTCCGGTGGCAGGCTTTCAGGGCGTATGCCTCTTTCCAGCAGGGTATTGCGCACCGCTTGGTTGTTGGTAATGTGCTCTTTGGAGATTTGCACCTCACGTTCCATCTGGTGTTGGCGGGCGTTGAAGATGGTGATTTCAGCGGCGAAGTCCTTGGCCTTGAGCAAAATGGTGGGTGCAAAGTCGGCCAGTGGGCGGGTGTCGGGTACTTTCCATTGGGCTTTCATGGCCTGAGTGCTTTTGCCAAAAAGGGCATGGTCGCCTTTGCTGCGGATCAGCGCAAAGTCTTGGTTGCCGCCAGTCTGATCGTAGATGACTTGCGAGAGTTCTTTTTCGGTTTCGGTGAGTTTTTTGCGTGCGTGGATGCGCTCGGCGTCCAGCATGCGTTGCTCAATCAGCTCGGCCTTGCGGGTTTGGACTGCAAAGTAGGTTTGGGCAAAAGCAATTTCGGGCTTGCGAGGGTCACCGTTTTGCGCGATGAGGTAGCACGCATAGCGGGTGAGCATGATGTCGTCGATTTCGCGCTGGCTGCCGGAGCCCAGGTCGACCATTTTCCTGACGTCAGGAAAATGGTTGTCGATGTCATGCCCAGAGACTTCGCATGCTGTTTTGGCCTTGCTGACGACATTCAGGAAGTTTTCCCACTTGGTGTAGCCAAGCAGATGCTGTATGTCGCGTGCCAGCCAATACTCCACGCCGCTTTCGGTTTGTTGTGCATGTCCCTCAAAGGTGTCGGTCAGGGTTTGAACCAGTTCTTTCTTCATGGTGCGTCTCCCGGTTTGAGCTTATCCATCATGTCGTCAAACTGCGCCTTGACCTTGTTGCCAAAGTCTTTTTGCATGGCGTACACATCGGTGAATTCGGCAAAGGCCCAGCGGCCGTGTTGCTTGGCGTTGTTCACACCAGGCAGCCAGCGGGTTTCCATGGCGGCCTTTTTGTCTTTGGCGTCTTCGCCTCGGTAGCCTTTGATTTCAACCACCAGGTTGAGCAGGTCGTCCGGGCCGTGGCCGTCTTCTACGCACAAAATGAAGTCGGGGCGGTAGCGGTGGGTTTCGGCGCCCACAAGGTAGGGCACTTCAAAACCGAGGTTGTGGTTTTTGACGTAGCTGCGCACTTGGGGATGGGCTTCGGCAGCGCGGCAGAACTCGGCCTCCCAGTCGCTGTCCATGATGAGCCAGTTCAAGTGGCAGTGCTGGCTGCTGGCCTCCCAGCGCTCGGTTTTGCTGGTGGTGAAGTTCACATGGGTGGTGCTGCCCACAGGGTTGTAAGGGTCGAGCACTGCCTGTATTTGGCTGTTGCCTTTTTCGATGTTGGCGCGGTCTATGGCTTGCTTGATGCGCTCACAAGCGCGGTCGGCCAACTCCAGATAGAGCAGTTGCGCCGGGTAAATGTCTTGCCCCCTGCAAACCAGATGGTTCTCTAGCCATTGCTTGACGATGCGCTTGAGCTGGCCAAACAAATGAAGCTTAGCTTCTTCTCCGGGATCACGGAACTTGCTGTACAACAAATGTTTGGTCAGGTGCATGAGCAAGGTCGATGTGCGCATGTCACCGGTGTGGGCCAAGGTCAACTCAACGCCTTCGCCAATGATGCCTTCTTGCCGCGTGATGGAGGGGCCAACCAATTCGGGTGTGAGCACTAGCGTGGAATCGTCATTGAACACAGCCGCCAGTGTTTCTTCGGGTAGAACCACGCGGTAGCCTTGCACGCGAGGGAAGCGGATTTCGTGGGCATCACGCTCGGGCTTGACGGCTTTGACGTGAACCGTTTCACGGGGCTTGACCGGCTTGGAGATGGTGGGTTCGGCGTTGAAGTCAAACGGGATGCCCAGCACGTCGGCGTATTCAACGTTGAACTTGCCTTCTTCGTTCAGTTCGTAAGACTGGCGGCGCAGGGCACGGCCAATGACTTGCTCGCAAAGCAGCTGGGTGCCGAAGGCGCGCACACCCAGTACGTGGGTGACGGTGTTGGTGTCCCAGCCTTCGGTGAGCATAGACACCGACACCACGCAGCGGATGGACTCGCCCAGCTTGCCTACTTTACCCACGGTGTTCATGACTTCGCGCAGGAGTTCGGCATCGGTGATTTTGCTGGCGGCTTGCAGGTCGCCAGTGCGCTCGATGATGTCGCGTCGGAACTGTTCAATCTCGGTACCCGCCATGCTGCGGAAGTTGTCGTCCAGGGCTTCGCCGCTTTCGAGCTGCTCGCTGTCAATCAGCAGGGTGCGGGGGCGGGCCAGTGGTTCGCCATGCGTGTCGTAGTTGGAGAACAGGGGCAGTGCGCCCATGAAGGGCGGCGGCAAGGTACCGTCGGGGTTGGCTGCGGGCTGAAAGCCTGAGATGTAGTCATACACCAGCTTGGAGGTGGATGTGTTGTTGCACACCACGATGAAGCAGGGCGGCACGCGAATGCCCTCGGCTTGCCACAGGTCGTAGGTTTTTTCATAGTGGCCGTAAAGGGCTTGCAAGGCGGTTTGCAGCTTGGTGGGGAGCTTGAGCGGGTCCAGGCCTTCGGCTTTGCCGCGGCCTTTTTTGGGCATGTCTTTGCTGATGTTCTCCCACAGGTTGCGAAAGATAGGCACTTCGGCACCGGGTATGTTGTCGGCCACGGGCACGCGGGGCAGTTTGACAATGCCGCATTCGATGGCGTCCATGAGTGAGAAGTCGCTCATGGTCCAAGGGAACAGGGTGCCTTCCACATAGCCAGAGCCCCGCAAGAAGAAGGGTGTGGCCGAGAGGTCGATCACGCGGTTCAGGCCCAATTGGCGTTGCACCGCCTTGATGCCGTTGATCCACAGCCGGGCGGCTTCGTTGTTTTCTTCGGCTTCTTTTTTGTCGTCACCTTTGAGGTCGTCAGTCTCTTCCATCTTGACGGGCTTTTCTTGGTAGCAGTGATGGGCTTCGTCGTTGATGACCATGACGTTTTTCAGGCCCATGAGTTCGGGCATGACGCGTTGAATCATCTGACCTTCGGTTTCCAGCGTGTCCAAGGGGTTGCCGCCTCGTCCTTGCAGCAGTTGCCTGCCGCCTTTGGAAATGTCGATGCGTTCACGCAGTTTGAAGCCGTGGTAGTTAGTGATGACGATCTTGCATTTTTCAAGCTCGCCCATCATGTCGCTGGGGATGAGTTCGCGGGTCTTGTAATAGCTGTCCACGTCGTTTGGCAGCAGCACGCGAAGGCGGTCTTTGATGGTCAGGCCCGGGGCTACCAGCAAAAAGCCGCGTGTATATTTTTTACTGCCTGGGTGCCGCACCGCATTGATGGTTTGCCAAGCAATAAGCATGGCCATGACGGTGGTTTTGCCTGCACCGGTGGCTAGCTTCAAGGCCAGGCGCATTAAGCCGGGGTTGGCGTCTTCATTGGCATCTTGTAGATGCTCTAAATACTGCTGCACTGCTTTGCCCTTGTTGGGGGCGACTTCGATGAGCCAGATAGCGGTCTCTATCGCCTCGACTTGGCAGAAGAAGGGCCGCACGCCGCTGAAGTCATGGTGCCGCCAGTGTTGCAGAAGGCGGGCGGTTTCGGGCGTGACACCCCAGTCCTTGGGGTTGGGGATGGACCGCCATTTGTCTACCTCGGCCCGCACGCCATTAATGATGGCAGAGTGGTATTGCTGCTCTTCGGAGGAAATCTCATGGCCAATTTCCAGCTCTGCCTGTGCATCTTTGGCTTTGCGCTTTTTGGGCTTGGGAATGGGCGTGATTAACTTCGCTTGACGACGCGTTGCGATGACCTTTTGGGTCGGTTGTCCAGTTTCATCCAACTCCCAATGCTGATTGGGATAGTCGTAAGGGGAGTTCAGGATGGGTTTTTCGAAAAAAATATTGCTCATTCAAGATACATCACCAAATCAAAAACTGGTTCGATACTAAACGGTAATCTCATTCGATAGGGGAAGAGGCGAGAACTTATATGCAATTGGCCATTTGCCGGGAAGCTGCTGCAGTAATAAGGACCTAGCCGGGCGGACTTAGGTTCATCAGGCTGCCGAATCGCGTCCGCCTTAGTCCCTATTGCTCCACCGCTGACCTACGCCTATTGACCAACGAAATCCCCACAAACACCATCGCCAGCGCACCTAGCAGCGACAAGGTAATTTCCTCCCCCAACCACAGCGCGCCAAACAGGAGCGCAAATAGCGGCGTGGAGAAGGCGAAGGCGCCGAGTTTGCTGGCCGGGTAGCGGCTCAGTAGCCACATCCAAGACAGGTAGCTGGCAAAGGCGCCCACCAGGGTTTGCAAGAACAGCGATCCCATGGCGAAGTGGCTGAAGTTCCAGGGCCAGGACCAGACTTCTCCCATGTTCCAAGACAGTAGCGGTAGCACCACGGCGCTGGCCGCTACTTGGTAGAACAGCATTTTTTCAGCGCCCACGCGGCTGAGCACGGTGGTGCGGATGGTGACGGTGGTCAGCGCCCAGGCGATACCGCCGCCTATTCCTAGCAAATCGCCCCAATGTTGCAGTGGCGTCTGGCCGCCAACAAAGCCTTCGCGCAGCGTAAAAGCCACGGCGCAAAATGCCACCAACAAGCCCAGCCACTGCACCGCGCGCAAGCGCTCGGACGCGACAAACCAATGCAGCACCAGCGCAGCCCACAAGGGCGAGGTATACAAAAACACCGTCAGGCGCGAAGCGGCGCTGTATTGCAAGCCACTGAACAAGCAGAAAAATTCCATGGAGAACAAAAAGCCGGCCAAGAGGCCGGGCCACAAACTGCCGTCGCGCTCAAACAGCGCAATACCGCGCCAGCGGCACCACAGCCACAACACCACGGTGGTACCCACAAAGCGCACACCGGCTTGAAACACCGGCGGTAAGTCGGCCAGCGTGGCTTTGACCAGCACTTGCTGAAAGCCCCAAAACGCGCAGCACACGATCAAGAGGCCGATGGCAAAGGCGTCTAGGTGTTCCTTGCGGTCCATAGCGCGGGAAAACGTGCAGGTGCTTAGCGCAAGCCGCCATTGAAAAACGCGCTGGCGTGGTACACCAGTGGTGCGGCGGCGTCGCGGTGGGTGCAGCGCTCGACTTCGCCCACAAAAATCACATGGTCGCCTTCGGCATAGCGGCTGCGGTTAAAACAGGTGAAGGTGGCGACCGCGCCATCGATCAAAGGCAAGTCGTAATCGCCCGCGTGCCAAGCCACGCCAGCAAAGCGGTCTATATCTTTGGTGGCAAATTGCATGGCTAGGGCTTGGTGTTCAGCGCCCAGCACATTGATAGCGTAGTGGCTGCAATTGCCCAACACCGCCATCGACGCCGAGCGCTGGCCCAGGCTCCAGAGCACTAGCGGCGGGTCCAGCGAGACCGCGTTAAACGAGTTCACTGTGAGGCCCACCAGTGCGCCACTATCGCTGCGCGCGGTGACTACGGTGACGCCGGTGGCGAACTGGCCCAGGGCTTGGCGAAACTCGGTTGGGCTGAAGGCGGGTGCGCTGGCGGTAGAAGCGGCAAGGTCCTCGGTGCGGGGGATGTGGTTCAAATCAATGGCCTAGTATTTTGGACAGGAAGTCGCGGCTGCGCTCACTTTGCGGGTTGTTGAAAAACGCCTCGGGCGTGTTTTGTTCCACGATCTGCCCCTCGTCCATAAAGATGACCCGGTCGGCTACGGCCTTGGCAAAACCCATTTCATGCGTCACGCACACCATGGTGATGCCTTGCTCGGCCATCTCGATCATGACATCGAGCACTTCTTTAATCATCTCGGGGTCCAGCGCCGAGGTCGGCTCGTCGAACAGCATGATTTTAGGCGTCAGGCACAAAGCGCGGGCAATCGCCACCCTTTGCTGCTGCCCGCCGCTCAGTTGCAGCGGGTATTTAAGTGCCTGCTCCGCAATGCGCACGCGGCGCAATTGCTCCATGGCTTTTTCTTCAGCTTCTTTTTTGGGCATGCGCCCCACCCACATGGGCGATAGCGTCAGATTCTCCAGCACGGTAAGGTGCGGAAACAAATTGAACTGCTGAAACACCATGCCCACTTTTTTGCGCACGTCGTCAATCGCCTTCAGATCGTCTGTGATTTCTACACCATCGACCAACAAGCGCCCTTGCTGGTGTTCTTCCAGGCGGTTGATGCAGCGAATCAGTGTGGATTTGCCCGAGCCTGAGGGCCCGCAAACCACGATGCGCTCGCCCGTGCCCACTTGCAGGTCAATGTCGCGCAGCACATGGAAGTTGTTGCCATACCATTTGTTGACTTTATCGAAGGTGATGATGGGCTCGGTCATGGCTGTCCTTAACGCTGTTTGCTCTTGTTCACTTGCGCTTCAATCCATTGGCTGTAAAGCGACATCGAGTAGCAAAACACAAAATAAATCAGGGCGATAAACAAGTAGCCCTCGATACGGAAGGGACGCCAATCGGCCTCGGCATTCATGGCCATGCCCATGGCACCGGTTAGTTCGTAGAGGCTCACGATAGCCACCAGCGAGGTGTCTTTGAAGGTGGAGATAAAGTTGTTCATGATGCCCGGCACCACCATAGCCAGCGCTTGGGGCAGCACAATCATGCGCTGGGTTTGCCAGTACGACAGCCCCAGCGTAGCAGCCGCTTCAATCTGGCCTTTAGGTATGGCTTGCAAGCCGCCGCGAATCACCTCGGCCATATAGGCGGCAGCAAACAAGGTGATGCCCGCCAGCACACGGATGAGTACGTCAATATTGAAGCCTTGCGGCATCAAGAGCGGAAACATGAACGAGGCCATGAACAGCACCGAAATCAGCGGTACGCCACGTATCAGCTCCACATACACAGTACACAGGCTGCGGATGGCCGGCATACCCGAGCGCCGGCCCAGCGCGATGCACACCGCAATCGGGAAAGCCATCACCATGGACAGCGAGGCCAGCAAAATGGTGAGCGGCAGGCCGCTCCACAAATCGGTCTCTACAAAGCGCAGCCCAGCAAAGCCGCCGCGCATCAGCGCCAAATACGCAACCAACACGCCCGCCCAGAGTGCCACCAACCAGGGCCGCCAAAAGGCGCGGGTGCAGCTAGCCAGAATCAGGCCCAACAACATGGCGGTGCAGAGTAAAGCGCGCCAGTGCTCCGCATGCGGGTAGCGGCCAAACAAAATAAAGCGAAACTTTTCGCGCACCACGGCCCAGCAAGCGCCGCTGGCCGCATGGCAGGTGTCGTAATTGCCGTACCAGACGGCGTTGGTAATCGCCCACTGAAAGAAGCGCGGCAGCAGCCATACCAAAATCAGCCCGATCAGCAGCGTACCGGCGCTAGTTTTCCAGTCGTGGAATAAATTGGCTTTGCACCAGGCCACTGGCCCGCTGTTGGACTGCGGGGCTTGGCGGGGCGCGATGGCGTTAAAGGTGGACATGCGTGCTTAGTCCTTAACGCTCTTTGATCGCGGCGCGCGCGTTGTACCAGTTCATGAGCAAGGAGGTGAGCAGCGAGGTGCTCAAATACACCAGCATGATCAGCGCAA
>Ga0214919_10009591_pt1 | contig 12456 bp, 11 predicted proteins | sample LL1503_MetaG_FD_177994 | JGI IMG/M metagenome (GOLD analysis project Ga0214919, IMG submission 177994) | Freshwater microbial communities from Lake Lanier, Atlanta, Georgia, United States - LL-1503 | ecosystem: Environmental > Aquatic > Freshwater > Lake | place: USA: Georgia | collected...
GCCGCCTTTCCGTAGCGTTCGCGGACGATGGTGGTGACTTTGGTGCCCATGTGTGGCTCCTGAGGTGCTACTGCGTGATTGCGCGTATCAGTCGCAACAGACAACGTGCGTGCGTGGCGCGCTCGTGGATGCCGCTGGTCGCAGGGCGGCGATCGCGTCGTGGGCGGCCGTGAGTCCAGCGGGCGCAAGGCGGTAATGCATCCAACGTCCTTCGCGGCGGCTCACCACGAGCCCCGCTTCACGCAGCGTCTTGAGGTGGAAGGAGAGTAGGGACTGGCCCAGGTCGATCGCCTCTTGGAGGTGACAGACGCACTGCTCGCCCGCTTGCAGGTGCGAGAGGATGGTGAGCCGGCGTGGATCAGAGAGCGCATGGAACAGGGCTGCTTGGCGCTCGAGTCCCGCCGTGAGCGTGTCGGCGACGTGGAGCGAATCAGGACCATCCACCCGGTAGGTGACGGCAGAGTATTTAAGTACGGGAAGTACGTTGGCCATACATATCAATATATCTAGATATGTTGATATGGCAAGCTGCGTGGACTGGCGAGGGCGTTCCGTCAGGCTCCACAGACTCCCGCTAGTCGGCCTTTTCCGTGCGCCAGGCGTGAATGGCGAATACGAGCAGCGCCGCAAACAACGCGGGTACGCCCATAAAGAAGCCCATGTTCAGCAACCCCTCCACGATCGGCCCGGCATGCGAGGGGTCATCACCGCCGAACCGCAGGCGACTGCCATAGTCGACGCCTAAGGCAACTGTCCCGGGAAGCCAAATCACAAAAAACGCCAAGGCCGACCACTTCAGGCGCCGCCGGAGCAGAGGGGATTCAAACACGTGCGGAGGCTCCTTGAGGCAGCGGCGCTACCCGAGCGCGGCCTGGCCAGCAGCCAAGCGTGCAATCGGAACGCGGTAGGGGGAACACGAGACATAATCGAGCCCTGCCGAATGGAAGAAGCGCACCGACTTCTCCTCACCGCCGTGCTCGCCGCAAATACCCACCTTGAGCCCAGGGCGCACGCTCCGCCCCTTGTGTGTGGCCATGGTGATCAACTGCCCGACGCCGCCTTCATCCAGGACCCGGAAGGGATCCTCAGGAAAGATCCCCTTCTCGACATACAACGGAAGGAAACGGCCGGCGTCGTCACGCGATAGCCCGAGTGTCGTCTGCGTGAGGTCGTTGGTCCCAAACGAGAAGAACTCGGCTTTGGCGGCAATCAAGTCGGCGGTCAGCGCTGCGCGCGGCAGCTCGATCATCGTGCCGACAAGATACGGGATATCCTCGCCCATCGCGCCGAGCACCTTTTCGGCTTGCTCGTCAACAACCTGCCGCTGGTTGACGAACTCCTCGACCGTGCTGACAAGCGGGATCATGATTTCGGGACGCACATCGATACCGCGCCGCTTCACTTTCACCGCGGCCTCGAAAATCGCACGGGCCTGCATTTCAGTAATCTCGGGATAGGTAATACCGAGACGGCAGCCGCGATGCCCGAGCATCGGGTTGGTCTCGCGCAGCGACTCCACAAGATGCGTGAGTTCGGCGCGGTTCATGCCGAGTGTGCGAGCGAGCAACTTGGACTCTTCGCCACCGTGCGGAAGGAACTCGTGCAGCGGGGGGTCGAGCAAGCGAATCGTGACGGGGAACCCCGCCATTGCTTCGAAGATCCCCTCGAAGTCGGCGCGCTGCATGGGCAACAGCTTGGCGAGCGCACGGCGGCGCCCAGCCTCGTCGTGCGCGACGATCATCTCGCGCATCGGGGTAATGCGATCGCCTTCAAAGAACATGTGCTCGGTGCGGCAGAGCCCAATCCCCTCAGCGCCGAACTGTCGCGCGACGCGAGCGTCCTTGGGGGTATCCGCGTTGGCACGCACGGCGAGCCGACGCGCGTCGTCGGCCCATCCGAGCAGCTCGTCGTACGACTTGAACACGGGGGCGTTGTCGGCCGCCAGTGAACCGCCGATCACGCGCATGACTTCGCTCGGCACCGTGGGGAGATGACCGGGATAGACCTTCCCCGTTCCGCCGTCGAGCGTAATCCAGTCGCCTTCACTCACCACCATCTCGCCAACGGTAAATCGACGGTGCGCGATGTCGACCGAGATGTCTTTGCAGCCGACGATGGCACACTTGCCCATGCCGCGCGCAACGACCGCCGCGTGGCTTGTCATGCCGCCACGCTCGGTCAAGACCGCACGCGCCGCGACAATCCCGTGGAAATCTTCCGGCGTGGTTTCTTCGCGCACGAGGATCACGGCGTCGCCCTTGGCGGCGCGCTGTTCCGCAACGTCAGCGTCGAACACAACAATCCCGCTTGCCGCGCCCGGACTCGCGGGGAGTCCCGCGCAGATGGACGTCGCGTGAGCCGTGGGATCGAGCACCGGATGCAATAGCTGGTCGAGTTGCGCCGGATGTACGCGGCGCACGGCGTCGTCCTTCGTGATGAGCCCTTCGGCCACCATCTCATGCGCGATGCGGACCGCGGCGGCCACGGTCCGTTTGCCGGTGCGTGTCTGGAGCATGTAGAGCGTCCCACGCTCAACGGTGAACTCCAGGTCCTGCATATCACGGAAGTGTTGCTCGAGCTTGTCCTGCACGGCGAGCAACGCGGTGTACGCGTCCGGCAACGCCTGCTGCATCTCACTGATTGGCAGTGGGGTTCGAATACCGGCAACGACATCTTCACCCTGCGCATTCACGAGGAACTCGCCGTAGAAGCGGCGTTCACCGGTGCTCGGATCACGGGTGAAGGCGACTCCAGTTCCGGAATCTGTCCCCAAGTTTCCGAAGACCATGGCCATGACATTCACGGCGGTGCCAGGCGCTTCGGGAATGAAGTGCACGCGGCGGTAGTCAACGGCCTTCTTGAGTGTCCATGACTTCCAGACCGCCTCGATGGCGCCCCACAACTGTTCGTGCGGGTCCATCGGGAGTTCCTTGCCGACGGTGTGCCGGACGAGCGCCTTGTACTCACCCACCAGCGTTTTGAGCGCCTCGGCGGGGACTTCGGCATCGGTCTTCACTCCTGCGACCATACGCTTGGATGTGAGCAGCGCCTCGAACTGATGAATGTCGACGCCCATCACCACGTCGCCATACATCTGGAGAAAGCGACGGTACGAATCGTACGCGAAGCGTGGGTTGTTGCTCTGCGCGGCAAGCGCCTCGACGGTGGTGTCGTTGAGGCCGAGGTTCAGGATGGTCTCCATCATACCAGGCATCGAGACCCGCGCGCCGGACCGGACGGAGACCAGCAGCGGATTCAACGGATCGCCGAAGCGGCGTCCGGAGTCAGCCTCCAGCTTCACCAAGGCAGCATTCACCTCGGTGCGCAGTGCCGCGGTGATCCCGCCGCCTGCCAGATAGCTGTCACATACGTCACACGAGATGGTGAATCCGGGCGGAACCGGGATTCCGAGATTCGTCATCTCGTGCAGGTTGGCGCCCTTACCACCAAGGCGGTCCTTCCACTCACGCGTACCTTCAGCGATGCCGTTGCCGAAGGAGAAGACAGATTTGCTCACGTGGACCACACGGAAAAAAGGTCAGGCGCGACCGCCAAGGCGCATTTTGTTTGCTACGGACGGGGGCAGAGTCGGGTACTGTCCCGAGAAGCAGGCGTGGCAGAAACCGTTCGGACCGTCGGGCACGGAGCCGAGCATGCCGTCGAGCGAGATGTAGCCGAGCGAGTCGACGCCAATCGCGTCCGCGATCTTGTCGAGCGGCAACTTTGCGGCGATCAACTGATCTTTGTCCGGCGTGTCGATCCCGTACCAGCACGGCCCGGTGATCGGTGGCGAACTGACGCGCATGTGCACTTCGCGCGCCCCGGCGGCTCGTACGAGCGCTACTAGGCCACGGGTGGTCGTGCCACGCACGATGGAGTCGTCGACCATCACGACGCTCTTTCCCTGCAGAATCTCACGCACGGGATTGAACTTGACCTTCACCTTGGCATCGCGTCCGGCCTGCGTGGGCTGAATGAAGGTGCGTCCCACGTAGTGGTTACGAATCAGCGCATGTTCGAGCGGGAGCTTCGCTTGTTCCGCATAGCCGAGCGCCGCGGCATTTGACGAATCGGGGACAGCGAACACAAAATCAGCGCCCGGCGCGGGATGTTCCACCGCAAGGCGACGGCCAAGTGCGCGACGTGCGCGGTCAACCGAGCCGCCGAACACCTGACTGTCAGGGCGCGCGAAGTACACATGCTCAAAGACGCACCGGTGCAGGGAGGCGGCTGGTGGCAGCTGATGCGACCGAATGCCATCGCGATCCACGGCGACGATCTCCCCTGGGAGCACTTCACGAACGAGCGTCGCACCAACGATGTCGAGGGCGCAGGTCTCGGAGGCAAAGACCACCGCGTCGCCCAGCTTCCCCATGACGAGCGGGCGCCAGCCGTGCGGGTCGCGCGCGGCGAGGAGGGTGTCGTTGATCAGTACAAGCAGCGAGTACGCGCCTTCCACGCCCTGGAGCGCCTCAGCCATCTGCGCTTCGGGGCCGGCTGCGGTCGAGCGCGCGAGCCGATGCACGAGCACTTCGGAATCCATCGTCGAGCTGAAGATACTCCCAACGGATTCGAGCGTCTCGCGGATCTCTGTGGCGTTCGTCAGGTTGCCGTTGTGCGCGAGGGCGATGTGTCCGCCCTTGAAATTCACAAGCGCGGGCTGCGCATTCTCGATGGTTGACGAACCGGCGGTCGAGTAGCGGGTGTGTCCGATGGCAGTTGAACCCTTGAGCTTCTCCAGGACCTCCGGGCCGAACTTCTCACCCACGAGTCCCATGGCACGAATGCCGTGGGCTTGGCCGCCAACATCAGCCGAGACGATGCCGGCCGACTCTTGGCCGCGATGTTGCAGCGAATAGAGGCCGAGGTGGGTGAGTGTTGCTGCGTCTGCGTGTCCGGAGATGCCGAAAATTCCACACATCAGGCTGTTACTCCCGCCGCAGGGTCCGTGGTGATGGCGTCCGCAGGCGCGCGCCGCATCGCAGCGGGGAGCGCGTCATGGAACGACATCGAAAGGGTCGACACGACAGCACGCAGTGCACGCGCGCCGCCGGTAATCGTAAAGCCAGCACTCGCGGCGGTCACCTGTCCGATGACGCGTGCGGGCACGCCATGCGTCTTCGCCACTGCCAGAACGGCCTCGGCATTCGCCGTGCTCACCACGACACGTCCCTGTGCTTCACCGAAGAGCAGGGCGCGGAGTGGAAGCGAACCCCACGTGGCCAGGTCCACGGCAATCCCGCGTGGCTGCTCGCGATTGCCAATGGCTGATTCGGCCAGGGCAACCGCGAGGCCCCCTTCGCTGCAGTCGTGGGCCGAGCGCAGGAGGCGCGTATCGGCCAGTTCGCACAGCGTGTCAATCACTGCGCGCTCGCCGGCGAGATCACAGGCCGGTGGTGCGCCGGCGACGACGCCATGAATCCACGAGAGGTACTCGCTCGCGCCGAGCTCGTTGGTAGGCGTACCGAGAAGGACGATCGAGTCGCCCTCGGACTGGAACGCCGAACCAACGGCTTTGGTTGCGTCTTCGATGAGTCCCACCATCCCGATCGTTGGGGTGGGGTAGACCGCGCCGATTGGACTTTCGTTGTAGAGCGAGACGTTGCCGCCAGTGACTGGCGTGTCGAGCGCGCGGCAAGCATCGCCCATGCCACCGACCGCTTCCTTGAACTGGAAAAAGATCTCGGGGCGCTTCGGGTTCCCGAAGTTGAGACAGTTGGTGACGGCGAGCGGACGCGCGCCGGTGCACGCCACGTTGCGGGCCGCTTCAGCCACCGCAATCCGTCCGCCGACGCGTGGGTCGAGATAGACGTAGCGCCCGTTGCAGTCGGTCTTCATGGCGAGCGCCTTCTTGGTCCCGCGCACGCGCACCACGGCGGCATCAGCACCGCCGGGGCCAAACACAGTGTTCGCGCGAACCGTCGAGTCGTACTGCTGCGAGATCCACCGCTTGCTCGCGATCGTCGGTGCGGCGAGGAGGCGCGCGAGTGTCCAGGCGGGATCGGATTCTTCCGCACGTTCTGCAATAGCGTGTACATCGCGCTCACGCAGCGCAACAATCGCGGGGCTCTCAGCGGACTCTGGATAATAGAACGGACAGTCGGTGACGAGCCGCGTCCCTGGGAATTCGGCGACCACGTGATCGCCTTCCTTCACCCGGTAGACCGGTTCGGCGATGACTTCACCAATGACGGCAGCGGTGAGGTCCCACTTCTGAAGGATCGCCCGCACTTCGGCGTCGCGCCCCTTATGCGCCACGACGAGCATGCGCTCCTGTGACTCGCTGAGCAGGATCTCGTACGGCGTCATTCCCGCTTCGCGGACCGGCACCTTCAGGGTGTCGATCTCCACGCCGACTTCGCCACGCTCCGCCATTTCAGCACTCGAGGAGGTGAGTCCCGCGGCGCCCATGTCTTGAATGGCGACGCAGTGGCCGCTCGCAATCAGTTCAAGGGTGGCTTCGAGGAGGAGCTTTTCGGTGAACGGGTCGCCGACTTGTACGCGCGGGCGCTTGGCGTCGCTCTCGTGCGAGAGGTCTTCGGAGGCGAAGGACGCACCGTGAATGCCGTCGCGACCGGTCCGTGCGCCGACCGCCATAATCAGATTCCCAACGCCTTCGGCCTTCGCGCGGATGAGTTCGTCTTCACGCATCACGCCAACGCACATCGCGTTGACCAGAGGATTCCCCTCGTACGCGGCGTCGAACATCACGTCACCCGCAACGGTGGGAACGCCCATGCAGTTGCCGTAATCGCCGATACCCTTCACCACGCCACCAACGAGATACCGCACGCGTGGCGTGTCGAGTGATCCGAAGCGCAGCGAGTTGAGCATCGCAATGGGACGCGCGCCCATCGTAAACACGTCGCGCAGAATGCCGCCCACGCCGGTCGCCGCGCCTTGGTACGGCTCGACCGCCGAGGGGTGATTGTGCGACTCAATTTTGAAGGCCACGGCCATGCCGTCGCCGATACTGATGACGCCCGCATTTTCGCCTGGGCCTTGGAGCACCCAGGGCGCCTGCGTTGGGAGCGTCTTGAGCACTGGGCGCGAGTGCTTGTAGGAGCAGTGTTCACTCCACAGGGCACTGATGATGCCGAGCTCGGTGAAGGTCGGGGTGCGCTCGAGCATGCGTTCGAGGCGCTGGTATTCGTCAGCGGTGAGCCCGTGTTCGGCCACGAGGGCCGGCGTGATGACGGGATCGCCTAAGCGTGGAGTTGCAGTCACGAGAGCGGCAGCCGGGATAGGGTCAGGCGCGAGCGGTGGCGAGCAGTGATTGGAACAGGACCAACCCATCGGTAGAACCGTGTAGCGGCTCCATGGCGCGCTCCGGATGCGGCATGAGGCCGATCACGTTTCGGGCCGCGTTGCACACGCCGGCGATGTTGCGCATGGTGCCATTGGGGTTCGCAGCGTCGGTCGGATGCCCGGCGGCGTCGACGTATCGGAAGATGATCTGCCCCTCACCCTCAAGTCGGTCGAGTGTCGCGTCGTCCGCGGTAAACCGCCCGTCGCCATGCGCGATGGGCATGGTGAGGCACTGGCCAGCGCGCGCCGCGGCGCTGAAGGCGGTATCGGTATGTTCCACGCGAATCGTGACCGGCATCGAGCGATAGCCACGATCGTTGCGGAGCAGGGCGCCGGGGAGGAGGCCAGCTTCGCAGGCAATCTGGAAGCCGTTGCAAATTCCGACGACGATTCCACCGCGCTGCGCATGCGCTTCCACTTCGTTCATGATCGGACTGAATCGTGCGATCGCGCCGGACCGCAGGTAATCGCCGTAGCTGAAACCGCCAGGCAAGATCACAACATCGGAGCCCTGGAGGTCGTGATCCTTGTGCCACAGGATAACCGCCTCCTCGCCCAGATGGTCGACAACCGCGTGCCAGGCATCGTCTTCGCAGTTCGAACCTGGAAACCGAACGATGCCGACTTTCACGCGGCCACCACGGATGCGATCTCGAAGTCTTCGGTGACGGGGTTCGCGAGCAGCTTGGCACACATCGCGCGCACACTCGCTTCGGCAGCGGCGGCGTCAGCGGCGACCGTCTGAATCACGAGATGTCGACCGACATGCACGTCGGCGACGGCGGCGAAGCCGAGCGAGTGCAGCGCTTCGGTAACGGCTTTGCCCTGCGGATCGAGGATGCCACGGCGGGGCACCACATGCACTGCGACACGATACGACGTCATTCTGGCGAATCCTCGGAGATGTTCTGGTCAGGGGTGCGGGGGCCACCACGTGGGCGACGGCGGCGGCGACGGCGACGCTTGCTTTGTTCGGACTGTGCGGACGATTCGCCACTCGACGTGTCGTCCTCACCTTCGTCGTCAGTCTCACTGCGTTCTGACGTTCCCGTTGCCGGCGTCACGACCTTGGGCGGCTCAGCGGGCTGACGGTTGGGGCGCGGGTTGTTGCGGGGCGGCTTCTGTTGCTGCTTGGGCTGTGGGTGGCGCTGTTTCGGAGCACGTGGCGCCGGATCGTCAAATTCGGCGTCCTCGAGTTCGTCGGCCAATGTGGCGACATAGTCGTCTTCATCCAGATCGGCTTCGAACTCCTCGCCGTTCGGCTCGGGGGTTCCGGGTTGCCGGTCCGTGAGTCCGCGGAGAACCGCTGCGACCAGTCCGAACAACACATAGCTGATCCCGACGGGGAAAAAGAACTCCTTCGGAAGGAAAATCAGCCCAAAGCCCAGGCCGATGAATAGGGCCAATCCAATCGCTCCGCGAACCGTGCGCAGGCTAAACGTCGGCCAGGCAGGATACGGCACATTGCTGATCATCAGGAACGCCAGCATCGCCATCAGCCAGCGGAGCAACGTGTACCAAGGAAGATTGGCAAGGACGGTGTCGTTGTAGAGCGGCGTCTGACTGAACCAGTAGTAGGTAGCAAGGACTCCACCGGCTGCCGGGCTCGGGAGCCCGCGGAAATACCTCTTGGCACGTCCCGCTTGTTCAACGTTGAAGCGCGCAAGCCGCATCACCGCGCAGGCGGAGAACAGGAAGACGTAAATCCAGTCCCAGTTGTCGTGACGCAGCACGGCGAAATACATCATCAGCGCCGGCGCGAGGCCAAACGAGATGGCGTCGACGAGTGAGTCGAGTTCGGCGCCGAACGGGGAACCCGTGCCGGTCGCGCGGGCCACGCGTCCATCCATGGCATCGCACATGGCGCCAATGAGGATGAACCGCACCGCCAGACTGTGCTCACCCTTCGCTGCCAAAATAATCGCGTAGATCCCGCAAAACAGATTGGCCAGGGTGAAGCCGTTGGGCAGCATCACCATCGAGGGGCGGGGAAGCCGAGGACGGCGCACGTTACGGGAGCTCCGCGAGGACGCTGGTGCCGCTCATCGTGGTGTCGCCGATCTTCACTTTGACCGTGCTATTCGTGGGCACAAAGACGTCGACGCGCGATCCAAAGCGGATGAGCCCAAAGCGTTCACCCTGTTTCACCACATCGCCGTCCTTGCTGTACGTCACGATCCGTCGCGCGACGAGTCCAGCAATCTGGCGTACTAAGATCCGGAATGGCCCCGACTCGAGACCCACGGACATCTGTTCATTCTCCAGCGACGACTTCTCAACCGCGGCATTCAGAAACTTGCCGGGATTGTAGTGCACGTAGCGCACCGTGCCGTCGACCGGATAGCGGTTCACATGCACGTTGAAGACGTTCATGAAGATTGAAATGCGCAGCGCGCGACCGTGAATGAAGGTCGGCTCGTCGACTTCGGTGATCAGCACGATCCGGCCGTCGGCGGGGGCAATGACCACCTTGTCACCGCGTGGTCCGGTACGCTCCGGGTCGCGGAAGAAGTACGCCACCCAGAGGGCGATGACCGTGAACAGGAAGGCGAGCAGCCACAGGAGGAACGATCGGCGGCTGTTGGCCAGCGCGAATGTTCCGCCCGCAACAACGGCGGCGATCAGAATGAACGGGATCCCTTCTTTTGCTACGCTCACGGCAGTCTCGAGGTGTCGAGGGGAGCGCCAGTTAGGCGCGCGAAGGCATCGAGATACCGGGCGCTGGTGGCCTGGACTACCTCGGGGGGGAGGGACGGGGGTGGGGCATTGCCGTCCCAGCGTCCGGCCCGACGTTCGACGTCGAGCCAGTCACGGAGCGGTTGCTTGTCGAAACTGGGTTGCGTGCGCCCAGGCTGATACTGATCGGCGGGCCAGAAGCGTGAGCTGTCTGGTGTCAGCACTTCGTCCACGAGGATGATGTGCCCGTCCCGCTGCGCAAACTCAAACTTGGTGTCGGCGATAATAATGCCACGCGCCGCCGCCACATCGCGGCCACGCTCGTACACCAGCCGTGACATCCGCTCCAGCTCAGCGGCGACGGATTCGCCGAGCTGCGCACGCACCTGCGTGATGGTGATGTTCTCGTCGTGTCCCGTTTCCGCTTTCGTCGCGGGGCTAAAGACCGGCGGATCAAATCGATCGGCCTCCACCAGTCCGTCGGCGAGCCGCTCGCCGGCGAGTGTGCCGGTTTCGCGGTACTCTTTGAGCGCCGATCCACTGAGGTAGCCGCGGATCACGCATTCCACGGGGAATACCTGCCCGCGCAGGCCAAGCATGGAGCGCCCGGCCAGGGTGTCTCGGTGCGGCGCGAGTTCGGGGACGAGCGCGACAATCTCGTCGGCGTCGGAGGAAATCATATGGTGCGGAACAAGATCCCCGAGCTGGCGGAGCCACCACGCGGTGATCTGCGTGAGCACGGCACCCTTGTATGGCACCAGCTCATGCATCACCACGTCAAACGCGCTCACGCGGTCGCTGGCGACCAGGAGCAGACGATCGGCTCCGACGGCGTACACGTCACGCACCTTGCCGCGCACCACCAGCGGAAGCGGCAGCGAGGTGCTCCCAACGGTCAGCGTCATACGCGGATCTCCGCGGTCGGGGCGGCGGCGTGGCTGGTTGCAAGAATCGGGGCAATGACTTCGGCGAGGAAGTCATCCACCTGTTCCGGCGCGCGACCCACGAAGTGGTGGGCGTCGAGCGTGGCTTCAAGATTGCCCATCGGCACGCCGAACTCGGGGTCCGCGGCCAGTCGCGCGAGCATGTCGTTGCGGGCCCCATCGTCCTTCATGGCGCGCGCGGCGGCAATGCTGTGACGACGAATCACCTCGTGCGCAACCTGTCGATCGCCGCCGGCCTCGACCGCGCTCACGATCAACTTCTCGGTCGCCATGAACGGGAGCTCGTCGGAGATGCGCGCCCGAATGCGGGCCGGATGCACTTCGAGGCCGCCGGTGATGTTCTCCATGAGCATCAGGATTGCATCAGTCGCGAGAAACGCCTCGGGAATCACCAGGCGACGGTTCGCGCTGTCGTCGAGCGTGCGCTCAAAATACTGCACGCTGTGCGTTTGGTTCGCGTTCCCCTCGAGCGACAGCACGAAGCGCGCCAGCGAGTTGATCCGCTCGGAGCGCATCGGGTTGCGCTTGTACGCCATGGCGCTCGATCCGATCTGCTCTTTCTCGAACGGCTCTTCGATTTCGCCGAACGACTGCAGCATGCGCATATCACTGGCAAACTTCGCGGCGCTCGCCGCAATCCCCGACACAATACTCAGCACCTGCGCATCGAGCTTGCGCGAGTAGGTCTGGCCGCTCACCGGAATCGAGTGCGCAAAGCCCATGGCCTTTACCACGAGGCGGTCGAGTTCGCGAACCTTGGCGTGGTCGCCCTTGAAGAGCTCCAGGAAGCTGGCCTGTGTGCCGGTCGTTCCCTTCACGCCGCGCAGCGGCAGCGTGGCAAGGCGATGATCCAGTTCGGCGAGATCGAGCACGAGGTCCTGCATCCAGAGCGTCGCACGCTTGCCGACCGTCGTGAGCTGCGCCGCCTGCAGGTGCGTGTAACCCAGCGCGGGCTCCGCACGCCAGGCAGCGGCAAAGCTCGCGAGTCGCTGAATCACCGACAGCACACGAGCGCGCAGGAGCTCGAGCCCGCGGCGCATCTGAATCAGGTCGCCGTTGTCAGTGACGAACGCCGACGTCGCGCCCAAGTGAATGACGCCGCGTGCGGCGGGCGCTGCATCGCCGAACGCATGCACGTGGGCCATCACATCGTGACGGAATCGCTTCTCGTACTCTGCCACCTTCGCAAAGTCGATATCGTCGAGGTGCGCACGCATCTCGGCAATCGCAGTCTCGGAGATGTCGACCCCGAGGGTGCGCTCACTCTCGGCGAGGGCGAGCCACAGGCGACGCCAGAGTCCGTGGCGCGTGTGAGCGGACCACAGCGACAGCATCGCTGGGGATGCGTAGCGCTCGGCGAGTGGGGAAGAGTAGCGCTCGTGATTCATCGTCCAATCTGGAAATCGGTCCAGTACGCCTGGCCCCCACGTTCGATCCACATGCGGATCGGGCCGCGACCCGAGAGATACTCGAGCATCTTGGCTGCCTGCGGCGCGTCGGCCACGGGCGAGTTGTTCACTTGGAAAGT
>Ga0214919_10009592_pt1 | contig 12455 bp, 9 predicted proteins | sample LL1503_MetaG_FD_177994 | JGI IMG/M metagenome (GOLD analysis project Ga0214919, IMG submission 177994) | Freshwater microbial communities from Lake Lanier, Atlanta, Georgia, United States - LL-1503 | ecosystem: Environmental > Aquatic > Freshwater > Lake | place: USA: Georgia | collected 2015-03-15
ACTAATAGTTGGATCAGTAATTCAATTGTCATGGGAAAATTGAGCCTTTATTTAATAAAATAAAAGGAATTTATCTCCATGTGGGTCTGGGCCATATCAATTTGGCACTTGCCTGATCATTGGGCCAAACAAGTTTGGGTGTGCCCGATTGATTTTGAACAAAAATAGCACCAGTCAAAAGATTTTGACCAGACTCATCAAACTTAACGCCTGCCCATGGCAAGATCACATCTTTAGCTTGCAGATTTGTGGCAGCTAGCGCAGCTCTAATTTTATCGGGTGCAGTCGATTGAGCCCGATTGATTGCATCTGCTAATACCATCATCGCTTGAAAAGCTCGCGCAGGGGTTCCATCCATATCTTTACCAAAACGGGTTTTGTACAGTTTTCCAACTTGATCAGCCACCGGAGAGCGAGCTGCAAGGTCGCGTGACCAATGATCTCTTACTAAAAAGTAATTGGCATCTGCGCCTAATGCGTCTCTAAAGGCACTAGAGCCAAAAGCCGCACCAATTGCTAAAACGCCACGCGGTGAAAAATTAAATTGTTTGTAGGTGCGAGCAAATAAAATGGCTTCAGCATCATAAGAAGCATGAAAAACCACATCTGGTTTTGCAGCAATGAGACGTTGGACTTCACTTGTTACATCCGGAGTTCCTTGCTGGTATGTAATATTTAAGACAATCTTAAAATCCTTGAACTCGCCAAGATACCCCTCGACAGACTTGGCAAATTCTTGTCCCCATAATGTGTTTTCATGGACGATGGCAATTGTCTTAATGGGTTGTGAAGAACCTTTGTTCAGGTCAACTAAAAAAGTGAAAAAGTCTTTGGCCTGCGTTTTTGAACTTGGCGTTGTTCGGAAAAAATTCTTAAAACCGCGTTCAGTTAAATTAGTGGCTTCGGATTCACCTGAAATATAAGGAACACCCAAACGTTCGGCCACTTGACTTGATGCTGCTGCAACACTACTATGGAACGCACCAATCAAAGCAACTGTTTTTCGTTGCGTGATTAATCGCTCAGCCTCAGCAGCACCAATTTCAGGAGAGCCTTGATGATCTGCAGCAATGATTTCAATCTTGGCACCACCAAGATTGGGCATACCTTGTGCAGAGGCCATTGGCAACAGCATGCCTTTGTAATTACCATTGATGATATCTGCTGCTAATCTGATTGCATTGAGAGTGTCTTCGCCAGACTTGGCAACTTGTCCTGACAGAGGGTAGAGAGCACCGATTTTGATTGTTTCTTGCGCTCGAACCAAACAAGTTGTAAAAATTAATCCTAATAACAATAACCAACGAGTCGACATTTTGATATGCATCATGATATAAATCTCCTTTAAAAATGGTTCAAATACAAACCGAACTTAAGAACTGAAACTCAACTCAATGTGTGGTCTTGGACTTTCGCCTAAAGCAACTTGTACGTCAACTAATCCTGCGCAATGGGGACAACACAAATGCCTTAACTTGAAACGACCAAGATCATATGACTCACCTCGAACAGGGCCAGCCGAATCCAAAGCAAGTGTGAATTCTTGCAACTTGGGCATTAAGTTCTCATCTGTTTTACCGATCACTTCTTCGCAATTGATGCATTGAACAATCCCTTTATCCCCATCAATTGACAGCGCTTGTCCATATTGATGTTGCCCAGTACCACTGAATTTCATTTGGCCACCCTCAATCGGTTTCTTAGCTATTTTCAAGCGACCTTGTCTTAAATCAGAACGAGTGGTCAATGTTTTTTTACCATCAACGCTTCCGTCTGAGTTAAGTGCAACTCCATATACTTTAGTGGCACAGGTTGCAGAAACAGCTTGACGCGAAACATCTAATGCGACTGCGTCAGGGTTTCTAAGAAGTGGATCGCCATATCCGCCACCTGCTTGCCAACTGTGATACCAAACGTCTCCTGTGCCCATGGGTGTTCGTTCGTGTTTAGGTGCCAATATACAAATTTCACCATTAATGTCTTCTAGCGCAGAAGGCAAAGGTAGGGTTTTATCGATGCGTTTTTGCAAATCAGTTTTGATCACTCGTGCAACTCTAATGGCAGCGCCTGGAAGGCCGCCACAAAGTCCAATTGCATTGGGCATTTCAGCACCTGTTCCCGCAAATAACCCCTCTAAAATATTTCCTGGTGCTTGATAGGCCAAGTAGGCCAACTCACCTGACCGTCCACCCCTAAAAATACCGGGTCCACCAGAGTCCTTTAGATGCCTGCGAAATAGATATAAAACAGGATACTCGGCTTCTTGATCCTCGATGTTAGGCATGTTGGGCGTAGTATTAAAAACAATACCTGCCGTATCTACACCGTCTGCATAAGTACGTGCACCGCCTCCGCCACCAAAGTGACTCATCTCTGTTGCTGCAAATGGAAATCCATGTTGACTTGTACCTGCAAAAATCGGTGCCATTGAAGTGCCTGACCAAACAGCCATCGCTTGGTCGCGATATTTTTCACTCGACACTAACATATGGCTTAGCGCACGCCATGTTGCATCAATTGTGACAATCACAGCAGATATCGTGGCCATTGCACATGGCGCAGGGTATGTTGAATTATTAACGGTGCCTGGTTGTGTGATGATATCGATGCAGTCTCTGACACCTCTATTCCATGGGATGTCCCAACACAAGTTGATGTAAACCGATGAGAGAACTGCTGCCTGCAAACCTGCGTATGTCGAGTTGATTAAACCCCGCGCATTGGGACTCGTACCCGTAAAGTCAAAACTTAATTCCTTGCCTTTTTTCTTAAGGGTACAAACTATTTGGTAAATATCCTTGGTATGTCCGTCGTGATCAATGAACTGAACTTCTCTCCATTGCCCATCGGGTAATTCACTCAATCGCTGTTGTAATTTTTCACGAGCATGATTGATCGACCCCTCCATCACCGCGGTGACAGCTTCAATTCCCCATGTTTGTATAACTTCAAGAATTTGCTCTCTGCCCTTATTGAGCGCAGCAATCTGACCTTTAACATCCAAGGCAACAAGAGGGTCTCGTACTTGGTTTCGTATCCATGCCAATACATCTTCACGCACACGGCCGCCCTCTACAATTTTAACCGGAGGCATTCGGATTCCCTCTTGGTGTATGTCCACTGCTTTTATTGAAAAGCCACCAGGATCCATACCGCCTGTATCGAGCTGATGTCCAGATGCACCAATCCAAGCAACGATTTGATCGTTATGGAATATAGGAGCGACGGTTGCAAAGTCTGGTGCATGAATTGCACCTAAATAGGGGTCATTACAAATAAAAATATCACCATCATTTATCCCAACATCTGGATGAATCAATTTTTGAGTGCTATTGACAATCAAAGGCAATACATTGCCTTGCGTCACAATGTATGGACCAACGGCAACCAATGCGCCATCAGGGCGCATGATGGCTGTAGCTGCATCGTTACCAGTTATAAGAACATTTGAACCTGAACATCGCATGTATTGGATTCCCATTTCCTCAGTTATGCTGAGTAAACGGTGGTTTAAAACTTCAAAACTAACAGGGTCGATTCCTTTAATCGATTCATTTTTCATGCTTTTTCTCCACGTCGAGTTTGACGAATAATGGTATGGCGTTGCGCATTGATCTGTGCGGCTTGACCCGTATGAACCACGATACTTGTACCAGGGTGCTCAATCACAGCAGGGCCCTCAATCATCGTATCCATCTCGAGAGCTGTTCCATCAAAAACTGGCGTTGAAACCATGGCCATCACTTTGGGGCACCAGGTCATTCGTTCTTTGAGATGAAGTGCTGTTTGCTCAGCGGCCCAAACATGTTCAAGTGGCGCTGGTGTAATACCAATAGCGTCAACTCCGTAGTTGACCAATTCAATACCTGCATCCTTTAGCGCCGTTCCCTTTCCATATAAGCGCTCGTACTCATTTGCAAATTCTTCAGACAATTGGTCCATTGCTTTGGCGTTGATCAAAGAGCTCACAGGAATTCGTACATGATGAACTTGACGTCTGAAACGTGCATCAACCCATCGTTCAAATTTTTGTAAATTTTTTGGAATATCTGCATTACGAAGTAATTGAGCACCGTCGTGCTCCATTTTTGAATAAATCGCTTCGATTTTTTCTGGTTTTACAGGCAGAACAATTGGATCAGAATGACGCAAACTAAATCGCATATCTGACAATGCAGCCCCATAAGCAGAGTGAACCGTTGCAAAATAAGGAATGATCACTTCGTCCATACCTGCTTCATGCCCATAAGCAGCTGCGTGAGCCGGACCAGCCCCACCATACGCCATCAGTGAAAACTCTCTTACATCATATCCACGCTCAAGCGTGCATTTGCGAATCAGATCAGCCATTTGACTATCCACGACACGTCGAATACCAGCGGCAGCAGCTAGAACATCCCCACCAAACAATGGGTCTGCTACATGCTTCTTGATTGCTTCGTGTGCTAAGTTGACATGCAATTTCATTCTGCCACCCAAAAATCGTTCTGGGTTGTAATAACCAAGAACGAGATCGGCATCCGTTACTGTCGGTTGCTCTCCACCAAGCCCATAGCAAGCGGGCCCAGGCCGCGATGATGCGCTTTGTGGTCCTATTCGAAGACGTCCACCATCAACCCAAGCAATAGAGCCGCCACCTGCACCAATGGAGGCGATATCAACCATGGGTAATCTCAGTTGATATTGATTGAGGATGGTCTCTCTAGCATGTCGCCAACGACCGCCTTCAATCACGGCCACCTTGAAAGTTGTTCCGCCGACATCGGTGGCGATGACATTTTTATTACCTAAAGACTGGGTGATAACTGCTGCACCTACAACACCAGCCGCAGGGCCAGACTCAATAGTGAAAATTGGAATCGTTTGCGCGGCTGTGTTGACACCTCCGTTGGATTGAACAACCAAAAGTGGTTGAGTCAAGCCGGCTTGTTTGAGCGAATCCTCTAGTCGACGCAAATAAGATTGAATAACCGGTCCAACATACGCATTGAATAGTGCAGTCGCACTTCTTTCGTATTCACCAATCTCGGGTGCTACCGAATTTGATGTGGTGATAAAGGCCGTCGGCATGACCTTTGTCAAAATTTCAGCAACTCGATCTTCGTGCTTTGAATTTTTATGGGAGAATAAAAATGCCACTGCCACAGCTTCATAACCTTTTGTAGCAAGTTGCAATCCAAGTTCCTGAACCTGGTCTTCTTGCAGAGATACAACCACATTTCCGTATGCATCGATTCTTTCATTAACTTCAAAAATATCGCGTTCATCTGCAATCAATTGCGGTTTTTGAGTCATCCGATAGTGGTGTCGCTCAAACACACTCAGTCCGGCAACGCGACCTGTCGCTCGCATAATGGTCAATGTATTTGCAAAACCTGACGTAGTGACTACAGCAGTTTTTGCACCACTAAATCCAAGTACAGCATTGCTCGATTGTGTCGTTGCATGAACAAGTCGACTGCATTTGGTAAGCAACTCTTTTACTGACAATCCCAGATCAGAGCCGGCGTTTTCAATTCCATCAAAAACACCTTTCTGAAGATCATCTGGAGTTGTGAGCGCCTTGCCCGCTGTGATACGACCATCGGAATCTCGAATGACAATCACATCCGTGAATGTTCCGCCAATATCAATTGCAATAGAATACAAAATACACCTCTTTATTCAATTAAAGAATTCGAGCGAAGATTTGATTAAGCAGAAAAAAATAAACTCAACTGCTTTTTAAAATTGCCTGAATCAACTCTGCTGCACCCGGCGTGCTTTGCCCAAATGAATCCCAAACCGGACGGACAGCATCAACCCACTTACTGCGATCGATCAGATCAATCATTTGCATCCCGTTTTTCCGACAATCCTCTGTTCCAATGGATAAACGATCTTCAAAAACTTTGCGCTCATAGACTGCAGACTCGCGAGCTGCAGTTGCTAGTACGTTACGTATATCAGTTGGCAATCCTTCAAAAAATGTTTTTGACATGATCAATGGACGAGGCTCAACCACATAGCCAGACCATGTGAAGTGCTTGGCAACCTCATATAACTTCAAAGATGAAACCGATAGAACGTCATTCGCAGTTCCATCAACCGTACCCTGCTGCAAAGCTGTGTAAATTTGGGGGTAGGGCAGAGGAGCAGGTACTGCACCAAGTGCTTTAAATCCATCAACTAACGCACGATTTTCAATAACTCTTATTTTTTGTCCTTTGATATCAGCTAAACTTCGAATTGGCCGTTTTGTCGTTTGAAAATGTTGGTCTCCTGCGCTGTAATAAGCCAATACCTTGAATCCTTTGGCCTCAGCTTGAAACGCGATGCGTTGACCTAATTCACCATCAGCTAATGTGTACATTTGCTTTAGATCGCGAATAAGGAAAGGGAGTTCTACAACGTTGTAAGCTGGCACATAGCCAGCCCATGCACCGGCGCCGACACCCGCGTGAACAAATCCACCCAATATGCCTTCATTAGTGGTTCTCTCATCGCCCAATTGAGCTGAATGAAAAATTTGTAATTCAACAGTTCCAGCCGTTCTTTCCTCTACCAACTGCTTCCATCGACGAAGGCCATCAACATAAGGGAAGCTCTCTGCAACGATAGTTGCACACTTTAAAACAATTTTTGAGGGTGCCTTCACGATGGCCGGCGCTTGTCCATGGGCAAACCAAGGCAAGCTACTGATTGCCGCAATTCCTGCCAATGCATGGCGACGATTGGGTTGTTTTTTAATATCTAATTTTTTCATAAAAACTCCTTTTAAAATCTTTGATTAACGATTAAGAACAGCTTGTGGCAAAACAAGCACGAGCCAGGGGAAAGCAATCAGTATGAGTATTCCAAGAAACAATGCGCCTAAGTAAGGCATCATTGCTCTGGCAGTTTGATCAACTCGAAGATTAGCAAAAGAGCTTGCTATGTACTGCCCAATCCCAATTGGGGGTAAAAATAGCCCTACACCAATTGCCGCGACGACAATGGTTGAGTAATGCAATGAATTGATTCCTAATTTAGTAGCAATGGGTAAGAAAATTGGCAAGCAAATAATGACCGCAGGCAAACCTTCTAATAGCGCACCCAAGACTACAAATACACCAATACTCACAATATAAAAAACCCAGTAAGAAGGTGATTCACCAAAAACTACACGTGCTATCGTGGCCGGTACTTGTTCGGCCGCCATAATCCAAGAAAAGATAGAAGCAGCCCCCACCATGAAAATAACAACGCCGCTCGTAATCGCGCTATCAATCAAAATGGTGGGCAAATCTGACCATTTGATTTCCTTATAAACAAATACACCAATAATGAAAGAATAAAAAACTGCAAGAACGGCAGCTTCAGTAGGGTCCGCAATCCCACCTAAAATTGCACCGAAAATAATAACTGGCATTAACATCGGTAAGACTGCACCCTTAGCAGCAGACCATACCTCTTGCCAAGTTGCTCTTTTTTCTCCACCAATGCCATCACGTTTGGCTTGAATCCAAATTAAAAGCATAACTGCTAATGCGAGAACAAAAGCAGGAATGAATCCTGCAAGAAACAACGCACCAACAGATATTCCAGCTATTTGTGCAATGATGACCATCAACAAACAAGGTGGAACCAAAATACCCATAGCCGAAGCAGCAGAAACAATAGCCACAGCTTGATCGGGTTTATAGCCAGCCTTGATCAGTGAAGGAATCATCAAAGAACCAATCGCAGAAACATCAGCAACCGTTGAGCCAGAAATTCCAGAAAACAGCATTTCTGCAACGACAACCACCATGCCCAAGCCACCTCGAATATGACCGACCAGAACTTTTGCAAAATGAACCAATCTGGCTGATATGCCACCGGTTTCCATTAGAGCTCCAGCCAATATAAAAAGTGGTATGGCTAATAGAACAAATGAATCAGCCCCGCCAAATAATCGTTGCGGAACTACCATCAAGGGAGCAACTCCAGATAGAAGCAATCCAATGATTGATGAAACCCCAATCGCAAAAGCCACAGGCACAGTCAAAAGAATCATGACGATAAAACAGATGAGCATCACAAGTGTGATCATGATTGCATTCCCTTAGTCGATTCACTTGAATGCAACTGTTGATTTAAAACAAGAGTGTGGCCTGGCAAGGATTGACCCCGCATGAGATTGAATAAATGAATGAAACAAAAAATAAGCATCAACGTGCCACTCAATGGAGCTACTAAGTAGAGTTGCCCAATGCGCCAACCCATAATAGGAGAGGTCTGTTCCCATCCAATTTTTGTTATGTCAATACCATGAACAACCATGACTAAGGCTAAAATACAAACTATAAAAATAGAAAATGCTTGTAAGGGTTTTTGTACGCGATCAGGCACCCACTGATTGACAATCGTTAACTGAAAATGCCCCCAACGCTTAACAGCAACAGCAGCCCCAATGAATGTCATCCATACCTGCAAATACCTAGCAGCCTCCTCAGTCCAACCAAGGCCGATTTGCAGGAAGTATCGCGCAAACATACCTGCAAATAAAACTACACAGATTGCAATGAGCATGCTTGCAGCGATATATTCCAGGGAATTCGCAAACAATTTGCGAATGAGCGGCTGTCGATCTGCTGATTCATCTGTCGCACTTGTATTAAGTTTTTCAGAATTTTTGTGTGACATATTCATTTTCAGGCCTTATGCATCAAGAACTACGGCTTGATTGCCCTGTTGATGTGCAATGACTTCCATTTGCATTCTTTTAGTGATATTGATTAGTCCGCCCGATATGGTCGTGCGAGGTGGATAAGGGATACTGACATTAGCCGCATAACCTGAGTTGAATTGCGCGTAGTCTCGCCAATCAACCAATAAATTGTGCGTTCGTAAAATAGTTTCTGTTGTCCATCCAATACTTTCTAAAAGTGAGTTGACTCGACTCCAGGCGCTTAAGGTCTGCATTTTGACGTCTTGAATTGGGTTTGTATCAACACCTTCACCACTGATACCGCCAGAATAAAAATGCTCACCCGCAATGACTGCCATCGGGGGTGAATCCTCAGATTGATTTTTTTCATAAAGTGGAGAGCCCCCGCCTGGAAAAGCCACGCACTCAAATTGCACCCAACTGGAAATGCGAGATAGCGGTGTAATAACAACGCCTTTTGCAGGCCCCGGTTTAGGCATTCTGCTAGCCCAGACTTGGTCTAAATAGGTAGCTTGCTCTTTGTCATCAAGAACAACATGAACATGTATCAGATCTTTTAGAGTCAATTTTTTTTGTTCAAGACTCAATTGGAGTTTGTCAAAAAAACGATTGAAGCGTTTAATTGATGAGTGAGCATCTATGGATTGCTCTTGTGATTGATCCAAGACGCTCAAATGAACAAGTTTTGAAGCCTTGGCTAATTGCGCGACAGCGTCAACTTCTACTTGTGCTTGTGGGAGAGGAAAGCCGATAGATCCAACAAAAATAGTATCAACCTCAATACCTTGTAACCATTGATTGACCATAGACTGACATATTTGAAAATCTCTCACATCGGTGACATAAGTTTTAAATCGAGTCAGTTGATTTCTATGTGCACCAAGTTTTGTTAAAACAAAATCAACATTGGCGAGCATTTTTTCAATTTGAATCTCCACATCACATAAACCGGGTCGTACCCCAGCTAATCGCCTTTGTGAGTCCGTGCCAGCCGTTGCACCTAAATGAATCAAGCCACCAACTTGCGTCGCGTGCGAAAACGTGGCGATGGGTTGCATCAATTCATCTGTACGGATTCGCGTTTTCATTCGCAACTTTCCTTCAGTTGATGGATTGGCCATCATTTAACTAATCGGTTTACATTCGACGTCTTGCTTCAGTTTCTAATTTACAGTGTTTACAGTGTATAAAAATAGTTCGGCTTGTCAACAGTAAAAACATCAGTAAGCATTTAGTAGATAAGTAATGGTAAAGAATTCAAAAATTCTTATGACCACCCAATATAGATGGCGATAACAGCGCTTCTTCAAGAAATGAAGAATCAACATATTCATTCGCCATTCCTAGGTTTTTCTTTGGAATTCCAAAGCGTGAACGAAGTTCAACAACAAGGTTAAACGCTTCCAAATCGATTTTTCCATCAAGAGGAAATCCTCGTTCCTGGTTAAAGAGAACCTGAAAGGCAGTTGCTGCTGCTTGTGGGCCAGCATGTGGTTGGCGATCTCGAAAAATTTTATATGCATGCTCCCTGTTCGCTTCGTCATAAAGCCAAGCGAGGGCAATAAGAAAACTCTTTATGAATCCTATAACGCGTTCTTTGTTTGAATTTGCCCATGATTGACGCGCAGCCAGTACTTGACCTTGATATCGAGAAAATACTCTTGCAGCTGTATCCATGAGTGTGAAACCTTTTTCGACCAATAAGCTTTCAAATGGTGAGTTAAATAAAGCACCAGCATATTTACCATCTAAAAGTGCATTGAATCGTTGTTGAACGCCACCAGCACTCACAATTTCATAATCACCTGGGGACAGCCCGCCAGACTCCAACATAGCTAACAATAGATTTGTATACCCTGTTTTATAAGCATCAACTGCAAGTACTTTACCTTTTAGGTCTTGATAACTTTTAATATCACTTGCTGTAACCAAGGCTGGTAAAACCCTCGTATCAGAAGCCATCAACGCAACCAAATCTGAACCAACTATAGGGGCTTCACCTTGGCCCTCTCGGTAAGCGATGACATTGTCAGATAACGTGATAGCCAAATCTGCATTGCCTTGTATCAACTGACTCAATTGGAATTCAGATCCTGGTGTATCGCAAATCTCAACATCAACACCATGTCTTATAAAGAAGTTCAATTCCTGTGCCACCCAAATGGGCCAGTTGAAAGCCCCAGGAAAGACGATGAGCCTGATGGGATTAATCTGCTGATGCACCAGAGGCTTTCACGAGTGGAACGAATTTTGCAATATCACGTTGCATCTCAGTTGCCATCTGTTGAGGAGTTGTACCCGTCGGTTCAGCCCCAATTTTGGCAAATACTGCTCTGACTTCATCAGAAGAAATTGCTTTTAGAAACTCTGCATTTAAACGATTAACAATTGCCAAGGGTACACGAGCAGGCAATAAAATGCCAGAGACAGATGCAATCTCAAGATTTAATCCTGACTCAATCATCGTTGGTATATCTTGTGCTGCGCTAACCCTCGTTGGTGTTGTAACAGCTAAAGCTCGAAGTTTTCCGCTTAATACATGGGGCATTGCTGCAGGAAGTGTGACGAACGAAAATAATGTCTCGTTTGAAAGCATGGCTAAAACGGATGGCGTACTTCCCTTATATGGAATGTGAGTTACGTCTAAGCCCGCCATACCGCGCAACAACTCAGCAGCCAAATGATTTCCTGTTCCTGTACCAGCTGATGCGTAGGCATACCGGTGTGGATTTGATTTAATAATGGAGATAAGCTCCTGCACAGATTTGATTGGCTGACTCGGGTGAGTGACCAAGAGAAGGGGAGATATTCCAATGTTGCTTACAGGGGTAAAGTCATTGATAGAGTCATAGGATAGTTTTTTGTAAAGACTTGCATTGATCGCATGATTGGTCATGTCTTGTAACCAGATGTTGTACCCATCAGGTGCTGACTTAGAAATGTAGTCTCCAGCTATCGTTGATCCAGCTCCAACTTTATTTTCAACTATGACCTGTTGACCCATAGACAATGAGAGGCGGTTTGCTATTGCTCTAGCCATCACATCAGATAAACCTCCAGGGGAGAACCCTACAACAAGTCGAACTGGCCTGTTTGGGTAATCAACTTGAGCAATGGACTGGGATGGAAATAAAACCAACCAACTCAAAATAATCTGAGTAATTAAATTTGTAAAAAACCGAAGCTGTTTCATAGTTAATATCTCCATATTTTTATATCTCGTAATTATGTAAAGGAATATGGCATTAGACAACCATTTGAACTTCTTGAAAAGCACTAAACTTTAGACTTTAGTGGGTTCTGTCGCAGTAAGCATAAACGACAATCCGGTCTATGCTTGATTTCCGCCAAAGTCTGCTCAACAGCACCTTGAACAAGGTCCTCCAACGGCTGCACTATCCGCTGGAAGTCATGCTCACCTGTGTGCGCTGGTACGTGGCCTACCCACTGAGCCTTCGCCATATCGAGGAGATGATGCACGAGCGTGGTGTTTTTGTTGACCACGCCACAGTGCACCGCTGGGCAATCAAGATGCTGCCGGTGCTGGTCACCGTTTTTCGCAGGTGCAAACGCCCCGTTGGTCCAAGCTGGCGTATGGACGAGACCTACATCAAGGTGTCGGGCCAGTGGAAGTATCTGTATCGGGCCGTTGACCGCGCTGGCGATACAGTGGACTTCCTGCTGACTGCCAAGCGGGATAGGGCTGCGGCCCGTCGCTTTCTTGAACAAGCTATCAACCTGCACGGCGTGCCAGAGAAGATCACCATCGACAAGAGTGGCGCCA
>Ga0214919_10009594_pt1 | contig 12455 bp, 10 predicted proteins | sample LL1503_MetaG_FD_177994 | JGI IMG/M metagenome (GOLD analysis project Ga0214919, IMG submission 177994) | Freshwater microbial communities from Lake Lanier, Atlanta, Georgia, United States - LL-1503 | ecosystem: Environmental > Aquatic > Freshwater > Lake | place: USA: Georgia | collected...
ATGCGGTCAAAGAAGCCGCCGAGCGAGCGCGCAAGGAATCCCGTCCGACCTTCATCGAAATGGTCACCTATCGACTTGGAGATCACACCACCGCAGATGACGCACGTCGATACCGCGATCAAGCGGAAGTCGACGTTTGGAAACTTCGAGATCCACTTCTGAGAACTCGCAAATTTATGGAGAGCAAGAAGCTTTGGAATTCATCCAAGGAAGATGCGATGCGACAGCGCATCGAAATCGCGGTGAACGCCGCCGTCGCCCGTTCCGAACAGATCGTGGCGCCAGAAGTCTCCGACGTCTTCAATTACACATTTGCAGAACTGCCCGATGATCTCGCCCACCAGCGCGATTCGATGCAGACCCATTCCTTGGCATCCGAAGCCACTGTTCGAACGGAAGGACACTAAAAGCCATGGCGAATCTCAATCTTGTTCAAGCAATCAATCTGGCACTCATTCAGGAAATGGAAAAGGACGACCGCGTCTTATTGCTCGGCGAGGATGTCGGCATCAATGGTGGCGTTTTCCGAGTTACCGAAGGACTTCACGCACGCTTCGGCGCACGCCGCGTCGTCGATACTCCGCTTGCTGAAAGTGGAATCATTGGAACTTCAATCGGACTTGCGATGGCGGGCCTGCGACCAGTTCCCGAAATTCAATTCGACGGATTCTTGGGACCAGCCTATGACCAGATTTGCAGTCACGCCGCTCGCATGCGAACACGAACACGTGGCGCGTTCACCGTGCCCTTGACGATTCGCGTTCCTGTGGGCGGTGGCATTCACGCCCCTGAATTGCACAGCGATTCTCCTGAAGCAATTTATGCGCATCAACCTGGCATTAAAGTTGTGATGCCAAGTTCGCCTTATGACGCGAAGGGACTTCTCATCAGTTCGATTCGTGATCCAGATCCGGTCATCTTCTTCGAACCCAAGCGTGTCTATCGCGCATTCCGAGAAGAAGTTCCAGAAGATGAATACACAATTCCAATTGGCAAGGCTCGTGTTGTGTGCGAAGGAACGGAACTGACCATCGTCAGTTGGGGCGCCAGCGTTCTGCAGTGCATGGAAAGTATCGAAAAGTCATCGCGTTCAATCGAGTTGATCGATCTGCGCACAATTTTCCCAATGGATCTGGAAGCAATCGAAACGAGCGTTCGCAAGACGGGTCGATGTGTCGTCGTCCACGAAGCGCCTCGCACCGGCGGCATGGGAGCCGAAGTTGCCGCGCAAATCATGGAACGCTGCTTCCTCTATCTCGAAGCTCCTGTCCAGCGCGTAGCTGGTTTCGACACGATTATGCCTTATTACAAGCTTGAATTGAGTTACATGCCCGACGCCAACCGCATCAGCGGCGCCATCGAGGATGTCTTCTCATTCTGATCCGCTTCGTTCTTTATCACGCTCGCCTTCACCCCGTATCCTGAACAAACATATGGCTGGACTCAAACAACCCGCTGACAAGAGCCACTTCCTTCTTCCTGATTTAGGCGAAGGTTTGGTTGAAGCAGAACTCATTCGCTGGTTGGTCAAACCAGGCGAAGCCGTCAAGGAATCACAACCGATGGCGGAAATGCAAACAGACAAGGCACTCGTCGAAGTGCCAAGTCCGTGGGCTGGAACGATTAGCGAACTCTGCGGCAAGGAAGGCGACATTATTAAAGTTGCCGCAGTACTTGTGCGATATGGCGCAAACGTTGCGAGCGCCTCAAAGCCTGCAACTGCGCCAGTGAAAGAAGCAGTGAAAGCGCCTGCGCCTGCATGTGTTTCATCACAAGTCGCCGCTGGAGTGAAGACGCCAGCCGACGACCTGAGTAAAGATCAAGGGACGGTCGTCGGCAGTATGCAAGGAACATTGAATGTTGCAAGCCGATTCGCACGCCGAACTGATGAGCATCTCGCCACGGCAACATCAACCAAGACACCGCAAGGCAAGTCGCTTGCAACTCCAGCCGTACGGCGCATCGCGAAAGAACTTTCGATCGACATCAATCGAGTCGACGGCACTGGACGAGGTGGTCGAGTGACCGCCACTGATGTTGGATCTTTCGCGCGTTCCTCGGCTCCTGCAGTGAATGCACGGAACTCGACCGCCAGCACTGGATTTGCTGCGCGCGCCGTTCCTGCGCCAACCAATTTGCCGCCAGTCGACAAAGATGGTGTTTCACAGCGCATTCCATTTCGTGGAGTTCGTCGCAAGATCGCAGAGGCGCTTGCGAAGTCCGTCCAAACGGCAGTCCATTTCACCGCTGTCGACGAAGCCGATGTCACGCAACTCGATGCGAAGCGAAAAGAATATTCACGAGTGATCGGCGAAAAACTCTCGATGCTTCCATTTGTAATGCTTGCGGTTTGCAAAGCGCTCCGTGCATTCCCAGCGCTCAACGCAAATGTCGATGATGCAAATAACGAGATCCTCATCAAAGGCGTCATCAATATCGGCGTCGCAGTTGATACAGAATCTGGCTTGATGGTTCCAGTTATTCGCGATGCGGATCGCAAGTCCGCTTTGGAACTTGGAACTGCAGTGCGAACCCTCGCAGCAAAGTGCAAGGATCGATCAATCACCCGCGAAGAATCAATGGGCGGAACATTTACGATCTCCAATGTGGGCTCGTACGGTGGAATGTTTGCGACTCCGATTATCAACTATCCAGAAGTCGCGATCCTCGCCGCAGGTCGCGCGAGAGAACGCGTTCTCGTCAAGGACGGAAAGTTCTACGCTGGACTCGTTCTCCCACTTTCGATCTCGTGCGATCACAGAGTGGTCGACGGTGCGCAGGCGGTGCGATTCCTCTGCGAAGTCATTCGACTTCTAGAAAATCCAAGCGAATTCACCGAGTAACGTTGGCAGACTCGACACCCCAGATCGATTCTGGCACATCGCCCATTCTTGATTTCAACGATCCAAGGCTCGACGACTATCGCTTTCTTCGCGATCGTGATTTATCGGGAGCGCGACGAAATGAAGGGCTCTTCGTCGGCGAGACACTGCCGATCATTACGCAGATGGTTGCAAGTCTCGGACTGACCCGAAGCGTTCTTGCCTCTCAGCGCATGGCCGAACGTGCAGCGCAAATAATTGCGAAATCTGCGTCTCCAAATGTTCCGCTCCTTATTGCCAGCGATGCGATCATCGAACAAACTGCAGGATTCGACGTCCACCGCGGTGCACTTGCGATCGGCATTCGCACGCAACTCGATCACCGCACGCCTTTCGAACCTGCGTTTCAATCTGCCAAGCTGCTGATCGCTCTTGATGGTGTCATCAATATGGACAATGTTGGCGCGATCTTTCGCGGTGCCGCTGCGTTTGGCGTTGGCGGAGTTCTGCTCTCCAAAGATTCGCACGACCCGCTCTATCGAAAAGCCTTGCGCGTCTCGATGGGATATGCGCTGACGATTCCGTATGCGTGGTGTGATGACCTTGCAGCGACGATTGGCCACATGCGCATCCAACGCCCACAACTGCGTGTGCTAGCTGCTGATTGTTCACGGTCTGCACAGGACATTGCGGACTTTGATGCACACGCCCGTGCCGACACCCCGCCAACAATGTTGATCGTGGGGAGTGAATTCGAAGGGATCTCTGCTGAGGTGCTCAAAGCATCCACTCACCGCGTGCGAATTCCGATTGCGACATCGGTCGATTCGTTGAATGCTGCTGTTGCTGCAAGTATTTGTTTGCATCGGTTGGCGACCACGCCTTCCTGACTTCGAAACGGCGATCCGCCAAGTGCGGCCTACGTTCAGTCCTTCGCCAAATCTGAACATGTTCTTCACAGAACGCATTTGTGGACGCCCTATTTTTCCCACTTGCTCTTTCGTTGATTTCATGGCTAGGGATCGCTCTCTCTCGCCAATGACTTTCATCGCAGAGTGCAGAGCGCCCAACATGAACGAAATATTCCAATACCAAAGAAGTTGTACCAACAGAATCCTGGCCGCGATTCGGACATCGCGCTCGATCCTGCTCGCCGCCAGCTTTTTCGCCGCATCAGTTGCAATTGCAGCGCCGATGCAGTCATCCCCAACTCAAGCGGCAAAGCCAGCCGCAAAAAAACCAACGCCAACGGCAGCGGCAGCAAAGAAACCTCCAACTGCGAAACCTGCTGCACCGTCACCATCCACGCCAGCTCCAGTTGCCGTCCAACCTCCGGCAGCGAAACCATCTCTGGAAGAAACTCGCCTCACGCTGACCAAGTGGATCGAAACTCAGCAGATCATCTCGAAGGAACGCAACGACTGGCAGCAGGGAAAGGAAATTCTTCAAGGCCGAATCGAACTTGTTGGGAAAGAAGTTGCGATGCTCAAGGAGAAAATTGCGCTGTCACAGGCGGCGGTTGTGGAATCAAACACAAAGCGGGATCAGTTGATTGCCGAAAACGATCTCCTGAAATCATCGACTGCGCAATTAGCCAACGCTGTCACTGCAATGGAGGATCAAATTCGAAAACTCTCGAAATTGATGCCAGATCCTGTCGCAGCGAGACTCGTTCCACTCCTCCAACGTATCCCAATAGACCCAGCAAACACGCGTGTTTCGACTGCTGAACGCTTTCAGAATGTTCTTGGAATTCTCACAGAGTTGAACAAAGTCAACAGCGAACTCGCTGTGACGTATGAAATTCGAACGCTCGCCGATGGATCCTCCAGCGAGGTTCAAGTGCTCTACATCGGACTTGCACAGGCGTACTACATCAGTCCGCGTGGCGAAGCCGGGATCGGACGACCCACCGAGGATGGTTGGAAGTGGGAACCAGCTCCAGCAACATCGGAGTCGATCCTGATGGCACTCGAAATAATCCAAGGAAAGCACACTCCGACATTCGTCCCACTTCCAATGAAAATTCAATGATGAACCTACTACGAACACTTTCGCTTGTAATACCCGTCTTGCTTTCTGGGACGGTTACTGTCGCCAACGCTCAAACTGCCAACGAGTCGACCGAAGGAAACCCCACGATCAGTCAGGCTGCACGAAGCGCTGGAAGCGAATTGAACAAGAGCATTGCTGAACTCAATGCCATCCGTGCGCAAATTGCTGGTGAAAAACTTCCCCTTGCTCAAGAGTTGACCACCTTAGAAGAAAATGTGATTCAACTTCGCCGCGATGGCGAGAAAGTTCAACGCCTTGTCGATGCAGGTGCTCTTGAAATTGGAACTATGAAGGCGGAAATGAAGGCTCGCCAGGATGAATTGAGTTACATCGGCAGTCTCCTTGACGAATACGCTCGAACATTCGAAACCAAAGTCGGGGTCGGCGAAATGCAAATCTATGGAGAGTCTGTCGAAACTGCGAAACAGGCCGTCGAGAACAAAACACTCACTCCGACCGAACGATTTGCACGGCAAACCTTGTTCACCAGCCTCACCATCAAACGCCTGTTCGATGTCATCGGTGGAAATCGATTTGCTGGAGTTGGAGTTGACACCCTTGGCAGTGTGATGAAAGGGCAATTCGCCATGATCGGGCCGATCACTTTCTTTCGCGCCGATTCTGGAATGGCTGGAGTTGCTGTTCCACAAGTCGGTTCGCCCAATCCACTCGTACGACCTCTCGAAGGAGAACTCGCTGGAGCAATCGGAACGTTGGTCGCATCGGGTGAAGGGACCATTCCACTCGACCCATCTCGCGGTGGCGCGCTGAAGGCGCTCGTACAGAAAACAAACATCGTTCACATTTTCGTCAAAGGTGGCCCAATCATGTGGCCATTGCTGTTTGCATCGATCGTCTCGCTTTCCGTCGTATTGGAACGATTGCTTTTCCTCCTTAATGAGCAACGCAAACGCAGTCCAAAGACCCTTGGAAAGTTCTTTGTCGAAGTTGGAAAAGGCAACCTTGCCGCAGCGATTGAACTCGCGAACAAGTCAAAGGACGCGGTCGTGACAACGCTCGGCTATGCACTCGAGCACCGAGATCAATCTCTTGGGCATGCGCTCGCTTATGCAGAAACGCGCGCCTTCAAGCGATACCGACGTGGTATCGCCATCTTGGACACAGTCATTACCCTCGCTCCATTGCTGGGACTCCTTGGAACCGTGACAGGCATGATGGCGTCATTCTCTGTGATCGGCGGAGACCTCAGTTCTCCTGGAGCAATCACTGGAGGTATCTCCGAGGCCCTGATCGCAACGGCGTTTGGACTTGTGATTGCGATCTGCTCACTCTTACCCTTCAACTATCTCAACAACCGAATTGAAGGAATTGAAAATGAAATGCTCGCCGCTGGCGAACAGCTGAAATTGCTCGTTGAAAAACGCACAATTGAAAATCCACTCGCCGACGTCGATTCCCTTCTCGAGTCATCCGCAACTGCTGCGATGGCTGGAGGGAACTGACCGTGGCTGGTGGTGGTGGCGGGCTCTCCCGCGGCAAAAAGAAAAAAGCTCGAATCGAGATCATTCCTCTGATCGACATCATCTTTTTCCTTTTAGCCACATTCATCATGGTTTCACTCAGCATGTCGAAGAATCAAGGAGTGCAGGTTGCGCTGCCTGGTGCAGCGTCGGCCCAATCACTCGGTGATCAGTCTGAAATGGAGAAGGCCGTCACGTTGAGCGTCAATGAAAAGGGCGAGATTTTCTTTAACAAAGACAAGATCACGCTCGCACAACTGCCGATGAAGCTGCAGACATTCAAACTGACATCGAAGGATCCAAAGGTGATCATCAATAGTGACGGCGCAGCGGATTTCAAATACGTCGTCGGAATCCTCGATGAGGTTCGAAAATTGGGGATTGCCAAGGTCGGCATCAACACGGATAAAAAATGATGAAGGTGCGCGTGATCTTGTGCATCGTCGGCGCATTCGTTGTGCACCTTGCGGTTATTTGTTTTGGCGGGATTCTTTTTCTTGATGACGAGAAGAATCATTCAAGCCATCAGAATGTGGAACTCTTGTCCACAGACGTCGAGAAGGACAAGGCTGACGAACAGGTCAAAGAACAGGTGCAGGAAGAATTGAAGTCCGAATCCGACGCACCTCCGGATCCAAACCAAGTTCTTCAAAGTGTCGACTCGCCCGTGGCAAGTGATGACGCGCCCGCTCTCGATGCTGCAAGTTTGAGCGCCATTGAACAAGTACTCAATGGATCTAATGGTGGTGGCGGCGCAGATTTCGGCGGAGGACTTTCGCTTGCTTCCGGTGGGCGAATCGGTGGAACTGGACGAGCGGGTGCTGATGATCAGGAATTTCAAGGAGCATTCAGCCTCTCCGAAATTGATCAACGACCCCGCGCCGTGCATCAAGTTGCTGGCGCATATCCCGCTGAAATGCGCGCAAAGAATATCGAAGGCGTGGTGACCCTCATTTTTATCGTCGACGAAACAGGTCGAGTGGTCAATCCGCGCGTGGAAAAGTCTTCACATCCTGAATTCGATGCGCCAGCATTGGAGGCCGTTCGTCAATGGAAGTTTGAGCCTGCAATCAAGGGCGGTCAGCGCGTGAGCTGCCGCATGCGAGTCCCTATTCGTTTTCAATCGAGATAACACAATGCGATTCCAATTCATCACAATCATCGGCGTAACTCTCCTCGGTTTTCATGCGTCAGCCGATGTGCCGCATTCGAACGGAGATTCGGCACCAGGACCGTCGATGCAGATTTCGCAGCCAGACTTGTCACTGATTTGGAACGATCCTGGTTTCCAAAAATCGTTTATTGGCGGATACGGCATCAATCCAGATATCGAGCCTCGCATATCTCAGGACGATATGGCGCTGCTCGAACTGGTGCGACAACTCATGGCAGATGAACTCCCAGCAGCGGAGGCGCTCCTCAAAGATTCCGTCAAACCAGACTCTTCGGCAACGATTGATCTCACCCTCGGTGGCGCACTTTTTCAACAGGACAAGATGGATGATGCGCTGATCAATTATCGAAACGCCGTTGCGAAGTTTCCGAATTTTCGGCGTGCATACCGAAGCATTGGTTTGATCTGTACTCGCAAGAGTCAATTTGAAAGTGCAATTGCAGCGTTTAACAAGATGATCGAGCTGGGTGGCGCAGATGCGTACACGTACGGACTGCTGGGATACTGTCATTCTGCACGTCAGGACTATCAGCCTGCGGAAGCGGCGTATCGCAACGCATTGCTTCTGCAACCTGACAATGTTGAATGGCGGCTTGGACTCACTCGTTCTGTCTTCAAGCAGGCGAAATACGAAGACGCTGCAAGTTTGTTAGATGTGTTGATTACGACCTTTCCAGACAAAGCCGATTTCTGGCTCTTGCAGGCACACACATACTTAGGTCTTAAGCAGCCAATTAAGGCTGCGGTCAATCTTGAGGCGCTCGACTCAATCGGCAAGTCCACCGTCGACAGTCTGTACACACTCGGTGATATCTATGTTTCTGAGGGGCTTCAGGATCTCGCACTCGGCGCATTTGATCGCGCAATCACCAAGAATCCAGCACAAAGCGTGGTGCGACCGATGCGGTCAACAGAGATGCTCGCCGCGCGCGGCGGGTTACTCCAAGCGAAAACTCTTCTCGCTCGCGTTAAATCGAATTGGGGCGACTCAATCAACGATGTCGACAAGCGCAAGCTGCTCAAGTTGCAAGCGAGGCTCGCGATGAACAGCGGCGCAGGCGACGATGAAACGGCATCAGCCCTCGAAGAAGTCATCCAACTCGATCCACTCGATGGTGAGGCACTCATGTTGCTCGGACAGCACTACAACCGAGCGGGCAAGCCAGATCGATCGATTCTGTACTACGAGCGAGCAGCGCGTATTGATGCGTTTGCCGCCAACGCCAAAGTGAAAATCGCACAAGTCTTTGTCGGTCAAGGTCGATTCGGCGAAGCGCTCCCCCTGCTACGTGACGCACAATCCTTGAAACCACGTGAAGATATTGCCCGATACATCGAACAGGTCGAGCGTGCATCGAAAAGCAAGCGCTGATGATTTCTAAACGCTTTCTTCTTGCGATCTGAACACACGGCTTCGCGTGTTCCTTCACAATCTTCCCCATGCATCACACGCATGTTCACGGACTCTTAACCAAGAGCACACTTGTATTCGAATGTTGCCGTAGTAGTGTTTTGGAGTCGATGCTTATGAAATATTTAAGCACGACACGGATGCGTTTTATCCATTCATCCGCGGCGGATCGACGTTCGATTCCGCATCTATTTGGCTTCGAAATTCAATCCAGAAAGGTTCACCCTCAATGAAGAATCGTACGCTTTGGACAACACTCGCCGCCACGATCGGCGCATCATTCGTCGTTGGCGCAGCAAATGCTGCGGAGGTTTTAATTTCCAACGACATCGCAACGTCAACCACTTGGACCAAGAACAACACATACAACCTGCAAGGTCAGCGATACATCCTCCCAGGAGCGACATTGACCATTCAAGCGGGCACGGTCATCGCAAGTGATGTAGGGGGCTCATTGGCCGTCACCCGTGATGCACGCATCGAATGCGTGGGAACAAAGCTCGAACCGGTCATCTTTACGTCAAAGGCTGACGTGGCAACATGGACTGCTGGAAATCCAAAAACTGGAACCTGGCGCGCATCAGCAAACGAGTGGGGAAATGTCACGGTTATGGGAAATGCGTACATCGGCAAGTATGGCGCTGGCGCAGTTGTCGGCAATACTGCCGCACCAAATGCTGGCAACTATGCGAATATGGAAGGTCTGACAGCAAGTGGAAGCGGCGATACTCGTACGTTCTACGGCGGCGGAAATGACCTCGATAACAGCGGACGATTTGAATATGTCTCGCTTCGATATGGTGGAAAAGTCGTTGGACTTGGCAACGAGTTGAACGGACTATCGCTCGGAGGCGTCGGCAAAGAGACAATCATTGACCACATCGAGATCATGAACAACGTCGATGACGGAATCGAAATTTGGGGCGGCAATGTCGACTTGAAGTATGTCAGTATCTGGAACATCGGCGACGATTCATTCGACGTCGATCAAGGATGGCGTGGTCGAGTTCAATTCGGATTGCTTGTGTCTGGATATTCAATCGCAGGTGCGGCATCTGGTTCTGGGTTCTGTGACTCGAGTGTTGAAATGGACGGCGCGGAGAAGTCTGACGCTCAACCAGTCAGCACAGCGAACTTCTACAACATGACAATCATCGGTCAACCTCTCAGTGGGAAGGCTGGAACGAAGTACCGCGACAATATGCGCGCGCAGTTCAACAACTGCATCTTTATGGATATCGGAAAAGAAGTAGTCAAGAATGACAACACAGACGGTGAAGCAACTGGCGGTCAAACAGGTTATGGATATAACGGGACACTTTCGTGGATTGACACATGGACAACAAACTACAATGTCTACTCCTCGGTGAATCCTTTCGCAAATCCAGCTGCTGCATACACCGCACAAAAAGCAGGAAAGCTTATTCAGTACACCGATAGCGTTTTCTATAACAATGTGAATGCTGCTGCGTATACCGAAGCAAACTCCCGCGGCGTCTTTGCTGCTGGCAATAACAATGTCTTGGCAGCCGCAGGTTCGTCTCCAATCGCGAGCATCACCCGTGGACCAAACGTGATTTCGGGAACTGTCGTCGTCCAACCTGTCATTCTCTTGGACCCACGCGCAACCAATGATGCTGCAACAAGTGTCGCCAGCGCACCGAGCGATGGGTTTTTCGCACAGGCTCAATACCGCGGCGCATTCGGGCCGAATGAGAACTGGCTCTGTGGATGGACTGCAACAGATGCTTACGGAATGAGCGTCGCGCCTCCCGGCGGCTGCGCAACAGCTTGCCCAGCAGATCTCAACGCGGACGGTCTCATCAATGGAAGCGACCTTGCTGGAGTCTTGAGCGGCTGGGGATCATCAGGAGCTTCTGACATCAATCACGACGGCACCACGAATGGCGCCGACCTTGCCGCAGTATTGAGCGGTTGGGGCAACTGCATCTAAGTGTTCGGTCGAGTGCAATTCGAGCACTGTGACCAATTTGGCTTGAATCGGAGCGTCTGGTGATTGAGACATTCTCTGCATCAGACGCTCCTTTCTCTTTCAGGAATCAATGTGAAATTATCCCACAGACAAAAAACTCTCCTTCACGTAGCGCTGTCCATCGTGGCAATGGGGCCAGTCGGTTGCGCCGACGAAAGTACGCAACCGAACAATGCCGTTCCTGTCGAACAGAAGACAGCGACGCCTGCTGCACAACGCTCTGCGGGCTCTTCGCCTACAACAGCATCGAGAGACGCACTCCTCGAAATAGCATTTCAGATCGGGACCAGCATCCCAACTGAACCACATGCACGCGATCGCGCACGAATGCAAGCCCTTGTGGCGCAAACCTGCCTCGACAATGGCTCTCTCGATCAAGCGATCAAGTACGCATCGAAGATCGATGGATGGCGTCAAGGAGAAATGTTCGCGCTGATTGGGCAGCGCTATGCGACGATGAACGATCCACAACATGCGCGCGACTTTGCGGCGAGAGCAATAGAAGTTGCGGCAGGCGAAACGGACTGGCGCCACGAACGAGTCATCACGGAATCCGCCAAGCTTTATGTGCAGCTCGGCGACACCGCCAAGGCATATGAGCTTGTTCAAGGGGCAACACAAGCAGAACTGGGAAAAATCGAAGTCGCACGAACCGTCACCATGCTTCCGGCCCAACTCGATACTCAGGCAGACATGTTTGATAAAGCAATCGCTACAAAGAACTTCGATCTCGTTCGTGGTGCAATCGATGGATACATGGCGTGGCTCGATCGCGTGTCCGATGATGAAATACGGTCCAATCGAGCGCTGAAGGCTATCGACAACGCGATTCCTGGTCTGCCGTTAGATCTCCAAGTGAAATGCGAAATCGATCTTGCAGATCTGCTTTACAAGAATCATCACACCGACCTTGCACTTGTGAAGCTTCATTCTGCAACTGAAATATTTTCATCGACAACTTTTCTGCCGGAAGATGTCGCGCCACTTGGTGCACTGGTTGCTCGGGCGCATCAGCGAATGGGCGATACACAAGGGGCACGCCAGCAATTGCAAAAATTGCACTCAGAACACTCGACTCGACGTGATGGCATTGTCGACCTTCGCCGCGCGACATCACTTCGTGCATTGGCCGAAGGGTTCTGCGAGCTCGGCGACCGCGACGAAGCGATTGCGTGCTATGCGGCAGCGCTCGAAGAAGGAGCGATCAACCCGAATGCTCGTCCACGTGCCGAAGACCTTTGTGCAACATGTATTTCAATGGCGAAGTACGGCATTTTGCCAACATCAGACCTGATGCGTCGCATTGACAGCATTCGAAATTCTTTGACTGATCCATGGTGATTTCGAATCAAACGAATTTCATTTTCATCCTTGTCGTTTGCATCCTGGCGTGTTTTGCGCAGGCGCAATCGCCAGTCGGCGGTTCAATTCGTGGAATCGTGTACGACAAGGAATTTGATGCACCAATTCGCGGCGCCACTGTCAGCATCCTCGGGCTGAAAACCCGCGCCTCGACCAA
>Ga0214919_10009597_pt1 | contig 12453 bp, 14 predicted proteins | sample LL1503_MetaG_FD_177994 | JGI IMG/M metagenome (GOLD analysis project Ga0214919, IMG submission 177994) | Freshwater microbial communities from Lake Lanier, Atlanta, Georgia, United States - LL-1503 | ecosystem: Environmental > Aquatic > Freshwater > Lake | place: USA: Georgia | collected...
GAAGCAGCAAGAATTGCTTGGTGACAATAGAGACTTGGTCCCACTCCTTCCCATCTCGAACAGGACAGTGAAACGAGTCATCGCCGATGATAGTGTGGTTCGCCCATGCGAAAGTAGGACATTGCCAAGCTCCCGATACTAAGCCCAGATTACATCTGGGCTTTTTATATAGCTATGTAAACAAAGATAAACTAGCGAACTAAGTAATATCTCTGTATAGCATAACAACAGCACAAACTAATTCTCCCTCCATTATTTATATAAATCCTTTTGCAATTATTGCAGTATAATATTGCTTCTAAGCGCAATTACTACTAAGAAAGATTTATTATGCCACACTTAATTCTTGAAGCATCATCAAATATTGTTGAGACAAATGATAAGATAAAACAAACATTGCAAAAATGCCAGAATTTATTAGTTGAGAAATTGCCAACTCAGCTAACTAGCTGTAAAAGCAGACTTATTTTGCATGATGTATTTATTTTAGGTGATAATCAAGAGCGCAATGCCTTTGTTCATTTGACTGTAAAACTATTAAAAGGGCGTAGTGCAGAATTGCTTCGTGAAACTTCTGCTAATTTACAATCACTGCTTTATACTGAGTTTAATAAAAGTGCTACACAATTAGAGTTGGGAATTAGTGTTGAAATTATCGAATTAAATGATAGTTATGCAAAATAGAGTAATATATATAAAATCCCCAGATTTACGATATGAATCTGGGGATTTTATATTGACTATTATGTCTTATTTTATTAAGCAATGAATGAATTCATTCGTTTAACAAAACCAACTGGATCATCAAGCTGAATTCCTTCTGCTAGCTGAGCCTGTTCAAAAATAACTAAACTTAAGTCGTCAATTTGCAATTGATCAATACTAGATTCCAATTTGTTAATTAATTTATGGTTTAGATTAATTTCTAAAGTTGGTTGCATAGATGGAACTTCTTGACCTGCTTGACGTAATAAGCGTTCCATTTGCATACTCATCGCGTTGTTTTCAACAACTAAACACGCAGGAGAATCAACTAAGCGAGTTGTAACAACGACTTCTTTAACTTTACCACCAAGAGCTGTTTTAATTTTTTCTAAAATTGGTTTAGCTTGCTCATCTTGCTGTTTTTGAGCTTCTTCAGATGGCTTTTCATCATCTAATTTGCCTAGGTCTAGTTTACCTTTAGCTACTGATACTAAGGATTTTTTATCAAATTCAAATAAGTGACTTGCAACCCATTCATCAACTCGATCAGTCAATAATAAAACTTCGATACCTTTTTGTTTGAATACTTCCAAATGCGGGCTATTTTTAGCTGCATTATAGCTTTCAGCAGTAATATAATAAATCTTATCTTGACCATCTTTCATACGGCTTACGTAATCATCTAAGCTAACGGTTTTGGCATTATCATTATTATGAGTGGACGCAAAACGACATAGTTTGGCAACACGCTCTTTGTTAGCATGATCTTCGATTACACCTTCTTTAATTACTGGACCAAACTCATTCCACAATTCAGCATATTTTTCTGGTTCGTTTTTAGCGATATCTTCTAATACGCTTAAGATTTTCTTAGTTGAACCAGAACGAATAGCATCAATATCACGTGAAGATTGTAAAATCTCGCGTGATACATTTAACGGTAAGTCTTGCGAATCAATTACACCACGTACGAAACGTAAATAATTTGGCAATAATTTTTCTGCATCATCCATGATGAAAACACGTTTTACATACAATTTGATTCCATAACGACGGTTAGCATCATATAAATCAAATGGAGCTTTACTTGGAATGTATAATAATTGAGTATATTCTTGAGCACCTTCAACCCGTGCGTGAATCCATTTCATTGGCTCATGGTAATCATGGGAAATATGTTTGTAGAATTCTTTATACTCTTCTTCACTAATATCATTCTTGCTACGAGTCCATAATGCATTAGCTTTGTTAACTGTTTCTAATTCAGTAGAAATTATTTCTTTACCATCTTCGCCATGTTCCGGCATTTTTTGCATTTTAATTGGATAATTGATATGATCAGAATATTTGCGGATTATTGTGCGTAAGCCCCAGTCAGATAATAGATCGTCGTTACCTTCTTTAAGATGTAGCGTAATGCTGGTACCGCTACCATCCAATTTGTCAACTGTTTCAATAGTGAACTCACCAGCACCATCTGATACCCATTTGCTAGCATGAGATGTTGTTTCACCTGCCTTGAGAGTAATAAGTTCAACTTTGTCAGCAACAATAAAGGCCGAGTAAAAACCAACTCCGAACTGTCCGATCAAATTTGCATCTTTTTTGGCATCGCCAGATAAGTTTTCTAAAAATGACTTAGTTCCTGATTTGGCTATCGTACCGATATTTTCGATAACTTCTGCTTCTGTCATCCCGATACCATTATCACTAACGGTAATAGTTTTGGCATCTTTATCAAAGCTTACCCGCACAACTAATTCTTCACCTTTATTTAATTCAGGTTTATTGATTTGCTCAAAGCGTAATTTATCAATTGCATCCGAAGCATTTGAGACTAATTCGCGTAAAAAAATCTCTTTATCTGAATAAAGTGAATGAATCATTAGATTTAATAATTGTTTAATTTCAGTCTGAAAAGACATAGTTTGTTTATTTGACATTAAAGTTTCCTTATGTAAATTAATAAGCGATAGTTCTTAAATAGAGCTAAATTTCTAGTTTTCAAGTCTTGTTAGTTAAAAATTTAATTTTACTGCCTTTAGCTGCGCTTGTTATTAATTTTGAGAGTAATGTATTCAATCCAGATATTTAAAAGCAGTTTAAGTATAGTTGTAAAGTATCTTCGTTGTGTATATTTTTGTAGCTGACCTTGTTTAAAATTTAATCTAATATAATTAGGCTAAATCATTTATAATTAGTGGTTCACTCACTGAAATTATAAAGACGTTACATATGACAAATACGCAACAAGTAGACCTACAAGTTAATATACCTGCAAAAAGTTCGCTCCATTACCCAATTATGATTGCGCCACAACTGCTAACTAACTGGCAAAGTTGGATTAAAGATTATGCACCAAGTAAAAAAATTATAATAGTTAGTGATAGTAATGTTGCTAATTTATATGGGAATAATTTTTGTAAAGAATTAAATTCTGCCGGTTATCAATGTCAGATTCTTCATTTTACAGCTGGAGAAGCTTCAAAATCGGCAACAACTAAATTGGAGCTAGAGGAAAAGATGTTTAGCTTCGGTTGTGACCGTCATACCCTATGTATTGCATTGGGTGGTGGTGTGGTTGGTGATTTAGCTGGATTTACTGCGGCAACTTATATGCGTGGCATGAATTATATTCAAATTCCGACTTCACTGCTTGCGATGATTGATAGTAGCGTTGGGGGGAAAACTGCAGTTAACTCCAGTTATGGTAAAAATATTATTGGTGCATTTTGGCAGCCACAAGCAGTCATCATGGATACGGAGCTACTAAAAACTTTGCCACGTGAGCAGATCATTAATGGCTTTTTTGAAGCAGTTAAGATATTTTTAACTCTAAATGCTGAGCAATTTAATTTTTGTTGCACTCATTTAGATGCGATTTTAAATTTGGAGCAAGCTCCTTTAGTGCAAGTTTTGCGTGAAGCGGTTGCATTAAAAGCGCATGTAGTAGAAATAGATGAACAAGAGCAAAATTTACGGATGATCTTAAATTTTGGACATACAGTTGCTCATGCACTTGAAAAACTGAGTGATTATAAAGTATTACACGGTTATGCTGTTGCTATTGGAATGTTGGTTGAAGCCAAAATTGCAGAACTATCTGGTTTACTGGGTAATTCTGATTATAAATTAATTTCTGAATTTTTAGCTAAGCTCGGAATTACTCCACAATTACTGGCTGGGTACAAAATTACTGAGTTAATTTTTGCTATGCGTGGTGATAAGAAAAATAAAAATCAACAGATTGTATTGGTTTTATTAAGTGGAATTGGTCAGGTGAAAAATATTGATAATAAAGTAGCTTTTGCTGTTGATGAAAGTATTATTGAAGCCGCATTTCTAAATTTAATGACGTAAATATTAATAGAATGGATTGAGATTATTATGGGTTACCGAGTAGTAAAAAAAATACCAACTGCGGATGAGATTATAGCGGCATTTCCGTTAAGTGACGAAGGTTATTTGAGCATTGATAAACATCGTACTGAGATTGAAGCTATTTTAAGTGGTAAGGATCAAAGATTAGTTGTGGTAGTGGGACCTTGCTCTGCATGGCCGGATACTGCAGTTTTAGAATACGCTGAGCGGCTGAAAAAGCTGAATGACAAAGTTAGTCATGTACTAAAATTAGTTATGCGGGTTTATATCCAAAAACCGCGCACAATTAAAGGATGGACAGGCCCGGTTAATCAGCCAGATCCATTGTCGCCACCTGATATTGCGGCAGGTGCTTTATATTGCCGTAAATTGATGACTCAAGTAGTGGAAATGGGTTTACCGATTGCCGATGAGGCGCTGTTTACGCATAATGCACGTGGCTTTATTGAATTGTTGTCGTGGGTCGCAATTGGTGCAAGAAGTAGTGAAGATCAGGAACATCGTATCTTTGCGTCCGGCATTGATTGTCCAGTTGGGATTAAAAATCCAACTCATGGATCAATTAAGATTGGAATAAATGGAGTGGTAGCCGCGCAACATTCTCACTATATCGTTTTAGATGGTAATGAGGTTGAAACTGATGGTAATCAATATGCACACTTAGTTTTGCGCGGAAGCAATGATCGCCCTAATTATTCATTGGCAGATATTAGTGAAGTTGCTGAACAATGTAACAAGAATAATGTCTATAATCCCGCCGTGATTATTGATGTGAGCCACGATAACTGTGTGGTTAATGGAGTTAAAGATCATAATGCACAAGCTGGTATTATTCTTGAAGTGGTTAATAATTTAAAAACCAACCCGGAATTAAAAACCTTGGTTAAGGGTTTTATGCTTGAAAGTTTTATTAAACCAGGCAAACAAAATGCGGAAACCGCGAATCCGATTGATTTATGCGGTTTGTCTATTACTGATCCATGCTTGGGCTGGGATGATACTGAGGCGTTGTTATTAAAATTAGCAGATTTACATATTGAAAAATAAAATATCGTTTAAAATTGGCATGGTATAAGGATTAAAATGGCTTACGAAATTATAAAAAAAGTTCCGACCTCTGATGAAATTATTCAAAAAATACCGCTAAGTACCGCGGGATATGCGAGTATTCAGCAACACCATCGGGAAATCGAAGATATTTTGAATGGCGAGGATTCACGCTTGTTAATGATAGTTGGACCTTGTTCCGCATGGCCGGATACTGCCGTGCTAGAGTATGCCAAATCATTAGCGGAATTAAGCAAGCAAGTTTCTCATGCTGTTAAGATCGTGATGCGTGTATATATTCAGAAACCACGCACAGTTAAAGGCTGGACAGGACCGATTAATCAACCAGATCCACTGGCTGAACCAGATATTGAAGCAGGTATCTGGTATTGTCGCAAACTCATGACACAAGTGGTTGAAATGGGCTTGCCGATTGCGGATGAATGTTTATTTACGCACAACGCACGTGGATTTCAAGAGTTACTTTCTTGGGTGGCAATAGGCGCCCGAAGCACGGAAGATCAGGAACACCGTATTTTTGCATCATCACTTGATTGTCCGGTTGGGATGAAAAACCCTACTCATGGTTCACTAAAAATTGCGGTGAATAGTATTTTGGCGGCACAACACCCACATTATATTGTTTTTGATGGTTATGAAGTTAAAACCGCAGGTAATAAATATGCGCATTTAGTTTTGCGTGGCAGTAATGATAATCCCAACTATGGCGTTGAATATATCGCTGAAGTTAATCAATTATTTAAGAAGAATCAGGTTGTAAATCCTGCAATTATCGTCGATGTTAGTCATGATAATTGCGTAATTGATGGTGTTAAAGATCATAATGAACAAGCTAATATTGTTTTACGTGTCATCGAATCATTAAAAAAACAGCCAGAATTAAAAAATTTAGTTAAAGGTTTTATGCTTGAAAGCTTCATTAAGGAAGGTCGCCAAAATGCGGAAAGTGGTAATCCTATTGATATGAGTGGCTTATCCATAACAGATCCTTGTTTAAGCTGGGAGAGCACGGCTAAGTTAATTCTTCAAGTTGCGAAACAGCATAGTAAAGGGTAACATCATGTTAATCGGTGTATCGGGTGATGTTGGATCCTTTTCTGAAGAAGCTGGTTTAATTTATGCGGCTAAAGCACATAGTGCCAAGCATGAAATTTGTTATTTGATTGATATGGATGGAGTATTAGCAGCACTTGAACGTAACGAAATTGATGTTGGCATTTTTCCGTTTGTCAATTATAATAGCGGTATCGTATGGCCTGCATTTACCGCAATGGGTAAATATAACTTTATGCCGATTGATGATTTACAATTAAATGTTGAACAATGCTTACTTGCAAATGCTAATGTAACTTTAAATGAGATTACTGAATTATATTCTTATACTCCCGCCTTTGAGCAATGCAAGGGGTTTATCAATCAATATGGATTTAAGCTGATTGATTGGGGTGATACAGCTAAAGCTGCCCGTGATTTAGCGGCAGGAATTTTGCCAAAGAACGCTGGTATAGTAGCATCAGCTCAGGCAGCAAAGAGCTATGATTTGCAAATACTTAAACAAGGTATTCAGGATATTCAACCCAATATTACACGGTTTATAGTTGTTAAGAAAGCAAAATGAGATGAATGATATTGAATTGTTACGCAAGCAGATTTCAGAAATTGACGCTGATATTATTGGATTGATTGCATTTAGGCAACAAATCTCTAAAAGAATCGGTGAATATAAAAAACAGCATAATTTATCAGTTATTGATCCGGCGCGCGAGGCATTACTCCACGAATTTCATCGCATGACAAGCATTGATCATGGGGTTTCTCCAGAATTAAGTAAGAAAGTTTTTGAAGTATTAATTGAAGAGTCTAGAAAGGTACAGACAGATGAGCAATAAATTAAAAGCATCCGCAACGGTATTAATTAATACTCTAGCACAAAGTAAAAAAGCTGCCGGTATTCGGGTTTATAATCTGAGTGTTGGTGAACCTAAAATGACGACGCCAGAAGTGGTACGTGAAGGTGCAATTAAATTTATTGAAGTTGGTGATATTCCTTATCCATCTCCCTCCGGATTAAATGAATTACGTTCAGCTGCAGCAAGCTGGATGAATCAATCGTATGCGACTAATTATAAGTCTGAGGAATGTATTATTACCACTGGGGGTAAATTTGCGATTTATTTAATGGTGCAGTATTTGTGTGGTTCTAATTCACCGTTAAAAGCCAATTCAACAGACAAAATCAGCGTGATTATTCAAGCCCCATATTGGGTTTCATATCCATCAATTACTAAAATTATGGATGCAAATCCGGTAATTATTAATTCAACTGAAGCTGGTGGCTGGAAAATAACTCCGGAAATGCTCAAAGCTGCCTATACACCTGAATGTAAAATTCTGATGATTAATAATGGGGTTAATCCTACTGGGATTATCTATACCCGTAGTGAAATGAAGGCTTTATTGACTACAGCAAATGAGCTTGGTTTATTAGTTATTAGTGATGAGGTATATAGTGCATTAGTTTATACTGATGACGAATATGTTTCGTGTGGTAGCTTTCCTGAATATAAAGATAATGTAGTCGTAGTTCAAAGTGCATCTAAATCTTTTGCGATGACCGGCTGGCGAGTTGGGTTCTTATTTGCCAGAAAAGATCTGATTGATGTTATGAGCGCATTAACTACCCAAAGCACGACTGGCGTATCATTAATTTGCCAACATGGCGCTTTAGCGGCATTTAGAAATGCTGAGCAAATTAATGCTTGGGTGCGCGATACTATGAAAGTTCGCCGTGATATTTTTGTTGATTCATTCCGCAAACATTTTGGAATCCAATTAGAATATCCTAAAGCTACGTTATATGTTTTTGCATCATTGGCTAGTCTTGGCGTAAAAAATCTTAGTGATGAAGAGTTCTGTATTCGTGCGCTGGAAGAAGCCAATGTTGCAACCGTACCAGGTAGTGCTTTTGGTCAACCGGGATATGTGCGTTTCTCTTATGGTGCTGATGAAGGCGACTTAGATGGTGGTTTAGAAAATCTTGCTAAATTCATAAAAAGTTTGAACTAATAATATAGGGTAAAATCAGATGTCAGGAAATAGTTTCGGTCAAATATTTAAAATCACTACTTGTGGTGAATCACATGGTGGTGCGGTTGGTGTCATTATTGATGGAGCACCAGCTGGAATTGAAATTACTGTAGAAGAGATTCAACAGGAGCTAGACCGTCGTAAGCCAGGACAAAGCGCAATTACAACGCCGCGCTCTGAGGCAGACCTGATTCACGCACTTTCAGGTATCTTTGAAGGCAAAACTACTGGCACTCCAATTTTATTAATGGCGTATAACAAAGATCAACGGTCTGCTGATTATGATCACTTAAAAAATATATTTCGTCCATCACATGCGGATTTTACCTATCTAATGAAATATGGGATGCGTGATTATCGTGGTAGTGGTCGGGCTAGTGCGCGTGAAACCTTGGCGCGGGTTGCTGCTGGGGCAATTGCCAAAAAATATCTTAAACAAGAACTGGGTATTGAGATTTTGAGTTATGTTGAACAAGTTGGTCCGATTAAAGCTGATATTGATCATACTCGGGTTGAAACTCTACAAATTGAAGATAATATTATTCGTTGTCCAGATCCAGTGGTCGCGGCAGAAATGATCCGTTTGGTTGAAGAAGTGCGTGATGATGGTGACTCAATTGGTGGCGTAATTAAATGTGTTATCCGTAATGCACCAGCTGGCTTGGGTGAGCCTGTTTTTGATCGTCTGCATGCTGATTTAGGCAAAGCAATGTTAAGTATCAATGCAGTTAAAGGTTTTGAAATTGGTTCTGGCTTTGCTGGAGTGGAGTTACGTGGCTCGGTGCATAATGATCCGTTTGTCTTAGTTGATGGCGAACTACGTACTCAAACTAATCATGCGGGTGGTGTCTTAGGCGGAATCTCATCTGGTGAAGATATTTATTTTCGGGTGGCTTTTAAATCAGTTTCAACGATTAGTAAATTGCAAAAGACTCTGGATGTTGATTATAATGAAGTTGAACTTGAGGCACAGGGGCGGCATGATCCATGTGTATTACCGCGAGCAGTTCCGGTAGTTGATGCTATGGCAGCATTAGTCATTATTGATCATTATTTACGTCATCGTGCGTATTCAGCATTATAAGAGGAGTTTAAAATGAATCCTAGTCTAAAAACTGAATTGCAGAATATTCGTAAAATGATAGAATTGGGCATTACTACAACTGACGTAAAGAAGATTTTAGATATAATTTGTGTCAAAACCCCTGATTGGGTTGTAGATGACTTACGTTTATATAGTGATGTTTTACCAATAGGTGCTTCGATTAATCCTTATACTCAAGAGCAGCGCTATCTGCATTTTCTTTGGGATTCATTTGAATTAAGCCCTTTAAAACTACACATTGATTTTGCAGTTTATTTTCGACAAGTTATTGCTAAAAAGCTCTTTAAGCGCTGCGGTGAAAATTTTATCGCCTTAAAAGGCGTTTCGTTTAATTTTGGTCATCAGATTGAACTTGGTGATAATGTCTTTTTTAATGAAAATGTCTTTTTGGATGCCAAGGGTGGAATTACGATTGGTAATAATGTTGGAATCACCGAAAATGTTATGATTTTTACCCATAGTCATGGCGAAGATATTCATTCGACTCGAGTTTATAAACCTGTGCTTATTAAAGATTATGCCAAAATTTACTCTAAAGCGTTGATTAATCTTGGCGTTACGATTGGCGAGGGTGCTATTATTGGTGCCAATTCAGTAGTTACTAAAGATGTTGCTGACTATACAATGGTTGCGGGAACTCCTGCTGAATTAATTCGTGAACGAAGAAATCATGGTAACTATGGCTTAGAATTGCAACATAAATGGTTAATTCACGACTATGAACCCCTAGATTGTTAAAAAAGCATCCAGATGTTGCATTATCTGGATGTTCTATTAGCTGAGTTTCTAATCTTGCTTTGGCATTCAGCAAAAATATTGGCTGGTGTTCAATTTTAAGTTTCTCGATGAAAAGCTCAAAACTCTTTTTTAAGAGGAGTGCATATCATCGAGCATTTTTGTTATTTTGTCTTTGGCATAGCCATAACGTTTTTCAAGGATACCATAGATTTCATCGTGCTTACCCTCAATTTTAAGTAGTTCGTCATCGGTTAACTCTGCCCATTTTTGTTTCAATTTACCCTTAGCTTCAGTCCAATTGCCTTTAAAAATTTCAACATTCATGATATAAATCTCCTAAAACTTTATTAAATTAAACAATTAATATAAGCATAGTTTTTAGATTATACTTATTACGACATAAACGTTTAGTTATTTCCCAATTAAATTTACAACTCCATGCACACCATCAATGCTTTTTACACCAGATACAGCGGCTCTTACTTGAGATGGTTTACCAACATCATAACCTAAAAGATAGACTATTTTATTTGAAGTAACGATCTTAATATTATTAGTATTAACATCTTTTTGTGCAATAAATCTTGTCTTTGCCAAGGAAGTTAAATAGGCATCATTAGTTATATTTCCAGCATTTTCATTTGCTCCTACACTTAGATAATTCCATACTCCTTTAACGCCCTGTATATTATCAGCGATAGATTTAGCTTTATCGCGATCCATCTTATTAGGAACTTGCCCGGTTAGTAAGACTTTTTTACCATAGCTAACAACTGTAAAACTGCCTTTAGGTATTTGTTCAGATAATTGTTTGTTCACAAGATGCTCAATGTTTTCATCGTCAATCATAGTACCAGTGCTTCGTGTCACGCTTGATTCTTCTATCGTTGTCGCAAATACAGAATTAGGAATAACACATCCCATCATCAGAACAAAGAAAGTAGGGATTAAAAATTTTTTAGCATTGGCTAGCTGATTATTATTTAATTTTAGTGATGTATTTGTATCTTGGTGATCTGATTTCATTTTATATTCCTTTAAATTTAATTTAGATTATTAATTTTAGATATTAGAGTTTTTATTCTGCTATTTTACAAAAGAGATATTATTTTTTTATACTCTAATTATAGCGTTTTGTTATTTTTACATTGTACTATCTAAAAAGCGAATAATTAAACGATCACCAGTTTTGATTCCTTTATTTGGATCACAAATTGTGGGTCTTGTAACTTGATTTAAAGGTACTGCGTTTCTATTATCCTCTTCATTATAGGCATATACCGATGTCCAATTAATATCACACGTAACACCATCATTATGATAAGTACCACGAATAAGTGCATTACTTGGAATTAGTATACTATTATCCGGTTCATAATTAAGATCGTAAACGGTCTTATACAAACCAGACTGCTCAATAACGTGCCCGCTATCTGATATTTTATAATTATTTTGTGAAATAACAGAAAGTACTGATGTAGACGGAATTAATTGCACATTCTTAGCCAGTTGCTGTTGATTTGGGGGCATTTCATAAGCACAACTCGCTAATCCTACTATTGATAAACAGATAATACATTGTTTTATAATAGTTTTAATTGCTAATTGGTTTGATTTCATAATAATTCCTTAAAACTCTATTAATTTAGTGGCAACTATTTAGCAGTGCAGTTGGCATATTTGATGCAAAATAGCAAGTAACTGTTTTATTTGTCTCATTATTTATAAAATCAACTTGATAGCGACCTTTTGATGTTTTTTGCTTTTGTATCATGCAATTATTTTGTACATCCGCAAGTGTTGTCGAACTATTTAATTTTATACTTCTACATTGTAAAGTTCTCATATCCAATGAGTCAGCATAAGCTAAAACAGGAATAATCGATAAAAGTAAGAGTAAGTTTCGCATGGCTTTTCCTTTAAAAGAATAACCCGAATGAATAAATGAGTAAGAAAGAAATTATTCAGGTATGATAATATGAATGATATATTTTAAATCTTGTAATAAATAGGGTAGAGATAATCAGGGTAATTACCCCCGATTATCAAGCCTAAAGTTTACTATTTAATTATAGCTTTTTAGGCGAACTATGTTCAAGTTGGCTACGATTTCCCGTAGTTGCACAATTATCCTTAGCATCATCTACCATTGGAGCTTTAGATGAACGATCTTCTACTTTCCCTTTTTCATTTTCATGGCTAAGTGCTGCATTTTGTTTGCGCGCTTCTTCGTCTTGTATGTGTGCAGGTTTTGCTTTTGGATCACTATATAATGCGCCCCTTTGTCAAGACCACTAATTAACTATTTAAAGAAACAAACTAAGCCGCGTATTTCATCTGTTGTTGTTTAGCTCGTTTTTCGTTTTTAT
>Ga0214919_10009598_pt1 | contig 12452 bp, 7 predicted proteins | sample LL1503_MetaG_FD_177994 | JGI IMG/M metagenome (GOLD analysis project Ga0214919, IMG submission 177994) | Freshwater microbial communities from Lake Lanier, Atlanta, Georgia, United States - LL-1503 | ecosystem: Environmental > Aquatic > Freshwater > Lake | place: USA: Georgia | collected 2015-03-15
GCACCGCAGGCGGTCGCTACCTTGGACCGTTTCATGAAATTGCACCCGGCCAGCACCGCACTGGACTACGCCCTGTACCTCAAAGGCCTGGTTAACTTCAATGACGACCTCGGTATTTTTTCAGCCATCACCCGACAAGACCTGTCTGAGCGGGATCAAAAAGCAGCCAAAGAATCGTTTGAAGCGTTCAAAGAGTTGATCAGCCGCTTTCCGCAGTCGCGCTATGCCCCGGATGCGAGGGAGCGTATGTCCTACATCGTGAATTCGCTGGCGGAATACGAGGTGCATGTTGCCCGCTATTACTTTGACCGTGGCGCTTATGTGGCGGCAGTCAACCGGGCTCAGTTGGCGATTGCCGACCACCAGGGCACGCCGGCTGTTGAAGAGGCGATGTTCATTTTGGTCAAATCCTATGAAGCGCTGGGCATGACCCAGTTGCGTGATGACAGCCGGCGTGTGCTGCAGGCAAACTACCCGCAGTCGAGCTTCTTGAGTCTGGGTGTCAAGGCCGCCCAGAGTCCTTGGTGGAAACTTTGGTAAGTTCTTCCAGAAAGGCGGCCAATTCGGTCTCATCAGCCAGCCGGCGCATTGGCGGCAGCGCGGCCAACAGCCGCCGGCCATAACCCATGCCGGTCAGCCGGGTGTCGCACACCACCAGCACACCACGATCGCTCTCATGCCGAATCAGCCGGCCAGCGCCCTGCTTGAGCGCGATCGCTGCCTCTGGCAGGTAATAGTCCTTGAAAACCGGGCGACCGGCTGCCTCTAGCCTCTGCGCCCGGGCCTGCACCAGGGGGTCTTGCGGGAAGGGGAAGGGCAACTTGTCAATCACCACCATCTGCAGGGCGGCGCCGGGTATGTCAACACCCTCCCAAAATGAGGCTGATGCCACCAGCACGCAACCCGCCGTGGTAGCGCTGCCACCGCGGCGAAAGCGGCTCATCAAGTCCCGCTTGGAGCCCCGACCCTGGACCAAAATATCGAGTGATCCAGAGCCAGAGAACGCCTTGGCCAAGGCCTCGCTGATCAGCTGTAGGGCGCGCAAACTGGTGGTCAGCACCAGCGTCCTGCCACCCAGTGCGAGCGCGGCTTTGGCGACAAAATTTGCCACCTGGGCGCTGTGCTCCGGGTGATCTGGTTTGGGCAGATCCCTCGGCACATAGAGGGCTGCCTGCCGCGCATAGTCAAATGGGCTGTCGATGCGTAACACCCGTGCTGCCGCCAGACCGCAGGGCTCGGTGAACCAAGTCAAGGCGGCGTCATTGCCCAGGCTTGCCGAGGTGAATATCCATGACCTAGGCGCCAAGGACTCTGCCTGAACCGCGAGCAAACGGGTCTGGACGGTCTGGGCAATATCCAATGGCGTTTCCATCAGCTTGATGTGGCCGCCCAGCTCCAGCCAGCGAGTCGAGCCGGCCGGGCAGGGCAGGCGAAAACCCTCGATGCGTTCGATCAGGCTGAGTACCCGCTCACTCAGGCGGGACAACTCCGGACCGGTTTCTGCCACCGATTCCAAGGCCAGACGGGCTTGGTCAAGGGCTTGATGGACCAGGTCTATCGCAGCGCGCCAGGCCGGCGCCCGAGCATCATCGGTGTGCGCATCAAACCAGGGTAGTTTCACCACGACGGTCTGCCTGCCAAGCAGCAGCCGCCAGTCCAGCGCCGCCTGCTGTAGCCGGGATGCCAGCTGCGGCCAATCGCACCAACCCCGCGCATGCAAAAGCCCAGCATTGAGCAGGTCACCGGCAAAATCGGATATCTGCGCGGTGCTGAGTTGCTGGCCCAAAAACTGAACGCCAGTTTCATTGAGTTGATGGGCCTCATCAAAGATGACCGTTTGCACCGATGGCAAAAGCTCGGCCAGCCCCGATTCCCGCACTGCCAGGTCAGCAAAAAAAAGGTGGTGATTGACCACCACCACGTCCGCCGATAGGGCCTCGCGGCGCGCCTGGTTGACATGGCAGACACGCCAACTCGGGCACTTCGAACCCAGACAGTTGTCGCGGGTGGATGTGACAAGCGCAACCCAAGGCGAGCGCTCATGAAGGTCGCTGAGCTCGGCCAGATCGCCCGAGACGCTGGCCTGGGCCCAGAGCTCGATGCGGGCCAAAATGGCCAATTGCTCGCTGTCCGCAGGGTCAGCGTCCAGCCGGGCGAGTTGGAGGCGGTGTTGACAGAGGTAGCTGGCCCGCCCCTTGAGCATCGCGGTCTTCAGCGGCAGGGCCAGCGCCTGCACCAAACCTGGCAAGTCACGGCCAAACAACTGGTCTTGCAAGGCCTTGGTGGCAGTCGACAGCAGCACCCGGTTCCCACTGAGCAACGCTGGCACCAAGTAGGCAAAGGTCTTGCCGATGCCCGTGCCGGCTTCAACCACCAGCACACCGCCCTCCTCCAAGGTGCGGGTGATGGCCTGCGCCATGTCCAGCTGGCCCGGCCGCAGACGGAATTCATGGGTCATCCGAGACAGGGCACCCTGCTCGGAAAAAGCCTCTTCAACCCGCCCTTGCAAGCCCATGGATCAACGCAGCCGCTGGCTGCTCAAGGAACCGCTGACTGGGCTTCTCATGGGGCTGGCGTACTGCCCTCAAGTCTTGGCAACTTGCCCAGAATTCTCTCCAACTGCTCGGCGCCCTTTTGCTGCCGCTCTGCGGCATTCAAGGCCAGTTCTTGACGTCGGAGCAGATCAAGCAGGGCCCGCTGATACGCCCGGTTGGCCAGGTGGCAGTCGCTGACTGCGAACCGGGCATAGCAACTGGCCTGCTGCTGCTCATAGCGCGCCGACTCAGCCTGCCGGGCAGCGGCGATACGGCCACGCTCAGCGGCCGCGTCCGCCAGGTTCGGCGGGGCTGCGTCCGCAGTTTGGGCCTGGGCGCTCACGACCACCAGGGCCATGGCTGCGGCAAGAAACAAGTGCATCATGTGAGCCTAGTGTCTACCAAACGCCGCGCTAAAGCCAGGAATTCAGGCGACTGCATTTCATGCAAGCGCGACACGGTGCGCGGAAATTCATGCGCCAACGGTCCTTCGGTGTAGAGCTGTTGTGGCGCCACCTCGGCCGACATGATCAGCTTGACCCGCCGGTCGTACAAGACATCGACCAGCCAAGTGAAGCGCCGGGCCTCCGAGGCCAGGCGCACCGGCATATGGGGCACATTGCTGAGCAAAACAGTATGAAACTGAGACGCGATTTCAAGATAGTCGTTGTGCGAACGCGGGCCGCCACACAGGTTCTTGAAATCAAACCAGACCACGCCGCCAGCGCGCCGCCGCGCCAGAATCTGACGCGCCTCGATCTGCAAGCAGGGATCTTCGTCCTGTCTTTCTGCCAGCTGCTCAAATGCCGCGTCCATCTGTTGGTCGGCCTGCTCGCCCAGAGGCGTGTGGTACAGCCTGAGTTGCTCCAGCTTTTGGCGACGGTAGTCCTGGCCGTTGTCCACCTTCACCACTTCGAGACGGGTGTTGAGCAGTTCAATCGCTGGCAGGATGCGGCTGCGGTGCAGGCCATTGGGGTATAGATCATCTGGCATGAAGTTGGAGGTCGTGACAAACCCAACGCCATGATCAAACAGCGCCTTGAGCAGCCGGTGCAGGATCATCGCATCGGTGATGTCGGCGATATGAAACTCATCGAAGCAAATCAGTCTGTGACGTTCAGCGATGCGCTTGCCCAGGGCATCGAGCGGGTTGGCCGTGCCTTGTAGCGCGGCGAGTTCTCGGTGGACCTCACGCATGAACTCATGAAAATGCAGCCGCGTCTTGCGTCGCACGGGGATGGCGCCAAAAAAACAATCCATCAAAAAACTTTTGCCCCGGCCAACGCCACCAAACAGGTAGACGCCACGCGGTATTTCCGGCCGACTGAGCAGTTTTTTCAGGGCGTTAGACCGCTTTTCTTTGTACTCAATCCACGCCAGAGCACAGCGCTCAAGGGCGGCTACTGCCAGCAATTGCGCCGGATCACTGGTGTAGCCCCGCTGGCGCAACTCCCGCTCATAGGCATCGGACACCGGCGTCAAGGGGTGGGCCTGCTCCACAGCGAGTTTCGATCAATCGGCGCGGGCTGCAGCACCCGGCCTTAGAAGTTCAGCGTGCGTTTGTCCACCGCCAGCGCCGCCTCCTTGATCGCCTCACCCAGCGAAGGGTGAGCATGGCAAATGCGGGCCAAATCTTCGCTGCTGGCGCGAAACGACATCGCCACCACGCACTCAGCAATCAATTCGCTGGCCATGGGTCCGACGATATGAACCCCCAAAATCTCATCGCTCACGGCATCCGACAGCATCTTGACCATGCCGGTCGTGTCGCCCAAGGCACGGGCCCGGCCGTTGGCCAAAAACGGAAAGGTGCCCGCCTTGAAAGCGCGTCCGGCGGCCTTGAGCTGCTCCTCAGTTTGTCCGACCCATGCGATTTCAGGGTTGGTGTAAATCACCCAAGGGACGGTGTTGAAATCAACATGCCCATGCTGGCCGGCCATACGCTCGGCCACCGCCACGCCCTCTTCTTCGGCTTTGTGCGCCAGCATCGGGCCGCGCACCACATCGCCCACTGCCCAAACCCCGGGAAGATTGGTTCGGCAATCAGCGTCGACCACAATGGCGCCCCGCTCATCGAGCGCCAGCCCGACGGTTGCAGCATTCAAGCCCTGGGTGTTTGGCACCCGGCCGATCGAGACGATCAGTTTGTCAACCGCCAAAGTTTTCGACTCGCCCTGGGCATTCACATAGGCCACATCAACCCCCTTGGCCGTGGCGCTGATGGCGCCTACCTGAACCCCGAGCTCGATCTTCAGGCCCTGCTTGTCAAACGCTTTTTTGGCCTCTTTGGCAATCTGCTGGTCCACCCCGCCCAAAAAGCTTGGCAGGCCTTCGAGTACCGTGACACTGGCACCCAAACGGCGCCAGACCGAACCCATCTCCAAGCCGATCACACCCGAGCCAATCAGACCGAGGCGCTTGGGCAGCTTAGTCAGGGCCAGCGCGCCCTCATTGGAGAGTATCTTGTCTTCATCAAACGGCGTGCCGGCCAAGGCCCGCGGACTTGAACCACTAGCAACAATCACCTGCTTGCCGATCAGCACCTGGGCTGGCGCGCCGGCTGACATGGGTGCAAGCGCGATCTCGTAGGCGCCATCCAGGGCCTTCGCGAAGGATGCCCTGGCATGGAAAAAACTGACCTTGTTTTTTTTGAACAAGTACAAAATACCTTCGTTATTCTGCTTAACCACGCTGTCCTTGCGGCCCATCATGGTGGGCAGGTCCAGGGTTAAACCGGCCACACCAATGCCATGGTCTGCGAAATGCTCGCCGGCCTGCTCGAAATGCTCAGAAGACTGCAGCAGTGCCTTGGATGGTATGCAACCCACGTTGGTGCAGGTGCCACCCGGCGCGGGCCCGCCTTTGGGGTTGCACCAGGCGTCGACACAGGCCACGCTAAAGCCAAGTTGGGCCGCCCGTATAGCGGCAATATAGCCACCGGGCCCGGCCCCGATCACGATCAGGTCAAAAGATTGGCTCATGGAGCGACTGCTTTCAGATGTCAAACAAGAGGCGGGCCGGGTCTTCCAGCGCCTCCTTCATCGCCACCAGGCCGAGCACAGCTTCGCGGCCGTCGATGATGCGGTGGTCATAGCTCATGGCGAAGTAGTTGATGGGTCGAACCACCACCTGCCCGTTTTCAACCACTGCTCTATCCTTGGTAGCATGCACGCCCAAAATAGCAGATTGCGGCGGGTTGATGATGGGGGTGGAGAGCATGGAGCCGAACACGCCACCATTGGAGATTGAAAAAGTGCCGCCAGTCATCTCCTCAATACTGAGCTTGCCATCACGCGCTTTGGCGCTGTAATCGGCAATCTTTTTCTCGATGTCGGCAAAGCTCATCTGATCGGCGTTGCGCAGAATTGGCACCACCAGACCACGCGGCGAACCGACCGCAATGCCGATATCAAAATAGCCGTGGTAGACGATGTCATTGCCGTCCACGGACGCGTTGAGTACCGGGTACTTTTTGAGTGCATGCACCGCGGCTTTGACAAAAAAGCTCATGAAGCCAATCTTCACGCCGTGCTCTTTCTCAAATTTCTCCTGAAAACGCTTGCGCATGTCCATCACGGGCGCCATGTTGACTTCGTTGAAGGTGGTCAAAATGGCGTTGCTGGTTTGCGACAAGAGCAGACGCTGAGCCACCCGGGCCCGCAAGCGGCTCATGGGCACACGCTGTTCGGGGCGCTCGGCCAGGGCCACTGGCGGCATGGCCACCTCGGGCAACAGGGCCACCCCAAAACTCGCATCCGGCAGGGCTTGCACTGCGGCGGGCAGCTCAGGCGGTGCGGACTGCACGGCCGCCGCTGCGCTAAGCACATCGCCCTTGGTGATGCGTCCATCGCGCCCAGTGCCCGCCACAGAGCCGGCAGCGAGCTGTTTGTCGGCCATCAATTTGGCGGCCGCCGGCATGGCCACACCCGCCATCGGCGCAGCGGGCGGCGCGGCCTTAAGCGCTGCAGTCGCGCCAGCGGCGGCGCCTACAGCATGGCCCTGCGTGTCAATACGGGCGATCAATTGCTCAGCCATAACGGTCGCACCGTCGCCCACCAATAACTCGCACAACACGCCAGCGCTGGGGGCTGGCACCTCCAAAACCACCTTGTCGGTCTCGATTTCGGTCAAGATTTCGTCCACCAACACCGACTCACCGACTTTCTTCTTCCACTGCAACAGAGTGGCCTCGGCGACCGACTCTGAAAGCTGCGGGACTTTGACTTCTACGATCGCCATGGAAATGCTTTCTGTTTTTATTCAAAAAAAGGGCTGGTGCCCAGGCTTATTTGCTCAAAATGAAGCCCTTGAGCTTGCCAAAGGCACCTTCTACCAAGGCCTTCTGCTGCTCCTGGTGCAGGTGGGAATAACCAACCGCCGGCGAGGCCGACGCGCCACGCCCGGAATAGCCCAAGCGCTGACCATCGAGCATGTTCTCGTGGATGTAATGCTGCACAAAAAACCAGGCGCCCTGGTTTTGCGGCTCATCCTGGCACCAGACCACCTCGCTGGCGTTGCTGTATTTTTTGAGCTCCTGGGAAAAAGCTTTGTGCGGGAAGGGATAGAGCTGCTCCACCCGCACAAGGGCAACATCGTCGAGTCCTTTTTCTTCCCGCCTCTTGGCCAAGTCGTAATACACCTTGCCCGAGCAGGCCACCACCCGCTTGACTTTGTCTGATTTTTTGACAATCTCTTCTTTGGCCTCGGGAATGATGGTTTGAAAGCTTCCCTTGGTGAACTCTGAGAGCGGCGAGCTGGCGTCCTTGTGGCGCAGCAGGGATTTGGGTGTCATGATGATCAGCGGCTTGCGAATGTTGCGCACCATCTGGCGCCGCAACACGTGAAAGATCTGGCTGGCAGTGGTGGGCTGAACCACCTGCATATTGGTGTCTGCGCTGAGCTGCATGAAACGCTCTAGCCGCGCCGAGCTATGTTCTGGCCCCTGGCCCTCGTAGCCGTGCGGCAACATCAGGGTGATGCCATTGACACGGCCCCACTTGACCTCACCCGAGGCAATGAACTGGTCAATAACCACCTGTGCGCCATTGACAAAATCCCCAAATTGAGCTTCCCAGATGACCAGCGTGTTGGGGTCGTTGGACGCGTAGCCGTATTCAAAAGCCAACACCGCTTCTTCCGACAAAATCGAGTCGATGACCACAAAAGGGGATTGCCCATCGGCCACGTTTTGCAAGGGGGTGTAAGTGCCTTCGTCAAATTTTTCACGATTCTGGTCATGGATGACCGCGTGCCTGTGGGTGAAGGTGCCGCGGCCAGAGTCTTCGCCGCTCAGGCGCACCGGGTAGCCGCTCGCCACCAATGACGCAAAAGCCATGTGCTCGCCCATGCCCCAATCTACCGGCAGGTCACCCCGACCCATCGCAGCCCGGTCGTCATAGACTTTACGGACCAGCTGGTGCGGGGTGATGCTGGTCGGCAGGGTGGTGAGCCGCTGCGACAGCCGGCGCCACTCGGCCATGGGAATGCCAGTCTCGCCAGCATCAGTCCATTTTTTACCAACGAAAGGCGACCAGTCCACTGAATACTTGCTTTTGAAGTTGGTCAGTACGGGGTCTACCGTGAGTTTGCCGGCATCCATGGCCGCGCGGTAGGCTCTGACCATGTCATCACCAAGTTCGGCACCAAGCCCCTGCGCGGCAAGTCGGTCGGCATACAGGCGCCGGGTGCCGGGATGCTGCGCTATTTTTTTATACATCAGCGGCTGCGTCAGGGCCGGGGTGTCCTGCTCGTTGTGGCCCAGTTTGCGAAAACAAATGATGTCCACCACCACGTCTTTGCAAAATTCCAAGCGGAACTCCAGTGCCAACTGAGTGGCCAAGACCACGGCCTCGGGATCGTCGCCATTGACATGCAGCACTGGCGATTCGATCATCTTGACAATGTCCGAGCAGTACAGGGTGGAGCGGCTGTCGCGCGGGTCGCTGGTGGTAAAGCCGATCTGGTTGTTGATCACAATGTGCACAGTGCCGCCGGTGGAGTAGCCACGGGTCTCGGCCAGCGCGAGCGTCTCCATCACCACCCCCTGGCCGGCGAAAGCCGCGTCGCCGTGAACCAGCACCGGCAGCACCTGCTTGCCATGCGGGTCGCCTCGGCGGTCCATGCGGGCTCGTACCGAACCCTCAACCACCGGGTTGACGATTTCAAGATGCGAAGGATTGAAAGCCAAGGTCAGGTGCACCGGGCCACCCGGCGTGGCAACGTCTGAGCTAAAGCCCTGGTGGTACTTGACATCTCCGCTGGTCAACTCCTCGGGCGCAGAATGATCGAACTCAGCAAACAAATCAGCGGGCAACTTGCCCAGGGTGTTGACCAACACATTCAAGCGGCCGCGGTGGGCCATGCCGATCACGATTTCCTGCACGCCTTTGGCACCAGCCATTTGGATGAGCTCGTCCATCGAGGCGATAAAGCTTTCTCCGCCCTCAAGAGAGAAGCGCTTTTGGCCAACAAACTTGGTGTGCAAAAACCGCTCAAGACCCTCGGAGGCTGTGAGTCTCTCCAAAATGTGTTTTTTCTTGTCGGCATCGAAATTCGGTTTGCTGCGAATGAGCTCTAGTTTTTGCTGCCACCAGCGTTTTTGGTTCTGATCAGTGGCATACATGTACTCGGCGCCAATGGTGCCGCAGTAAGTCTGGCGAAGCGCGTTCATGAGCTCTCGCAGACTCATGGTGTCTTTGCCAAAAAAGGTGTTGCTGGTGTTGAACACTGCCTCTTGATCGGCGTCACTGAAACCGTAAAAAGCAGGCTCCAGCTCAGGAATTTGGTCCCGCTCGGCACGCTTGAGGGGATCAAGATCAGCCCACCGGGCACCGACATTGCGGTAGGCGGCGATAAGTTGCTGCACCGATGTGCGCTTACGGCCCATTTCGGCATCTGCGCTCGCCCCCACCACCTGCGTCCCGCCCTGTTTGGCACGCTGGGCGAACGCATTGATCACAGGCAGGTGGGGCACGTCTTTGGCGCTGGAGCCGTCGCCAGCGGGAACATGCTGAAGCGCATCAAAGTAATCACGCCAAGTCTCGGGAACACTGCCAGGGTTGGCAAGGTAGTTCTCGTACATCTCTTCCACGTAGGGCGCATTGCCGCCAAAAAGATAGGTGCTGGCTTGGTAGGTTTGGTAAGTGGGCGAGGCCACTGAAGACGCTGGCCGGTTTGAATCGTTCATAGTTCGCGGACCTCGGTCTTCCTGGAGAAGACATTAGCTGGTTAAAGCTTGTTGATTAACCGCCCGCGTCGCGGCTGAACCGCTTGCGGGATGCGACCCAGCCCTCAGGGGGTGGGTAAGCGCTTCATTGTGCCACCAAAACCTGGCGCCAAGCTCACCAGAAACTAGTGCCCTACCAGGTCGCGCACCTGCTGCAAGGCAGCCGGGTCTTCCATGGTGGTGAGGTCTCCGGGGTCGCGTCCCTCCCACACCGCCTGAACCGCCCGACGCAGCAATTTGCCACTGCGGGTTTTGGGCAGCGCGTTAACAAAAAAGACCCGTGCCGGTCGCGCTAAGGCGCCCAGGTCCTGGTCGACCAGGCGCATGATCTCGCCTTCAAGTTTGAGCCTGTCCGCAGCCTCGCTCATCCCTTGCGGGTCTCTGACCACGGCAAAGGCCAGCGCCACCTGGCCCTTGAGGCTGTCGGCCACCCCGACAACCGCCACCTCCGAGACATTCGGATGGGCCGAAATGCTTTCCTCGATTTCCCGAGTGCCCAGACGGTGCCCCGCCACATTGATCACATCATCGGTGCGTCCGAGGATGAAGTAGTAGCCGTCCTCGTCTCGTACACCCCAGTCAAAGGTGCTGTAGACCAGCTTGCCTGGCACGCTGCTCCAGTAGGTTTTAACAAACCGCTCGTCATCGCCCCAAATCGTCTGCATGCAACCCGGCGGCAGCGGGCCTTCAATGGCAACCACGCCTTTTTGGTGAGGCTTGGTCAACTCCTCGCCGGTCTGGTCGTCGAGCAGCTTGACTTTGTAGCCATACATCGGCAGACCGGGGCTGCCGTATTTGCTGGGCGTTTTCTCAACCCCATTGGCCACGGTGAGTATGGGCCAGCCGCTTTCAGTCTGCCAGTAGTTGTCAATGACTGGCACGCCCAGGCCTTCGGCAATCCAGCGGGCTGTGGGTTCATCGAGCGGCTCACCGGCAAGAAACAGGGTCCGCAAGCTGGAGAGATCGTATTTTTTCAGCAGCGCGGGGTCTTGTTTTTTGAGCACGCGCACCGCAGTGGGGGCGCTGAACATGATCGACACCTTGTATTTTTCAACCAAGCTCCACCACACGCCGCCATCCGGGCGAGTCGGCAAGCCTTCGTACAGGATGGTGGCCATGCCGGCGATCAGCGGCCCGTAAACAATATAGCTGTGCCCCACCACCCAGCCGATGTCGCTGGTTGAGAAATAGGTTTCGCCCGCTTGAGCGCAAAAAATATGCTTCATGCTCGCCGCCAGCGCAACCGCATAGCCACCGGTATCCCGCTGTACGCCCTTGGGCTTGCCGGTGGTGCCGCTGGTGTAGAGCGTATAGCTGGGATGGGTGGACTCCAGCCATTCGCAGTCCACCACGGTGTTCAGGTGTTTTGCCCGCAGCAGCTCCCACTGGTGGTCGCGGCCCGCGACCAGCGGCATCGGGGCGAGTTGCCGGTCTACCAGCAACACCGCCTCTGGCTTGTGGCGTGACAACTGGATCGCGCCATCGAGCAGCGGTTTGTAGTGCACCACCTTGCCGCCACGCGAACCAGCGTCTGCACTCACCACCAACCGGGGCAAGGCATCTTCCATCCGCGAGGCCAGCGAACCCGCAGCAAAGCCGCCAAACACCACCGAATGAATCGCGCCAATACGGGCGCAGGCCAGCATGGCGAAGGCCGCCTCGGCGATCATGGGCATGTAAATCAACACCCGGTCGCCCTGGCGCACCCCCAATTCGCGCATCACTGCAGCCATGCGCTGTACCTCGGCATGCAGCTCGATGAAGGAATAGCTGCGCTCCTGCCCGGTTTCAGTGGAAACCGCGATCAGGGCCGGCTGATGCGGCCGCTGCAGCAAATGCCGATCCACCGCGTTGTGGCACAGGTTGGTGGTACCGCCGACAAACCACTTGGCAAAGGGAGGCTGGCTGTGGTCGCATATCTCTTGCGGCGCTAGCTGCCAGTCAATCAATTGGGATTGCTCGGCCCAAAAAGATTCAGGCTGGTTGATGGAGTGGCGATAAAAATCCGCATAGGCTGTCATGTCTGTCCCCGGTCGAAGCAAGCGCTTGCGGAACAGATTATGGCCGCGCGACTTGCAGCCAACTGACTGCACTGGCAGGCCCGCCACGAACGCCTTGGGCGCCCGCAGCGCTGCACATGGCGGCTACTTGATCAAGGCCTGCACCGCCGCGAAGTTAGGGTGTTCGGCACTGCGCAGGCACTCAAAGGCGAACATCTCGGTGGTCAGCAGCTCTGCCCCAGCGCTGGCCAGTCGGTCAAAGGCCGCATCCCGGCTGCGTTCGGTGCGCGAACTGCAAGCATCAGTCACCACCCAGACCTCAAACTCGTCTTCAAGCAAATCCAGGGCGGTTTGCAACACGCCGACATGGGCCTCGCAGCCTGCAATCACCACCATCGGGCGCGCTGGGCTTGCGGCCTTTTGCAAATGTTTGGGCAGGCTTCGCACATTGCCTGCCTGGGGTTTTGTCGGGGGCCGAAGCCAATCTGTGAGACCCTCCTCGACGGCACTGAATTGCATTTTGGCCAGCGTGCGGCCGCACAGCGCCCGGACCTGTGGCAACTGGAGCCCGAGCAGCGCCGGATGTTGTTCGGTCCCCCAGCAGGGCATGCCCAGCAAACGGGCGACTTCGCCCAAACGCAGAGCATTGGCCAGCACCCAGTGCGATTCCCACATGGTTGGCATCAGTTGGGC
>Ga0214919_10009599_pt1 | contig 12452 bp, 12 predicted proteins | sample LL1503_MetaG_FD_177994 | JGI IMG/M metagenome (GOLD analysis project Ga0214919, IMG submission 177994) | Freshwater microbial communities from Lake Lanier, Atlanta, Georgia, United States - LL-1503 | ecosystem: Environmental > Aquatic > Freshwater > Lake | place: USA: Georgia | collected...
TTTTGGAAATACCGGCGATTACTTCTTCTAAGATGAATTCGTTTTTCTCGGAGGCGATTTTAGTATAAAATAAAATATGTAATAATAAATCACCTAGCTCTTCTTTAATGCCTTGCCAATCTTCTTCAATAATGGCATCTACTAATTCATATAACTCTTCAATAGTATTACTTCTTAAACTATGTATGGTTTGTTTTTTATCCCAAGGACATTCTGCCCTTAATCGGTCCATGATGGCCACTAGTTCTAAAAAGTTTTTGGAAATATTTTCTTGAGACATAATCTGAAATATAATTTTAAAATTACTTATAAATTAAATAAGGAAAGTAGGATAAAGGCAAGCATTAGCAGCGTCATTAATAGAGCTGTTAATAGGTTTAAAATAGAAAATTTCAATACAGTTTTAGCTCTAGATTGATTAAAATGATTACGTAATGCTTTATATAAATAATAGAACATTAAGATGGATGTAATAATTGCTGCTGCTCCAAAAGGGGGCCTTTTAAAAACAAACTCCGTAGAGAGATTCACGAGCTTTAAGGCGAATAAAATAATAAAAAATGCACAGTAGATATGAATACTAAAAATTAAATGATCAACAAAATAATGATTTTTATTTCGACGGTACAATCCCCACAAGAATAAAGCAAATAAAGGCAAAGAGATGTAAAGCATGCGGGAGAAATAATGTTCAAACTGCTCCATTAAAGCCTCTCCGAATTTAAATTTATCATCCTTGAATTTATCGTTTAACTGAATTGATTTTTTAACCAAGGATGATTCAAACCAACTATCTTTTTTAGATGTAGGTAATTTTAATTGAGCGGAATCATAAGCCACGATTGTCTTATAAGGTATAGTATCATCTCCTATTTGAAAATTTAAACCATTGTCTTTTTTATGCGCTACTTTTTTAGTCTCTTCTTTTTTAACATCCGTTTTTTTAAAATCTGTCTTTTTTGATAAAACTGTTTTTGGCAAAGCCGGTTTTGGCAATGGAGGATTTGGTAAAGCAATAGCAGGAAGCGACTTTACCATCTCCGGCCCTTTGACTTGTTGTCCAGAAAAAATAATGAAGAAGAAAATGGTGGAGATAAATAAATACATTCTTATGGGATGAATGTAATTGGCTCTTTGGCCATCCATGTATAACTGAGTAAGCTTTGCTGGTTTAAACAAAAGTAGCTTCAACGTTTTCCATAGCTTCCCGTCAAAATGCGTGAGGTCTTCAAAAAAATGCATGATTAAATGTCCAAAGCTTTCTTTCACCTCCACATTCTCTTGCCCACAATGTTGGCAGTACCTTCCCTTGACTATTTCACTGCAGTTCAGGCAGTTTTTTTCTTTTCTTTCTTTTAAATGGGACATAGGGTAGAATGCTTGGCTCTAAGTTACACTTGACTGATGTACAAAAAAAATCCCTCTCGAAATAATCGAGAGGGATTGTGCCTCAGGCGGGAATCGAACCCGCACGGGCGTTGCGGCCCACAGGATTTTAAGTCCTGCGTGTCTACCAGTTCCACCACCAAGGCGTCTTAGATCAGACTTAAAAAAAATCCCAGTCCGAAGAACGGGATTTTTGGAGCGAAAGACCGGGCTCGAACCGGCCACCCCGACCTTGGCAAGGTCGTGCTCTACCAAATGAGCTACTTTCGCTTGTTCAAGAACTATTTTTAGGACTGCAAAAATAACGAAACAGCGGTCTAAAACAAAATTATTTTCTTACTTATACTCAGGCTTGTACTGAGAACTACTTTGCACTTCAGGATTAGGTTTTTGGAAGCGACTATTGTACAATTTTGCACAATTGCCTAAAACCAATGCTAGTATAGCAAAAATAGATACATAAAAAAAGAATCTAGAAGAAGTCACCCAATTTGCGGCGATGTCTTTATTAGCTGAATTGTCTTGTGAATCTTGTGACATAGTGTTTAATTACGGACGCAAAAATAACAACAAGTTCTTAATAATGAACTTGTTTGCTTACTATTTTACTAAAAAACTGCTTGTTTTTTATAAAGTACTGGAAAACCAGGGACCCTTGGTAGACCCCGCCCAATGAATCTAAGGGTTTTGTACCTTTTGTTCTTTTTATTTTACCCCCTAAACAATAGCCCATAAATGCAAAATGCGCTTTACCAATGGCCAAAAAGAAGCTAGCATCTCCTCCCAACAAGCCCTTATAGGCCGATATGGCATCCAAAGCAAATCTTGCAGGCAGTTTCCAAATCAATTCAGCTAAAGGCAAATTCTTTGTTAGCATTATTAAATTGTTTCTAAAGTTCAGAAACACTTTTCGTCCCCCTCTTGGCAAAGTGCCTGCCCCAACATGGTATACTTTGGCCTTTGGACAGGCGTAAATTTGATAGCCCGCAACTTGCATTCTCCAACACAAATCAATTTCTTCTTGGTGTGCAAAGAAGCTTGCATCAAATCCATTCATTGAATGAAATAATTCTGAACGTATCATCATACAAGCACCCGTTGCCCAAAATATAGGCGCTGCTGTATCATACTGCTCATCATCTTTTTCGCAAACATCAAATACACGTCCTCTAGAAAATGGATAGCCTAAACTATCTATCCAACCTCCTGCTGCACCTGCATATTCAAATACTTCCGTGTTATTATAGGATAATATTTTTGGTTGACATGCCCCTATCGAATCATTGGACTCCAATAAATCTACCATTGGATCTAACCAATGGTCATCTACCGAAACATCCGAATTCAACAAGACATAATATTTCGCCTCTACTTTTTTCAAAGCCCAGTTGTAGCCACCTGCAAAACCTTCGTTGATGGCATTAGTGATAACTTTTACAGTGGGGAAGGAATTTTTAACTAATTGAATAGAATCATCTGTGGATCCATTGTCCGCCACCACTACTTCAAAATTTGGATAATTCGTTGACAGTACCGATGGTAAAAACTGTGCTAAAAATTTAGCACCGTTGTAATTCAATATGACAATGGAAACAAGCGGTTTCAAACTGATTCTTTTAGCGAATGTAAGTCCAAAATATGGGAATTTGAACTAAAAAAACTAACTTAGTGCTATGAATAAGGGCAGTTTTTTACGCAGGAACTTAGATTTACTCAATCATCCCTTGGGGTAGTTTAACTACCTCCAACTTTTTTGTACTTGAGCGAGAACCATTTTTCGCTTTTCTCTCCCTTTATTTACTTTCCAATAATTAAATTTATAGAAATGACTCATTCATCAGTTAGCTCCAATGCTGCTAAATACTTAGCACTTGAGGAAAAATATGGCGCTCATAATTACCACCCACTTCCAGTCGTGCTCGAAAAAGGGGAAGGTGTTTATTTATACGATGTAGATGGCAAACAATATTTCGATTTTTTAAGTGGTTATTCTGCGGTGAATCAAGGGCATTGTCATCCAGCCATTATAGAAGTTTTACAAAAACAAGCAAGCAAACTCACTTTAACTTCACGTGCTTTTCACAATAATTTATTGGGTGAGTATGAAAAATACATCACCGACTATTTTGGATACGATAAAGTGCTTCCCATGAATACAGGGGTGGAAGGCGGAGAGACGGCTATTAAACTAGCAAGACGTTGGGGATATAATGTAAAAGGTATTGCTGAAAATAAAGCGAAAATAATTTTTGCCGAAGGTAATTTTTGGGGACGCACATTGGCTGCTATTTCTTCATCCACCGATCCTAGTAGTTTTAAAGGCTTTGGTCCTTATATGCCGGGCTTTGGCTTAGTGCCTTATAATGATTTAGTGGCTTTAGAAGAAGCATTAAAAGATAAAGAAGTGGCTGCATTTATGGTGGAACCTATTCAAGGCGAAGCAGGGGTAGTAATTCCTGATGATGGTTATTTAAAAGCAGTGCGTGCTTTATGTGATCAATACCATGTTTTATTTATTGCAGATGAGATCCAAACTGGCTTAGCCAGAACTGGAAAAATGCTGGCCTGCGATCATGAAAATGTTAAGCCCGATATTTTAATCTTAGGAAAAGCATTGAGTGGAGGAACGCTTCCCATTTCTGCAGTGCTTGCCAACAATGAAATCATGATGCAGATTTTACCTGGCGAACATGGTTCTACCTATGGTGGGAACCCTTTGGCTTGCGCAGTGGCTATAAAATCTTTAGAAGTTTTAAAAATAGAGAAGATGGCGGAGAATGCAGAAAAAATGGGTGAAAGATTAAGAGCAGGATTAGCTAATTTGAATTCTCCATTTATCACCACCATTCGTGGCAAAGGTTTATTAAATGCCATTGTAATTAAACACAATAACCCGGAGGCAAGTTGGGATTTATGTTTGTACTTAAAAGATTTAGGCTTACTCGCAAAACCTACACATGGAGATAAAATTAGATTCGCGCCGCCTTTAATAATTACCGAAAACCAAATAGATGAAGCGGTAGCAATTATTGGGGCTGGCTTGAAACTTTTAGCTTAGGCAAAAAAGTCATCAGCATAATAGCAGCTGAAATAAAAATGCAGCCATACAATGCCCATTGCTTTTCAGGACACTCTCCCATTTGGCAGGTAGACATTATTAAATAATTTCTAAAGCTCCATGCTAAAAGTAAGGCAGCGAAAACCATATTGAACCTTTTTGCCCAGATATAAGGTAATGCAAAAAATAGAAAGCTCAAAACAGCAAAAAAGCTTAAAAACTTACCGGCTTGACCAAAATTGGATCCTGCGGCATCCCAGCCTGTAATGGTCCAGTGTCTGCTCTCTATAATCACCAAAGGTTGTGTTGTGCTATAAATTAGCAATAAGCAAAGCAAGAGTCCAATGGTTTGAGAATATTTCATGATAACAATGTTTATAAAAAACAAAACCCATACCAATTTGTAAGGGTTTTACTTTTTAGTGAGGTCGAGAGCGGATTCGAACCGCTGTGGGAGCTTTTGCAGAGCTCTGCCTAGCCACTCGGCCACCCGACCCTAATCTAGAACGCGAAAATAACGCAAAGAACTTAATTATAAAAGAATTTTACAGCTATTCCTATTTAAACGACATTTGTGTCATAAAAAAAGAATATGCAGGCAATTGGGGCATCAGAACTTATTATTAATGACCGCGGAGCCATTTATCACTTAAATCTAAGGCCAGAGGAGTTGGCAGACACCATTATTACTGTGGGCGACCCTGAAAGAGTTGCAGAAGTAAGTAAATACTTTGACCGCATTGAACATAAACTAGCGCATAGAGAATTTATTACCCATACAGGAATAATTGGCAATAAAAGAATTTCCGTAATAAGCACAGGTATTGGTCCTGATAATATCGATATCGCCTTAAATGAAATTGATGCCTTAGTAAATATCGATTTTAATTCAAGAACCATCAATGAACAAAAAAAATCAGTCTCCATTATTCGCTTGGGCACTTGTGGATCTTTGCAAGGTGAAGTGGGCGTAGATCAACTGGTAGCGGGTACGCATGGATTGGGTATTGATAATTTATTAAATTTTTATGCTTTAGAAAATAACGAGGAAGAAAAAGCCATTTTAACTGCTTTTGAAAAGCATACTTCTATTCTTGCACATAAAGTTCAACCTTATATAGCCACCGCAAGTGCTGGCTTGATCAAACATTTCACCGAAGGTTATAGTCATGGCATTACAGTTACTTGCCCGGGCTTTTATGGACCACAAGGACGCATCTTAAGACTTCCTTTAAAAATGCCCAACTTAGTGGATCAAATGACCAGCTTTAGTTATGGCCAACACCGTATTGCTAATTTTGAAATGGAAACCAGCGCTATTTATGGTTTATGTAATTTATTAGGACATCAATGTTTAAGTATCAACGTAATTATTGCCAATAGAGTAAAGAAAGAATATAGTAAAGATATGGGCAAGGCCGTTGATCATATGATTCAAAAATCTTTAAGCATTATTGCAGGCATTTAAAAAATAATAAAATGAACATCCAATTTTCTAAATACCAAGGCACACAGAACGATTTTGTCATCATAGACAATCGCACAGAAAATATCCATTTATCCGAAGCCCAAATTCAATTTTTATGTGATCGTAGAAAAGGGGTTGGGGCAGACGGATTAATGCTACTAGGAAAGGCAGCAGATTACGATTTCTCTATGACTTATTACAACGCCAATGGCAAGGAAGGATCTATGTGTGGTAATGGCGGCAGATGTTTGACCCAATATGCTTTTGACCAAGGTATAAAAAAAGATACTTACTCCTTTATAGCTATCGATGGCCCACATGAATCAAAAATAGATGCGGATGGTTGGGTGCATTTAAAAATGATAGATGTAAAAATAGTAGAAAAAAATATAGAAGGCGATGTAACATTTTATGTGTTAAACACAGGCTCTCCTCATTATATAGAATTTGTTGATAGTGTAAATAGTGTAGATATTGTTGGCCTAGGGCAAATGATTCGTTATAATGAAAGATTTAAAGCAGAAGGTATTAATGTAAATTTTGTTCAACAGGAAGAAGGGCAACTATTTGTTAGAACCTATGAGCGTGGTGTAGAGAATGAAACTTTTAGTTGTGGTACAGGAGTAACCGCCTCTGCCTTAATTGCTGGTATAGAAAAATTAGGGGAGCAAAGAATTAATATTGAAACCTTGGGTGGAAAACTTGCAGTTAGTTTTAATAACAGAGGCGACAATATATTTGATACAATTTATTTAATGGGTCCGGGGACTTTTGTTTTTAGCGGAGCATTAGAAATTTAAAAATTCAGATTAGAAAAATACAATAAATTTTTATGGCACTTTTCAATGTTCGTGTTTATGGCTTATTACTAGACGCTCAAAATAGATTACTCGTGAGCGATGAATATATTAGAGGAGAATTTTTTACCAAACTTCCTGGAGGCGGGCTTGAGTTTGGTGAAGGTACAAGAGATGGATTGGCCAGAGAATTTGTAGAAGAAACAGGCATCAATGTTACTGTAGGAGAACATTTGTACACCACCGATTTTTTTCAAATATCTGCCTTCAATAAAAAAGATCAAATTATTTCCATTTATTATATGGCACATAGTACTGATTGTGCTAAGATTAAAACCACAGAGAAAAATTTCGACTTTAGCACAGACCAAATTGCTGATAAAAAAGGAACTTTCGAGTCCTTTAGATGGGTTGATTTTGAAAACTTGAATGAAGAATGTATGAGCCTCCCTATTGATAAAGTAGCTATTGGCTTATTGAAACAGAAATACGCTGTCTAGCTAAATCTCATTCTCTAAACCCATAGCTTCCAATTTCATTTTCTTTGCCACATCATGCCCCAGATAATTTTCAATTCTTCCTTCAATAAAAGAAATTAAGGGTGTCAATACAATGGCCATGGTAAACTTATAGATATAGTTAACCACACAAACAGCCAATACTGTTGACCAGCTCCAGCCATTGCCAATTTTAAAAGCAATAAATAAAACCACAAAACTGTCTACCAATTGAGAGACAACGGTTGAACCAGTGGCACGAAGCCAGATCATTTTATCGCCCGTCATTTTTTTAATTCTGTGAAAAACATATACATCAATGAACTGACTCACTAAAAAGGCAATCAAACTTCCTAGAATAATCCACATGCCTTGACCAAAGATGGATTCAAAAGCCAATTGCATACTTGGCATGCCATTAGCTGTTTTAGATTCTACCCAAAATTGAGCAGGTGCAATATGCATAGCTAGATAAAACATTATAAAAGCATAACTAATTAATGCCACCGCAGTATAACTAATTCTGCGCACAGCCTTTGGCCCAAAGTATTCATTGACAATATCTGTTATCACAAATTCAAGTGGCCATAATAAAACACCACAGGTTAAATTAAAAGAAAGATTAGGCACTCCAAATAAAGTAAAATTAGAAGGTGCCATACCAAATACTTTTTCTAAAGAAAATATTTTCCCACCTATGCATTCTGCAATTAAAGCATTGGCTACAAAAAAAGCAGTAATGCCAATAAATAGCTTGGTGGGTTTGTCTTTTAAAAGGCTATGAGGGATACTCGTTTTGGTTTGATTCACTGATTAAAAATTTATGTTTTATTTGACTAAAAAAATAAAGAGCCAATTTGTATACTTAACATTAAAATGATTAGAATTGTTTTCCAGCTTTCAACAAAATTGTTACTCTTTGTTAGTTTTACCCAAGCCCAAGCTAAAAAAAATGCAATATTCACCCCTGGGGCCATTTCCAAGCCCAAAACTGCAAAAAAATTAACTACCCCATAGGGTAATTTTATCCATTGAACATTCATGACCAGTAGGCTAAAAAGGTAAAAGGCATTACAAATAATGGCCACTTTGGCAATAAAGGATAGGTTGATAATTGAAGAAGAAACTTTCATTTTTATAAAATTATTTACAAGGTACTAAAATTACTTAAAAAGCCTTTTTAGTTGTAAGTTTGGCACTATAAATTAATGCATATGTTGAAGCCTATTTTTAAATCTGCCCTACCCCATTTAATAGCCATAGCCATCTTTGCTATCGTGGCCATTGTTTATTGCAGACCAGCCTTGGAGGGAAAAGTCTTACAACAACAAGACATTACCCAATGGAAAGGAATGGCACAGGATGCCCTTAGCTATGCAGAAAAAAATGGCCATACACCAATGTGGTCCAATAGCATGTTTGGTGGCATGCCCACCTTTCAAACAACAGGTGTTCCAGGTTTTGCTTATTCTGTAGGTATGTTGGATCAACTATTTACCTTAAAATTACCGGAGCCCATTAGTTTATTTTTCCTAGCCTCTCTTTGTTTTTATTTTTTAGCACAGGTCTTAGGTTTTAATTCCATCATCAGCATCATTGGAGCCTTGGGTTATAGCTATGCAACTTACAATCCAATTCTAATCATGGTGGGGCATATCACTAAAATGCATGCCATTGCTTATCTGCCATTTTTTATAGGGGCACTACTATTAATTTTTCAAAAAAAATATTTATGGGGCGGCCTACTCACTGGTATTTCCACGGCCTTATTTGTAGGTGCCAACCATTTACAAGTAAGTTACTATGGCATCATCATTGTTGTATTTATGTCTATTTTCTTTATCATTCAATGGATCAAGGAAAAAGAATATACGCATATACTTAAAACTTTTGTCACTGCACTTATAGCTGGTTTAATTGGCATTTCCGTGAATGCGCCCATCTTGGTTAGTACTTATGAATATGGCAAGGAATCCATTAGAGGTGGAAGCGCTATTGTTACCAAAGACAGCAAAACCACCGCCACTGGATTAAACAAAGATTATGCCTTAAGCTATAGCATGTTTAAATCAGAACCATTGGTGTTGATGTTCCCCAATATTTACGGAGGCACCAGCGACCCAAATATCATAGACCCTGCCAGTTCCAAAGCCATGGAGGCCTTGCAACAAATGCAACCTCAGATAGCACAACAATTGCAATCCTATCTTTCTTTTTACTGGGGAGGCATAGGCTTTACCTCGGGCCCTCCTTATGCAGGTGTGCTCATCTGCTTGTTTGCCTTGCTTGGCTTTTCTGCAAGCAATAACAAACACAGGTGGTGGATTGCCGCATGCATAGTTTTCTCTTTAATGCTAAGTGCAGGAAGTTATTTTGAATCTTTCAACGTTTACATGTTGAATCATTTACCACTTTACAATAAGTTTAGAGCACCAAGCATGATTTTAATTATTCCTACTTTACTCCTTGGTATTATGGCCTTATATGGTATGCAATCGGTGATTGGCGAAACTAGTTTTAAAAATATAATCGCTAAATACAAAACCGGAATAGTTTTAATTGGCTTAGCACTTGTTTCCGTATTGGCCATTTATTTTACCACTGATTTTAAAAGCGATAATGAGAAAAATTTAATTACTCAAATTTCTAAATTACCAGATGCAGGTCAAAGAGCTGCTTTTGAAGCACCGGCACAAAGTTTAGTGAATGGTATTGCTGCTGACAGAAAAAGTTTAATCGAAGGCGATTTGCTTAGATTTTTACTTTTTGCATTACTAATTATTGCATTGCTGTTTTTATACTTTAAAAAAGTTTTCAATCAAACGGTATTATTGGTGGGTTTTGGTATTTTATCCCTAATTGATTTATTTCAAGTAAACGTCAAATACCTAAAATCAGAGAATTTTATTGAAGCCGCTGAAAATGAAACCGCTTTTGCTTTAACCCCTATTGATATCGCCTTAAAAAAAGACACTAGCAATTACCGTATACTAGATCTAAGGTCTGGAAACATTGGTAATGCATTTAATGGAGGCGCCCTAGTCGCCTACCACCATAAAACAGTGGGCGGTTATCATCCAGCCAAATTGAGCATCTATCAAGATCTAATAGAAAATCAATGGTATAAATACCCTAATTGTGTTCCTACCATAAACATGCTCAATACGAAATATGTATTGTCGGGCAATATGGCCAATGACACCATTCCAAATAATACAGCCTTAGGCAATGCCTGGTTTGTGAAAGGTATTCAATATGAAAAAGGACCCAACGAAGTCATGCATCGCTTGGATAATTTTAATCCAAAAGATACGGCCATCATTGAACAAAAAGATAAAATAGACGCTTTAAGTAATATCAACTTTGATGAAAATGCAAAAATTACTTTAGTCTACAATAACAATGACGAAGTAAGCTATACCAGCACTTCAACAAAAAAACAATTGGCCGTGTTTAGTGAAGTGTATTACAAACTAGGTTGGAAGGCCTATATCGACAATCAAGAAACCCCCATTGTAAAAGTGAATTATGTATTAAGAGCATTGGTGGTACCTGCAGGCAATCATTCCATTCGATTTGAGTTCAAACCTGAATCCATTATAAACGCTCAAAAAGCATCAACAGCTGCTTCTTTATTGTTATGGGCATTGTTGATTGGATTAGGGTTTACAAGCTTCAAGCAAGGAAAAAAAAATAGCAACTAATCAATGGTTTTATCTATCATCATATGTAGTTATAACCGTGCTAGCTATATCAGTGATGCATTAGATAGTTTGTATACCCAAACTGCTGGTTTGGATTGTTTTGAAGCCATTATTGTTGACAATAATTCAACGGACAATACACATGATGTATTTACGCAATGGAGGGCAAGTAACTCCAATGGTGCTTTCACCTATCTAACTGAGTCCCAACAAGGCGCTTCCTTTGCAAGAAATACAGGAGCTGCCATGGCAAAAGGTGATTGGCTCTGTTTTATGGACGACGATGCAGTGGCAACAACTAATTATGTCGAAAATATAATAAGTCATATAGCATCTAAACCCACAGTTCTGGGTTTTGGTGGACGTATTATTCCAAAATATGTCCCAGCTGAACCTAAGTGGATGAGTTATTATGTATCCTCCTTAGTAGGAAATTTTGATTACGCCCCTACTGCTTGTGCATTTGCACCAGGTAAATATCCTCTAGAATCCAACATGATAGTAAAAAAAGACATCTATGAACAAATAGGTGGCTTTAGTACCAACTTGCCTGGGGTTGTAGGTACATTAAGAATAGGTGGCGAAGGCAAAGAACTATTTTATAAGATTTTATCCCTAGGACATACCATCTATTACGACCCTGCGATTTGCGTGCATCATGTGATAGAAGTGAAAAAATTAACATCGGAATACATGTACCGAGTGGCTAGTGGAATAGGCAGAGGCGAAAAAACAAGAACATTAACTATATCTAAATTGGCCTACATTAAAAAAGTAATAGAATACATTTTTAAGCTTGGCGCAGCAACTATTCTAGCAATAAAATATATCTTGCAAGCAACCCCAGCTAAGGCATCACCAGTGATTCAGTTTAGAATAGATGCCTTAAGGGGATTATTAGATTAATTATAATAAAAAAATATAAATAATGAATGAGTTAAGAAATTATTTTGAACAAAATGAAGGAAGATTAATTAACAAATTTGATCATTACTTTGATGTTTATGATAGATACTTTAGTAGATTCAGAAATAAAAAAATAACTATTGTTGAAATTGGCGTTTATCAAGGAGGCAGTTTACAAATGTGGAGAAACTATTTTGGAAAAGAAGCTATTATATGGGGAATAGACATTGACCCAAGATGCAAATCACTAGAAGAAGAAAATACACATATACTCATAGGCTCTCAAGAAGATCCATTATTTCTAAGATCGATTATAGATAAAATTGGAGTGATTGATATTTTAATTGATGATGGTGGTCATACACAAAATCAACAAATAATTACATTTGAGGAATTATATAAACAAGTAAACCCTGATGGTGGTATCTTTTTATGTGAAGATGTACATACATCCTATATGAATGTTTATGGCGGAGGGCATAAAAGAAAAAGCAGCTTCATTGAATATAGCAAATCCATTGTTGATCAATTAAACGCTTATTACACTGAACAAAGTAGTTTAGTAATAAATGATATTACTAAAACAACCAATAGTATTCACTTCTATGACAGTATAGTAGTCTTCGAGAAAAAAAT
>Ga0214919_10009601_pt1 | contig 12452 bp, 16 predicted proteins | sample LL1503_MetaG_FD_177994 | JGI IMG/M metagenome (GOLD analysis project Ga0214919, IMG submission 177994) | Freshwater microbial communities from Lake Lanier, Atlanta, Georgia, United States - LL-1503 | ecosystem: Environmental > Aquatic > Freshwater > Lake | place: USA: Georgia | collected...
AAATATTGCTTCTGAATCCGTACTGCCATCGCGAAAACTAAAGTAATCGTGACTAATATGGCTTTCATACTCTTTGCGGCACGTCTTCCAACCACCAATTTGACCGTTGTGCATAAAAGTCCAATTCTTCCAAATGAAAGGGTGGCAATTGGATCGACTAATCGATGAACCGGTAGTGGCACGCACATGGGCAAAAAAAAGATGGGTACGAATATGCGCGGCAAGGGAGCGCAAATTATTATCGTTCCAAGCCGGTAATACGTCTTTAAAAAGACCTGCGGTGGTTCTTTGGGTATACCAAGCTACTCCAAAACCATCGCCATTGGTAGTCCAGACAGATTCCTTAGCAGAATAGCTTTGACTCGCAATCGAATTACTCTGATTAAAGAGGATATCCTCGAGATAAATCTCCGGACCCGCGTATGCTACCCATCGACACATAAGCTATTCCCTCAATGACAATCCCTGCTTAAATTGAGATTAGTGCTATTTGGTAATACTTTAATTTATCTTACCTCAAGTCATAAGGAGAGCTGAGATAATTTTTCAATGAATGAGTGAGTTACTTTATAAATAGGTGTAGTCCCTAAAGTCCTATTAGTACTTATAGTTACACACCTCTTGATGAATAATGTAAGCAATCTTTTTAGGGTTGATGGCAAGCCACTTCTCTTCTTTCGCAAACTCGACAGTAACTACAGAGCCTTTGGCATTTTCATATTCATAGCCAATTAAGCGTGAGATGTTGAATCGGTATTGCGTGCAGTCATTGGTCTTAAATTGTACAAAGGAGAGCATTCCTTTGTCCCTCATATCGGTTCCTTGGGGATAATTGATGAGCTGAATATAGTTCACAATCGATCCTTTGCGCTGAATCGATAGGGGATCGATGTAGTAACGGTTCCCGCTTTCCGAGGTCACGATGTAATCCCACAGCTGCGCCTGAACAGGACTACTAATCGTGAGTGCGAGTAGCAGCGCAATACTAAACCGATGCATCGCTATCCCCCACTTCTACTGGGATCTCATGCAGATCCAATACCCCTTGACCACTCTCAGTCGAGATGCGTTTCATAAAGCGCTCGGGCATTTGACCGACATAGGTGCGCGTGAGATCACGCTCACGCGGATAAAGGTAATACAAATAACTGTCGCCACACAAACACTCGACTAGCCAGACGTGTTCTGGGGCATCGCATTCTGGCCAATGGCGTCTACCGAGATACTCTTTGAGGCGCACGACCTTGCCACGGTTCTCACTGAACTTGGTTTTGGTGGTGATCGCAATCTCACCTTCGTTAAATTGGGGTCCCATTCTTATTGGGTCTCCTCTTCGAGATCCTCGGCAAAGAGTTCACTCTGGATTGGCTCGCTATCGAAGATCTCGTCCATTTGATAGCCCTGAGGGGGTGTTAAGCGTCTGAGGTACTGATCGGGGGCTGGGCCCTCTTTAACCTTCAGAATCTCGCCATCGTAGTTGTAATGCAAATAACGATCTTCCCCCACAATCTCTACATCCCAGGTATAGAGTGGCTCGTCTTGGCCCTCCCAGTCCTGCAAACCTTGGGATCCAATAATCCTCACGATATTGCCTAGGTTTGCAGGAAGGTTGGCCTTGACCGTTATGGCTAAATCGCCAATGCTGCAGTTGAGTTTGCTCATGGATGCCCCCTTAATGCACTGCGGTCTCGGTTGTGCGCTCTTCGGTGAAGAGTTTATGCACGAGATACTCTTTTTTGTTAATCGCTTGAGTGAGATACTCGTCAAACTGATCAGGCCGATCTTCTTTATTGCTGTTATGGATAAAGCACATGCTGTAACTTAGGTGATCCGCATCCTCACCATGCACGGTATAGCTCTCGTTCTCAAGGTGATCGACAATCCGTAAGCCCCGCACAAACTCGGGCATGTCTTTATCGGCAAAGTTAATATCAAGACGATCAACGTCAAAGCGTTTGCTGCGGTAGATGTTCCAAATGGTAAAACGGTAACCTTCTATGTAGGTGTAGTCGCGCATCCCTGCCACTGCCTTTCTATCGTATTTGGTATGTATGTAAGATTAATGATGGTGAGGCTCATAAATCGAGCCTCCCATAAGTGATTGATTTAAGTCTAAAAATTAATCGTAATTTTTAGGTTTTTGGCTTATTGGGGGCCAACTCATCCCCCCAGCTGTAGCCAGGCATTCCTTCAATTATTCGCCTACGGAATGTGCCACCATCACAGCCCATTGCAATTGCACCTTCCTTAATAGTTGAAAATGACCCTGCTGGACAAACCACAGAACGTGCTCTTCCATTATCTCCAAGTAATCCAATCTTGCCTTTACGTGCCTTGCTAATTGCTAATCGAAGTGCCTCACTTTTAGGCTTACCTTTTTGGGCCCTACTTCTAGCCTCAAAAGAAGTGTGATTTCTCCCCTTTTGCGCCAAACTAATCTTTTGACGGATGCTATCGGGCATTTTCAACCCCTTATTGTAAGGAGTGAATTTTTTAGGTTTACGAACAAAAAACTTATTTGAGAATTGGTATGGGGTTAATACCAACATCTCTTCAAGTGATATTAACTTTTTCATTACGCAGCCTCCAAGAAACGGCGAGCTTGACGTTGCCAATTATTAGGCTTTGCTTTCATGGTGCGAGCTATGTGCTGAGGCAAGCGAAGATCGAGTCGACGAGGTATGTCCAAGTTTTCTAATAAAAACTTCAGTAATTCTACCTTTTGCTCATCGGTTAACAGCGTATCCGAATCAGTACTCAAGTAATCTTTATCCACAATCATATGAAAGATCTGTGCATACTGATCCTCTCTACTTTCCAAATTCAATGAAAATGGGGCTGAGCGACTACGTAGTGCATCCATATGATTGGCAATACGGCCACGACCACTAGCCAATCGCACATTGGTACAAATAATGACCGTGCCATTAAAGTCAAACTGACTTGGAATCGGTTTTCCAGTAAGTGGATTGCGAATTTCTTGAGTAGATGCCCACCCAACCTGGCGATAGGTTGGATCCGTTGCACCCTTTAAAAGATTTAAGCCAGTTTCATTGGCGATAATTCCATCACAATCATCGAGGATGACGTACTTACCTGCCTTGCGCATCAGATGCAGCAATACATATAGCATCCCCGGTGTAGCATGACTGCGCGCTACAACATAATCCTTATTCTCCTGCAAACCAGTGGACTTAAGTGCCTCCACTACTGCGTGCGTCTTTCCCATACCTGGAGGGCCGTAAATAATAGCTGCACGATGCGCGCCAGCAACTACATCACGTAAAAACTCTTGCGCATCTTCGTTGTATTCACGTACCTCATCAATACGCTTACGCAGACTTGGCTTAAAGATTGTATCTTGAAGAATGGATGACACAGCGGGATTGGTAATCATCATTACAGCGGAGCTAACGGGGTAATGAGACTCAAACTTCACGGCTGCTTCTGGAACTGTATTTTTGGCAATACTCCTTATAAATTTGATTAAATTGCTTGCTCAACATTCAAAATTTCGCGTGGTGAGGCAAGAGCTAGTCGACGTAAGACAATATTTTTAAAGTGATCTAAATAAACTCTAAATAGACCATCTTTAGTCTCTAAAGAAAAAGTAAACCCTTGGCGATTGAAGTAATACCGATTCTCCTCATAACGCTCGGGTTCTAGCAGAATCGATTTGACATGGCAGCAACGCAAAACATAATGAATGAGTCTTGATGAAATGCCCTGACTTCGGTATGCAGGCTTGACATACATTTCTGCAATATTCCAAACCTCACCGTCATAGACTTTTTCAAATCTATCTGTGTAATTCGTAATGCGAATAAAACCAATCTCTTTATTACCTAACTTAGCAACGAACATACGTGAATTCTCAGGATCATATGCTTTAAGTGGCAGACGCCTAATTTCTCCGCTGTAGGCTTTTTTAAAACATTGCATCCATTTTTCTTTGTTAGCCAGTTTATTAACTTCTTGTATTTCCGGCTCAATAAAGGTTGTCCCTTTTGGATGGCCCAGTTTTGCATCAGGTGCTGACTGCTGACGTAACTTATTAAAACCTGCATACCATTCAGAAGTACGTAAGAGCGTGTTATTGGGGGTGACTTGAAGGTAATTAAATTGATCTAAAGATATTGCGTGATTGACTGCGTTTAGTTGAACTGCAGAATTTTTTGTAAGCATGGTATTTCTCCCGTTTAGGTTAAAAAATGAATAAAACATAGGCAGCTGTGCGCTTTGAAATGGCACGGGCTGTTTACGGACTGAATTTTTAATGAGCTAACTATCACGCACTTGAGCGCTTAAAAAGCGGCTGCAGCGATGACAAAAACGAGTTGTTTTGCCATGCCTTCACTATAAATTTTTGTTGACTGTTTTAAAATTGACTGAAATAATTTAAATATATTCAGTCAACATATATCGACCAAAAATGGCCCCAAACCCGTTTTCTCTACTAAGATCAGATTTACAAAAGAATGGGAAATTTGTAGAGGAGCATCGCCTCTATCGCTTATGGTTTGAGTTTTTAGCTCTCAGTCCAAGCTATGAGTTGGCACGGCGCTTTAAGCAAAGCAAGGGTAAATTGACAGGTGCGGACAAAGCCCGCATTCCGAGTGATTTCACACAGGTCTTGCAGATTTACGATGCGTTTGGCGATGTACAAACCGCGCTATTTAAAACCTGGTGGCAAGCACGTGGCGTGGAGTTATTTGGGATTGCCGGTGAGCCGAGTGCGGTCGCTCCGATATACAAAATAGTGAATAACCTACAGCCAGACCTCAAAAAACTGCAGCACTCCCTTAACCGCTATTTGGCAAGCACCTGGCCAGCACAACATAAACCGGGTGCAATCATTCTTGCAATACCGCTTAACTCCACACGTCAAAAAGTGCTTAAAACAATCAAGCAATTACTGGATGAGCATATTGAGGCACCAACACCACAAGCCAAACCCATGTTCTCATTAGCAACAAAAGACCTGCACATTAAGAATGTAATTGATGCAATGAGTGTTTTATGGATACGCTCTGCTAAACCCGAATGGGAGCTTTGGAAGATTGGAGTAGAGGCGAATATCAGTAAGCTCTATAGCAAAAAATATGATGCATTTAAAAGTAAGCGCACTACTGCTAACTACGATGAATTTCGTACTTTAGAACAAATGACTTCACGAAAATTTAAAATCGCAGTCAACATTGCCGAAAATGCAGCCCGTGGTATTTTCCCCAGCCAAAAGCCCTGTCCCCACTTAGTGAAGTTTGATGCTGCAGAATTTCATCACATTCTTTCTGCCAAAACCGCCTGGATTAAGCAGGAAAAAGCCCGCATCCTAGCAAGTAGTGCACAGCTTAAATAAGCTCTACCGCATTACGTAAGATGTCTGGACGGGTATCAATATAGCGCTGTGTTGTCGACATCTGACTATGGCCTGCTAGCTGCATCATCACTCTTACTGAAACACCCTTCTCACTGAGTCGTGTCAAAAATCCCCTTCGACCACTATGACTAGTAGCACCATTCAGTCCTGCTTGTCTATATAGACCATTAATCACGTGAGTTAAGGTATTTGGCGTAAACCCATAAGCCCTTTGTGTGGGAAAGAGTGGACGATTCATGTCTTTTGGTGGATGCGCTGCGATGTATATGGCAAGTTCATGCTGCATCCGTTCTGATAACAGCACCACCCTACTTTTAGAACCCTTGGTTTGATTGGCTGCCAAGTGGATCTCACTTAAAACCTGTTTATCCGCGTTTAAAACATCGCTGTAGCGCACGCTAGCCACTTCACCTATACGCATACCCGCCCAGTGCGTTAACAGCAGTATTGCGCGATTACGCACTGCTGCTTTAGTAGTTGCTGTGTAATCTAAAGCTCGCTGTAATTCCGTATCGCTTAATGTTTTTGCTTGTGCCATGGTCTCTCCTTGTATTGCCATCTATGTACTTATATTGTGTAGTCAAAACTGCCATATTCCTACCAAAAATGGCCATTAATACACTCAGATTGATGGGTTTTTCAAGCGAAAATGACTGAAAAATTACCGCTTGATTTTCAAATGGTTACAAGCACTCAACATCAAATGTATATTTTGTGTTGAGTGTAAAAACCATGGATTTTGATGGTGATTCGTGGCATTTGAGCCACAAAATCACGTTTTCAGTATTGGACATTCGTCTCAAATAAAGGCGCAATCATTTGATTTATGGCTGATGTAATATTTGCCTATAATTGCGTACAAAAAGTTAAACGAGGAGAGAAAATGCCGCAGCATCCACAATACACAAACAGCCCAAGCAGAAATCTTGAAAAGCTCTTTGAGCTTCTTAATAAACTTGTGGAGTTTGGAATATTTCATGAGGAAATTTATAATAGTATTGATTCGATTATGGCTGAGCTATACCCATCGGCAGAAGAAAAATATTTCATTGAGGAAAGAGGTGATGAAGATGATGAAGAAGAATTTGACGTTGGAATTCCTACTCCAAGCGTGAGCACGCTGTTTGGGTTTATTGACTCAGATGAAGAGGAGCAGTTTATTCAAGACCTTAGAAATACGATTGCTCACTGCATGCATTCAAACACTTGGAACACAGATGGTGCGTCTGATAAAATATTAGAGTTAAGAGATATTGAGTACTATAGGATGCATACCTATCTTGAAGAAGATACGGCAACAAAAAATAAATACGAATACAGCGACAAAACTATTTGGTTTCCGCGTGATATAAATCCTGTAAGAACGGGAATTTACGAAATATCATCCCTGAATTACCAGAACGCAAAACATGCCGGCTATGCTTATTGGAATGGGGAAAAGTGGTACAACTCAAAAATTCTACTTAAAGACTGTATTGATCAAAAGAGAACTAAGGCAAACGAAGAATTATGGGGTGGTTATTGCTGGCGTGGTTTTTTAAAGCAGCAACCTGATTAAGTTCATTTAATTGATATGTTTGAAAGCTAACTGCGTTAGCTTGCTCTTCGCTTCCGCTCATCGCATTTTTCTTCTTTTTATGATGTTTTATGGTCATGATTGGAATAATTGAATTTATAAATCTTTTACTAGGAAACATAAGCCATGCCCTGCTAAAGGGCATGGCTTTTTAGCGTCCTTTTACTGAGGGTTCCTAACTGATACCGCACAACTCAATTGCTTGAGATAAGGTAGGTTTTGCGATCACCTTTTATGTGCGAGCCTTTTACGCTGCGAGCCTTGTGCTGTATCAGTAGCAGCAAGGGGCATGTGGGTTTATTTCAATGGCGTTTCCCACTCACTTTCAGCCTATACGAATTGCTTCGAAATTTAGCCTACATTCACGTATTACTACGCTACCAACAGATACAACACCGCAAACGGTACTGCCACATAGGGGCGTCGTTTAATGCATCTAGCCATAACGGCTAGGTAGTGCGATGAGGCCAGATAGTAAGTGATCTGAATTGCGTACCGTCACACATGAGAACGGGTTTCGCAGCACTATTGCCTTCGGCGTGCCAACCTTTATGCCTTACTTTGATAGTTTTATTTAGCTTGAACATAAAGAACGTTAAAAAAAGTAGATATGTGTTCTAAGGCCTAAAAAGACCTCAAAAACGGCCTTTTTTCGGTTGTCCAAAGCGCCATACCGACCATATTGTTGTGTTTTACACAGCAACTATGGAGCGTATATGGGCAATCTAGACACCCTGAAATTAACCGATGCGACAAGGCCTAAAAATCAACCCCCGGTCGTGGAGCGTAGGAACAAACTGAGCAAAAAGCTCTGGGAACAGATGGAGTTAGCAAAAGCACGCAATGCGGGCACTAACTTTACCGTCAAGCGCTTTCAGACTATCAAGGATCTTGATGGCAATGTTCGCAGTGTAGAACGGGATAAGCGGATCAAACCCTGGTGGTTTACGAGCTACAGTGGCACGCTGTGCGTACAGGTGTTTTATGGCAGCAAGGCTTTGGAATTGGCGAGCGGCAAAACAGCCATCGAGGCACAGGATTTAGCGCATGTGGTGGAAATCTTAGGCCTTATCAAACATGAGGTTGAGCTAGGTACGTTAGACACTGCCATTGAAACAGCCAGCCACTTACTTCGCAGTCGCTTTGAGATGGATATCCCAAAAACCCGTCAAATGAATCAAAAGAGCATGGTTTTGGGAAATTCCATACCCAATTTGTCCTCTCATAAATAGAGGGTAGAGAGGCATAGCAAAAATGAACCTAACGAAATCCCAGCTTTTGAATCATTTGGAGCAATTTATTGGCACCGAATACTACTACCCCCTGTGGCCTAACATCATGCTTACAGATGGTACGCGGTATTTGGCAGACACAGCGGGCTGCTACTGGCTGATGGATGCGATTACCAGCCATCTTCAACATCTACCCAAAGAGGAAACATTCATCAGCAGCAAACTGACAGTAGATAACGGCAAAGCGCTACTGAATATCGAAGATGGTAATGGTCTGATATTAGCCACCCAACAGATACCCTATACCGATTTTCCGTTAGAGGAGATCATGCTCTTTGCCTGCTGGGATCAGAAGCACTGGGTCATCATGCTACCCGGCGAATACTAAATACTTAATGCGCTTTAATGAATTTAAATCATCTCCTGCTAAACCCCTCACCCCCGCACAAGCAAGAATCAAGGCCTTAAAAGATCAGGCTAAACGGGCACAAGCAGCAGTTAAAGCGGAGCGGGCCAGGCAAAAGATCCAAGCAGCACAAACAACCCTCAATCAATTAGAAGGTAATTCAATGGCAAGTAAATCCTTTAAGGCACTGCATAAGACCAATAACCCCTACTCGGCTTGGATTGGCATTGGAACGTACGGTTCATTTAACGATGCGCTAGCTGCGGTACTGAAAAAGAAGAAACAAGGCTCCATTGCAGTACAGATTCAAGATAGCGCTAAGATGGTGGTGTATTCCGCTTAAGCACAATTACATGTCTAAATCCATTATTTTCGATACCGAAGCCACGGGCATTAAAGAGCCCGTATTAATAGAAGCAGCTTGGCTTGAGCTTGAGTCTATAGAGCCCTTCATTGTTACTAATCCTTTTGTACAGCGTTACAACCCTGGTAAACCCATTACTCTTGGTGCCCTAGCCACACACCACATCATGGATGAGGAATTAGTAGATTGCCCACCCGCTAGTAGATTTAAACTACCAGATGACGTAAGCTACATCATTGGTCACAACGTGGACTTTGACTGGGAAGTGATTGGTAAACTTAAAATCAAACGAATTTGCACGTTAGCGCTAGCACGGAAACTTTGGCCTGACTTAGATAGTCATAACCAAGGGGCCTTACTCTATTACCTAGACCGAAATACTGCACGCGAACAGTTACAAAATGCTCACTCAGCACTCACGGATGTGGGCATCTGTGCTGTGATACTGAATCGTATTTGCCAGCAACTAGGCATTAAAACCATTGAGGATTTATATATAGAGTCTGAAAAAGCCAGGATCCCAACGACCATGCCATTTGGCAAACACAAGGGGCTGCCATTAGCAGATTTACCTAATGACTATAAGCAGTGGCTATTGAATCAAGGGGATATTGATCCATATTTGCGGAAAGCTTTAGCAAACATAGCGTGAAATATAGCTGAAGTTATAAGCTACGCTTTTAATAACTTAAAGCTAACTTGGTACTTGTAAAAACTAATACCAGAGGTAACAGATAATGCCCGTCGAATTCTAACGTCATCCTCTAGAGCAATAATAATGCCCTCTACTGTCTGCGTATTTTCAGCCAGTTCATCCTTTACAAATCCCATATATCTCTGAATTTGCCCAACCACTGCATCACTAGCCCTACCTTTTTTGAGCTCAACCACTAGCAGCCTGGATTTGTCTTTACTAATAGCAAGGATATCCATGTTTCCAGTATCAGTAGGATACTGCTGACCTTTTATCTCTCCATCCTCTTGAAAGATTTCATAGTCACGACCCAGTTCGGTTTGAGGCCAATTTGCCACTAAAAAATCTTCAAGATGTTTTTCAAGAGCAAAGACAGAGGGGTCCTCTACGGCTGCATCCGCAGCAGCAATAGTGCGTGGTCTAGCTCCACCTATCAGCTTTTCGATTTCGTCAGAATACTTATCGATATTACTTACTGTTCCAATTGAGCCTGTAGAGTTTCTAAGTTCAAGCCCCATATCAGCACGGTCAATCTTTTGACTTAACCAGCGAACGGGCCTTCTATGGGGTAAGTTAGTAGAAGGATGGTATTCATATTTTCCCATTACTTCGCCAACGCTATAGCGACCTTGACCATCTGGACATAGAACTAAATCTCCCTCCTGCAATCCCATTGAAACTGTCCATAAAAAACCACATGCCAAACCTGCAGCAACACGAGTTTTATCTGGCCTTGAGCTTAAAAATACTGGAATGAATTGCTTGTTAAATGTACGCCAATCCTCAGATAAGACTGTAGTCAAATCCTGATTAATTCCAAAATCAACACCAATGTAATTACCCGCCAAACATTCAGGCGAATGGACACTCTTTTGCCCAAGCATGATTCGATAGTATCTACGCATATCTATATGAACTAATCATCCTCAGACTGCTCTGCGATTCGATATTTAATATCATAGTTAATTATGTAATCGGTCTCTTCAGGTGTAAAACCATAATGATTCGCAAGGATGTAATCAATATTATCTACAAAATGCTTTGAAAGTGATGGGAAAAAGGTTTGGGTTTTACTTGTATTACCACCCTTATGAACCCGTTGCCGATACTCACTATTACTCTTCATGCTTTTCATAACCTCATCGGAAGCTAACATAAGCTTAGATTTCAAGCTTGTGCTCATTGAGGAAAAATCAATCGGAAAATCTAAAATATCTGAAGGATTAACATGATGGAAAGAAGAAAAAACCACATAATAAAACCAAAATAAATTACTATTAAGCACTCCAGTAGCCATGCTTAACGTATTCTGGTCTACAATCCCTATAGTCGACTCGGTACTTGATTCCATAGCAACGCCATCTTGTTCAAATTTTGGTCGAAAATTTGTAATAATCCTCCAATATAGCCCTCCAGTGTTTCTATAGTAGAGGGTAGATTTTTTCGCTCTGCCATGCTCTTGGTACTTAGATAATGTTTTTCCCTGCTTAAACACTTTATTCAAAATAGACAGCTCTATCTGGTTACCAATTTTTGGAATAACGTGGCTATACATCAAAAAATTATTGCTAGGGGCATAACTTATTGTTGGAAATAGATGCGGTCTAAATGGGCTATACCATTTAAGGAAAGTTGTAGTTAGGATCTCCCTTTCGCCACTTTTAGCTAAGAGCAAAGAAAGTGGGATGTTCACGCCATCAAATAACTTAGAAGGTCTCCAACCAGAATGAATAATCCATTTAGTTGCCGGCATATCTTTAACAAGATTAATTAGCGGCGTCATTCTTTGAGTGCAAAATCCACTCAACGGTAAGATCATCCCTAAGGAGCCATTCTTATTGAGGATAGTTGAAGATCTCTCAACAACATAAGCGTACAAATTCGCAGCATTCTCAGTTCGATATTGTCCCGTTGGAATTGTGTAGTCTTTTCTTACCTTGCTATATTCAACAAATGGCGGATTTCCAATGATGACATCAAAACCGCCATTATTAATAATTCCATAGAACTGGACAAACCAATGGAAAGGTTGATAGTTAGTCAGCCAACTTGAATAGCTTTTCTTGTCCTTTAAATTGACTCCATATTCGCCAGCCAAATATCCGTTTAACTCAGCCTCTAATTCCTTAAGCTGCTTGTTTAGCTCTGATTTACTCACAATCGATACAGCATTATCAGTCTGACTTCTCCTAAAGCTGTCAAATATACTTTGCAGTGAAATGGCTTTATTTGATATCTTATCTAACGCATTGTCAAAATCAAAAGATCTACTTATCGATCTTTCTACTTCCTTATAATTAGCATATCCAACAAGACTATTACCAGCCCGAATATTAAAATCAATATCGGGTAACGGTTCAATTCCTAGATTTTCACGATCAGCATCCGGCTCAACTTGAGCTGCTAATTTGAGGAAAAGTCGAAGTTTGCAAATCTCAACTGCCTCCTCCATGATATCGACTGCATAAAGATTATTTAATATGATCGACTTGAGAATGAAGTATCTACGGTTGGGGTGTGAACTTACGCTGTCCAATACTTCATGGAATTTTTTGAAATAGTTTGGGTGTAATTTTTTTCCGGAATCACCCCATTCAGAAAGGAATAGCTCCATCCTTTCTAAACATCCTTCATACAATACCTCCAAAATATTTAGCGCTGCAAATATAAAGGCGCCAGACCCTCCAGTTGGATCAAGAATGGTTATAGAAGAGATTGATTGCCAAAATGCCATCAAAAGATCTGGGCCTTCACAGTTGGACAGCAGATCTTGTGTGAATTGTCTTATATTTAAATTCAA
>Ga0214919_10009602_pt1 | contig 12451 bp, 8 predicted proteins | sample LL1503_MetaG_FD_177994 | JGI IMG/M metagenome (GOLD analysis project Ga0214919, IMG submission 177994) | Freshwater microbial communities from Lake Lanier, Atlanta, Georgia, United States - LL-1503 | ecosystem: Environmental > Aquatic > Freshwater > Lake | place: USA: Georgia | collected 2015-03-15
GCACGGCGGCTTCATCCCTTACGGCGGCACTTTCCTGACCTTCTCAGACTACAGCCGCAACGCGATCCGGATGGCCGCGCTGATGAAGACCCGGGTGATCCATGTCTTCACCCACGACTCGATCGGCCTGGGCGAGGATGGCCCGACGCACCAAAGCGTCGAACATGCGGCCAGCCTGCGGCTGATCCCAGGGCTCGATGTCTGGCGCCCAGCCGACAGTGCCGAGACCACCGTGGCCTGGGGCGTGGCAATCCAGAGCCGGCAGCGGCCTAGCGCGTTGCTGCTGAGCCGGCAGAACCTGCCCTACCTGCCCAAGGCCGGCCTTGAGGACATCGCCAAAGGTGCTTACGTGCTGGCCGAGCCCAGCGAAGTCGGTCTGAACAAGAAGCCCCAGGCGGTGATCATCGCCACCGGCAGCGAGGTTGCGCTGGCGCTGCATGCCCAGGCGGCGCTGGCCAGCTTGAAGATCGCGGTGCGTGTCGTGTCGATGCCCAGCACCAGCGTGTTCGACCGCCAGAGCCCGGCCTACAAGACCAGCGTGTTGCCGGACAAGCTGCCGAGGGTCGCGATCGAGGCCGGCGTGACCGACGGCTGGTGGAAATATGGCTGCGCTGCCGTTCTCGGCATCGACAGCTATGGCGAGAGCGCGCCTGCGCCGCAGCTGTTCAAGCATTTCGGCCTGACTGCCGAAGACCTGGCCAATACCGTGCGGCAAGTCCTCGGCAAGTAGTGCCCGTCGCGGCAGCATATGCCGCTCACTTTGTTTGCAACCCAGGAGATTGAAGCGATGACCATCAAGATCGGTATCAACGGCTTTGGCCGCATCGGGCGCATGGTGTTCCGTGCCGCTGCGCAAAACTTCGCCGACATCGAAGTCGTCGGCATCAACGACTTGCTCGAACCCGACTACCTCGCTTACATGCTGCAGTACGACAGCGTGCATGGCCGCTTCAAGGGTGAGGTCTCGGTCGACGGCAACACGCTGATCGTCAACGGCAAGCGCATCCGCCTGACCGCGGTCAAGGACCCGGCCGAGCTGGCCTGGGGCGCGATCGGTGCCGACATCGTGGTTGAAGCCACCGGTCTGTTCCTGACCAAGGAGAGCGGTGAAAAACACCTGGCCGCAGGCGCGCGCAAGGTCGTGATGTCGGCGCCGTCCAAGGACGACACGCCGATGTTCGTCTTCGGCGTCAACGACAAGACCTACGCCGGCCAAGCCATCATCAGCAACGCCTCGTGCACGACCAACTGCCTGGCCCCCGTGGCCAAGGTGCTGAACGACAACTTCGGCATCAAGCGCGGTCTGATGACCACGGTGCACGCCGCCACCGCGACGCAAAAGACCGTTGACAGCCCGAGCAACAAGGATTGGCGCGGCGGCCGCGGCATCCTCGAGAACATCATCCCGAGCTCGACCGGCGCTGCCAAGGCGGTTGGCGTGGTGATCCCCGAGTTGAACAAGAAGCTCACCGGCATGTCCTTCCGCGTCCCGACCTCCGATGTCTCGGTGATAGACCTGACCGTCGAGCTGAACAAGGAAGCCAGCTACGAAGAGATCTGCGCGGCCATGAAAGCCGCCAGCGAAGGCAGCATGAAGGGCGTGCTCGGTTACACCACCGACAAGGTGGTCTCGACCGACTTCCGTGGCGAGCCGATGACCTCGGTGTTCGACGCCGACGCCGGTATCGCGCTAGACAAGACCTTCATCAAGGTCATCGCCTGGTACGACAACGAATGGGGCTACTCGAACAAGGTGCTGGAGATGGTTCGGGTGATCGCCTGATCGTCTTGACAATCCCGGCATAGCATTCGGTTGTCGCCGGGGCTGCACCGGTCTTCAATAGGGTGCGCTGGCGATGGCTTCGGGAACGATCAAACAGCTGGCTGTCGGGTGGCTGGCGCTGCTGCTGATCGCGTTGATGCCGGGCGCGGCATTCAGCGAGCGCGGGCCGGTGCCGCGCAGCGCCGCGCCGGTCGCAGAGGATCCCAGCAACGCGCGTGTGATCGTCAAGTTCCGTGCTGGTAGCGCGATGGCGCGGGCGGCCGTTGCCGCAGGTCGGACCCAGCATGCTGGTCCTCTGGGCAGGCGTCTGTCGCTGCCATTGACCGACGGTCGGCCGCTGGGTCCGCATACCCAGGGCTTGCACGGCAAGGGCCTGTCGTCGACGCAGCTCGCGGCACGGCTGGCGGCGCAACCCGATGTCGAGTGGGCGGTGGTCGACCAGCGCCGTCACATCCATGCGGTGCAGCCGAACGACCCCTATTACGCCGCCAACCAGACCGGCATCACGCCGCTGGTGGGCCAGTGGTACCTGCGGGCGCCCGACAACACCACGGTCTCGGCGATCAATGCGGAGGCAGCCTGGGCGGTGACGCTCGGTTCGCCCGCGATCACCGTCGCGGTGCTAGACACCGGCGTGCGCTTCGACCATCCTGGCTTGGCTGGCAAGCTGTGGCCGGGCTACGATTTCGTCAGCGATGCCAAGACCGGTGCTGATGGCGGTGGTCGCGATGCCGACGCCAGCGATCCGGGTGACTGGACCACCTCGGCGGATGGTTGCGGCGGGCCGTCCCCCAGCAGCTGGCATGGCACCGAAACTGCCGGCCTGATCGGCGCGGCCACCGACAACGGCATCGGCATGGCCAGCGTCGGCCGCAAGGTGATGCTGTTGCCGGTGCGGGTACTCGGCAAATGCGGCGGCTACGACTCCGACATCCAGGCCGCGATGCTGTGGTCTGCCGGGCTGAGCAGCGACCCGGTGGTCAATCCGCACCCGGCCCAGGTCATCAACATGAGCCTGGGCTCGTCTGGCAGCTGCGGTCAGGGCTATCAATCCATCATGTCGCAGTTGGTGGCAGCCCGCGTCACGGTGGTCGTGGCTGCAGGCAACGAGACAGGCCTGGCCGTCAACACGCCGGCCAATTGCCCCGGGGCGATCGCGGTCGCCGGCTTGCGCCATGCGGGCACCAAGGTCGGTTATTCCAGCATCGGGCCCGAGGTCGCGATCGCCGCGCCGGCAGGCAACTGTGTCAACACTGGCAGCGGGTCGGCGTGCCTGTATTCATTGCTGACCACCCGCAACGCCGGCACCAATTCGCCTGGCGCCAACAGCTACAGCGACAGCTACACCATCACGGTGGGCACCAGCTTTGCCGCGCCGCTGGTGGCTGGCACGGTGGCGCTGATGCTGTCGGTCGATCCGACGCTGACGTCGGCGCAGGTCAAGACCGTATTGCAAGCCACCGCGCGGCCGTTTCCGACCACCGGTGGCGCCGATGCCGCGGTGCAGGCTTGCAAAGCGCCCAGCAACACCGAGCAGCTCGAGTGTTACTGCACCACCAAGACCTGTGGCGCCGGCATGCTGGATGCGGGCGCAGCGGTTGCGCGGGCTCAGGCCTCGCCCTTGCAGCCCACCGCAGTCATCGCGCTGGCCACCGCTGCGGCCACTGTTGGCGATCCGGTCACGCTCAACGGCAGCGCATCATCGGCGGCCGCTGGCCGCACGATCGCTGGCTTCCAGTGGGCCATCGCCAGCGGCGCCGGGCTGGCCAGCTTCACCGGCGCGACCGACGGCAGCAGCGTCACGCTGGCGACCACGGCTGCAGGCACGGTGGTCATCAGCCTGACGGTCACCGACAGTGCTGGCGGCACGCGAACGGCGACCCAGTCGATCGATGTCGCGTCGGCGCCGGTGGCGTTGATTACGCCCACCAGCGTCAGCGCCACGGTGGGCGCGACCGTGGCGCTGAACGGCAGCGGCTCGTCCGCTGCCACCGGCCGCTCGATCGTCGCTTACCAATGGGCGATCGCCAGCGGTGCTGCGCTCGCCAATTTCAGCGGCGCGACCAACTCCAGCAGTGCGACGCTGGTCACCAGTGCTGCGGGTACGGTGGTGGTCAGCCTGACGGTGACCGACAGCGCGGGGGCGGTTCGCAGCGCCACGCAGACGATCAAGGTCGCAGCGGCGCCAACGGCGGCGATTGCGCTGCCTGCCGTGATACCCACTGCCGGGTCAGCGGTCTCGCTCAGCGGCGCTGCGTCATCGGCGGCTGCCGGCCGCACGATCATCGGCTACCAATGGGCGATCATCAGCGGCGCCAGTTTGGCGAGCTTCACCGGCGCGAGCAATGTCGCCACAGCGGTGTTGGCGACCAGCGCAACCGGCACGGTGGTCGTCAGCCTGACGGTCACCGACAGTGCTGGTGCGGTCCGCACCAGCACCCAATCCATCGATGTGGTGGCTGCGCCGACGGCCGCGATCACCGTTTCAGCGACTGCGCCGGTGGCTGGCGCCAGCGTCACGCTGGACGCCGGCGCGTCGTCGGCGGGTGCAGGCCGCAGCATTGCGGCCTACCAATGGACCATCGTCAGCGGTGGTGGATTGGCGAGTTTCAGGGGCCCGACAACGGGCAAGACCGTGACCTTGGCGACCACGTCGGCCGGCACCGTGGGGGTCAGCCTGACCGTGACCGACAGCGGGGGCGCGAGCAGCAGCGCCAGCCAGTCGATTTCGATCGTCGTGCCAGCACTGGTCCAGCAGGCCGTCAACCTTCAAGATGCGATGGCGATCCTCAGACTGATTGTTGGCCTTGACGTGAACAGTGGTGGGCAGGGCGTCACGCCTTATCAGCTGTTTGCCGCCGACTTCGACGGCAACGGCAAGATCGAGTTGGCCGATGCGATCGGTGTTTTGAAGCGAGTCGTCGGACTGGAGTCACCGAGCCCCCAGTGGTTGTTCTTCAACGCCTCTGGCAGCGGGCCAGTCGTCGTCGACAAGCTCAATCCCGGCCAGACCCCTACGCTGAAGGCCGACGTCGGCAGTTCGGCGGCTGCCAATGTCGGACTGGTCGCCGTGCTGCGAGGCGATGTGGTGGGCAGCCAACTGAGTCATGCCTGGTCCTTGGACACGAGGCCTGCGGGCAGCGTTGCCGCGTTGAAGGACTCGACCGCAGCCATGGCGGTCTTGACGGTCGATCTGGTCGGCGACTATGGGCTGACGCTAAGCGTGACTGACACCAGTTCGAACAGTGCCAGCGCGACAGCCACATTGACGGCCGCAATCTCCAACACGGGGCCTTTGTCTAGCGCTGGACTTACCCGGAGCTTTGCGCTGGGCAGTGCCTCGACGGCGGATGCGCTCGGTGAGGTGGTCAATCCGCCGCCCAACGGCGGTGGCGCGCTGGGCCTGGGCTGGTTGATCGGGCTCGCTGCCGCAGTGGGCTTGCTGGCGCGGCGCCGCAGCTGACCGAGGTATCGGCCCCTGGGGGCGCGCTTTCAGCGCTTGGCAGCGGACGATGGCGCAGCCGGCTTGGCTTGTGGAGAGGCAGTGTTGGTGTTCTCGGCGCTCGTCGCAGGCTTGCCTGCGTTGGATGCAGCGGCGGCATGGGCCGGCGACCCGCAATTCACGAAACCAGGCCCCACGGGCATCGGCAAGCCGGCCAGCCTCGCCCTTGTTGCAGCGTCAGGGGCGCCGAATCTGATCATGGTGTGGGCCGGGCGCAGCATGATGACTTTTGCGCTGGTCACGCCGCGCTGCATCAGCCAGGCCAGCGCGGCGTCGGCTGAGCGCTTGTCGTCGAAGCGACCCAGGTTCAATCCCGGCTGCAAGTCGGCGGCGTCGCTGATGGTCTCAGCCTCGACTTTGCGGCGCCTGAGCTCTTCGCGCTTGCGCTGCAAGGTTTCGGGATCGGTGTAGCGGCCCATGTAGACCATGAAAACGCCGCTGACCTCGTTCTTGCGGGTCTGCCAGCTGCCGGCCGTCACGCCGGCATCGCGCAGGGTTCGCTCGGCGGCATCGGCATCGGCATCGTTGAAGGGCCCGGCTTCCAGGCAGGCCGCTGCGGCAGCCTGGACAGCGGTCTCGGCTGCCGATGCGGCGGCGGCCGCCAGCGCCGCGCTCGCCGCCTGGGGCGACAGGATTTGCACCGCGCCCGGGTCAACCTGGCGCTGCAAGCGTTGGGGCTCGCGCTGCGCTTGTGCGCCCGTCGCGCCGTCGCTGAGCAGGTCGAACCCGCCGAGCAGCGTTGCCGACAGCAGCAGCACGTTGGCCAGCAGCAGAACCAGCGCGACGATTCTCAACACGATCGCTCCTCGGTCTCGACACCGCGCTCTGCGCCGGGGTCAGGGCGCAGGCTGACTTCGCCACTGCGCACTGGCCAGCGCAAGGTGTCGCCCGCGCTGCCTGTCACCTGCAGCCACAGCGTGCCGCTGTCGTCAACACCGTCGGCCACGCCGCGCGGCAAATCGGGCAAGGTGGTGGTGACGGCGCGGCCTGCCAACAGGTCGCGCTCGGCGAAGCGCTGGCGCAGCGGTGCGAAACCCGAACGCTCGAAGTCTTGCAATGCGCGCAGCAGCGGCCCCGCCACCAGTGCCAGCACCGTCGCAGCGCTCAGGCCGGGGCCCAGCTCCTGCACGCATCCATAGCCCCAGCTTGGGGCGTCCACAGGCTGGGCGACCAGGTTCAGGCCCACGCCGACCACGGCGACGCGTTGCTTGCCAATTTGCACGGTCTCGATCAGGATGCCGCCGAGCTTGCGGCCGATCGCTGGCCCGGCACCGGGTTCGCGCAGCAGCAAATCGTTCGGCCATTTGATGCCCAGCCGGTTCGGCTGGCCAGGTCGCGGTGGGTCGATGGCTTCGGTCAGCGCCAAGCCAACCGCCAGTGACAGGCCGGACCAGTCTGCGGGCGCCATCGCCAGCGCCAGCGAGAAAGTCAGCGATGCGCCGGCGCTGGATTGCCAGCCCTTGCCTTGGCGGCCACGGCCCTGCGTCTGCTGCTCGGCCACCAACAGGCAGGGCTGGATCTGGCCTGGAGATCGCTTGGCGCGCGCCAGCAACTCGGTGTTGGTTGACCCGATGCTGGCGACCACCTCGACCGTCAAACCGGGCAACAGCAGGTCCAGCTGCTGGCGCAGCGCCTCGGTGGCCCAGGCCAATTCGCCTGCGGCGGCGACCGTCTCGTCAGGCCTTTGCAGCACGTTGGTTGCGCTTGGGCGCGAGCATGCTGCCGCGGCAGTTCTTGGCGCCACAGCGGCATTCAAAGCGTTTTTTTAGCGCCGGGGTATGGCGCTCTTCGATCACCAGGCCGTAGTCGAAGAAGATCTCCTCACCGACCGCGATGTCGCGCAGCGCCAGCAGGTAGACCCGGCCGGTCTCGTCCTCGGCCTCGCAGTTGGGTGCACAGGAGTGGTTGATCCACATCGAGTCGTTGCCGCCGACCTTGCCGTCGATCACCAGCTCTTCGTCGAGGTGAAAGTAGAAGGTGTGGTCGGGCTGGCTCGGGTCATGGGGATGGCGGCGCAGCGCCTCTGGCCAGGTGATCACCTCGCCGGTGTATTCGATGAAGTTCTCGCCCTTGCGGATGGGCTGTAGCGCGAAGACGCCCTTGCCGTGAACCCCGCTTTTGCGCACCTGCAGCTTACGGCCTGGGTGGCTGGTGACCGTCTTGCTCGCCTGCGCGGTATTGGCAGCGGCGACGGCAGACTTGCGGGCGGTGGCTGGCACGGCGGCTTTCATTGGGTAAAGTGGTTCCATGGGCGCGTGCGTGCACACCTGTGCAAGCGCGCGCGAGGTCAGCGGCGGATTGTAGGCATGCCCTACAGTGCGCCCCAAAGGATTCGATCAAACATATGAGCAAGACACTCATCATTGCCGAGAAGCCCAGCGTGGCGCAGGACATCGTCCGCGCGCTGACGCCGACGGCTGGCAAGTTCGAAAAACACGAAGACCATTTCGAGAGCGAGCTCTATGTCGTGAGCTCGGCGGTCGGCCATCTGGTGGAAATCAAGGCACCGGACGAGTACGACGTCAAGCGCGGCAAGTGGAGCTTCGCCAACCTGCCGGTGGTGCCACCGCACTTCGACCTGGCGCCTATCGACAAGGCCAAGAGCCGCTTGACCGCGCTGGTGCGGCTGGTCAAGCGCAAGGATGTGACCGCACTGATCAACGCCTGCGACGCGGGCCGAGAGGGTGAGCTGATCTTTCGGCTGATCGTGCAGTACGCCGACAACCTCAAGACCCCGCTGGCCAAGCCGATCCGGCGGCTGTGGCTGCAGAGCATGACGCCGCAGGCGATCCGCGACGGCTTTGACCACCTGCGCAGCGACAAGCAGATGCTGGGACTGGCCGACGCCGCGCGCAGCCGCAGCGAGGCCGACTGGCTGGTCGGCATCAACGGCACGCGGGCGATGACGGCCTTCAACTCGCGCGACGGCGGTTTCTTTTTGACCACCGTGGGCCGGGTGCAGACGCCCACGCTGTCGATCATGGTCGAGCGCGAGGAGAAGATCCGCAAGCATGTCTCGCGCGACTACTGGGAGATCAAGGCCGGTTTCATCGTGCCCCCAGGCCCGGGCGATGCCCGGTCCGCCCCCCAAGGGGGTGTCGGGGCCTTGGGGCGGCCCGGCGACCCCGAGGCCGCTGCCGGCAGCTACGAGGGCAAGTGGTTCGACCCCAAGTTCAAGAAGGGTCCAGCGACCTCCACAAACCCGGGCGAAGACAAGGACGCGCTGCCCGACCCGGATCGCCGCGCCGACCGGCTGTGGAACGAGCGTGACGCCAACGCCATCCGCGACGCGGTGCTGGGCAAGACCGGCACGGTGAGCGAGGAGTCCAAACCCAGCAGCTCGGCCAGCCCGCTGCTTTACGACCTGACCACGCTGCAGCGCGAGGCCAACAGCCGCTTCGGCTTCTCGGCCAAGACCACGCTCGGACTGGCCCAGGCGCTGTACGAGAAGCACAAGGTGCTGACCTACCCGCGGACCGATTCGCGGGCACTGCCGGAGGACTACGTGGCCACGGTCAAGCAGACCTTCGAGATGATCGCCGGCGAGGACATGCCCGGGCCGCTGCGCGAGCTCGCCCAGCATGCGCGCAAGGGCCTGAAAGACGGATACATCAAGCCGACCAAACGTGTCTTCGACAACACCAAGGTGTCGGACCACTTTGCGATCATCCCGACGCTGCTCGCACCCAAGAGCCTGACCGAGATCGAGGCCAAGCTCTACGACATGGTGGTCAAGCGCTTCATCGCGGTGTTCTACCCCTCGGCAGAGTTCATGGTCACGACCCGCATCACGCAGGTCGAGGGCCATCACTTCCAGACCAACGGCAAGGTGCTGGTCAACCCGGGCTGGCTCGCGGTCTACGGCAAGGAAGCCCAGGACGAGGACGCCAACCTGGTGCCCGTCAGCCCGAACGAGACGGTGGTCAACGAACATGTGGCCGTCAACGCGCTCAAGACCAAACCGCCGGCGCGCTACACCGAGGCGACCCTGCTCAGCGCGATGGAGGGTGCGGGCAAGCTGATCGACGACGACGAGCTGCGCGAAGCGATGGCCGAGAAAGGCCTGGGCACGCCAGCCACGCGGGCCCAGGTGATCGAAGGCCTGATCGCCGAGAAATACATCCTGCGCGAGGGCCGCGAGCTGTGCCCCACGGCCAAGGCTTTCCAGCTGATGACCTTGTTGCGTGGCCTGGATGTCGAAGACCTGACGCGGCCCGATCTGACCGGCAATTGGGAGCACCAGCTCGCCGAGATGGAGCAGGGCAGGCTGTCGCGCCAGGCTTTCATGACCGACATCGCGGCGATGGCCGAGCGGATTGTGCGCAAGGCCAAGGAGTACGACCGCGACACCATCCCGGGCGATTACGCAACGCTGGCAGCGCCCTGCCCGAACTGCGGCGGCGTCGTCAAGGAGAACTACCGGCGCTTTACCTGCATCGGTGCCGATGGCGCGAGCTTGAGCCCTGGCGCTGATAGCGCCGGGGGCTGCGGATTTTCAATGACCAAAATCCCCGCCGGCCGCAGCTTTGAGCTGCGCGAGGTCGAGGCTTTTTTGTCCGACCACAAGATCGGACCGCTGGAGGGTTTTCGCTCCAAGGCGGGCTGGCCCTTCAGCGCCGAGTTGAAATTGGTGCGCGACGAGGAGATCAAGAACTGGAAGCTTGAGTTCGACTTCGGCGACGATGCCAAGGGCGCCGATGGCGAGGCCGTGGAGATCGATTTCACGGGTCAGCCGTCGATGGGCGTGTGCCCCAAATGCAAAGCCCATGTCTACGAGCATGGCGCCAACTACGCCTGCCAACATGCCGTCAGCGCGCCGGTGACTTGCGACTTCAAGACCGGCAAGATCATCCTGACCCAGCCTGTGTCGCATGAGCAGGTGACCAAGCTACTGGCCATTGGCAAGACCGATCTGCTCGACGGTTTTGTCTCCAACCGAACCAAGCGCAAGTTCAAGGCGATGCTGGTGTGGGACGAGAAAGAAGGCAAGGTGGGCTTCGAGTTCGCGCCCAGGGCTGCAGCGGCCGATGGCAAGGCTGCGGCGCCTGCGCGCAGCTATGCCGCCAAGAAAGTGGCCGCCAAGAAGGTGACCGCACGCAAGAAGCCGGCAGCGCGCTGAGCCTGCCGACGAGCGCGCGGTGATCGAGCCCTGGCCTTGTCTGGCCGCACGGCCAGGCGGTTGCCGGCTCGATGTCAGCGTCTCGCCCAACGCCCGCCGCACCGCCGCCGACGGCTTGCACGACGGCGCGTTGCGGGTGCGACTGGCCGCGCCGCCAGTCGACGGCAAGGCCAACGCCCAGCTGCTGGGCTGGCTGGCCGGCGAGCTGGGTTGCCCCAGGCGTGCGCTGTCCTTGCTGCGCGGCGACACCTCGCGCCGCAAGCAGGTGCAGATCGACCTGCCCGAGGCTCGGGTCGCGGCTTGGTTGGCCACGCTGGCGTGGACGGACGCCGAATGAAGCTGGGCCGGGCTCGCGCTGTCGGCTGGGGTTGCCGACCTGGTCGTTTGAACGCCGGCGCCGATCTGGGAAAATCGTCCCCATGAACCCTGCCGACATCCCTGCCTACATGGCCCAGGTTGGCGCCGCCGCACGCGCCGCGACCGCCTTGATGGCCGCGGCCAGCACGTCGTCCAAGAACCAGGCACTGCGCGCGCTGGCGCGCCGGCTGCGTGAGGCAGCCACCCCGCTCGCGTTGGCCAATGCCCAAGACCTCGATGCCGCGCGCGCTGCGGGTCTGGCCGCGCCGCTGCTCGACCGGCTCAAGCTGACGCCGGCGACGATTGCCACCGTCGCTGAGGGCTGTGAGCAACTCGCCGCAATGGCCGACCCGGTGGGCGAGATCAGCGGCGTCAAGCGCCAGCCTTCGGGCATCGCGGTGGGTCAGATGCGGGTGCCGCTGGGTGTGTTTGGCATGATCTACGAGAGTCGGCCCAACGTGACGATCGAGGCCGCATCGCTGGCCATCAAGAGCGGCAACGCGGCGATCCTGCGCGGCGGCTCTGAAGCGCTGAACAGCAACCTCGCGCTGTGGACCTTGGTGCAGGCGTCGCTCGTCGAGGCCGGCTTGCCAGCCGACGCCGTGCAGCTGGTGCGCACCACCGACCGCGCTGCGGTCGGTGCGTTGATCACGATGCCGCAGTACGTCGACGTGATCATCCCGCGTGGCGGCAAGGGGCTGATCGAACGCATCAGCGCCGAGGCCCGGGTGCCGGTGATCAAGCACTTGGACGGCAACTGCCATGTCTATGTCGATGCCGAGGTCGACCTCGAGCAGGCGCTGGAGGTCACCGACAACGCCAAGACGCAAAAGTACAGCCCTTGCAACGCGGCCGAGTCGCTGCTGGTGCATCGCGCCCAGGCGGGCGCATTCCTGCCGCGCATCGGCGCACTGTTTGCGGCCAAGGGCGTGCAGATGCGCTGCTGCGCTGCGAGCAAGGCCTTGCTGGCTGCGGTGGCGGGTGCGGATGTGGTCGACGCGGTCGAGGCTGACTGGTCCGAGGAGTACCTGGCGGCCATCATCAGCGTCAAGGTCGTGGCGAGCCTGGACGAGGCGATCGGCCACATCAACCGCTATGGGTCACATCACACCGACGCGATCCTGAGCACGAACCACCCGAATGCGATGCGTTTCTTGCGCGAGGTCGATTCGGCCAGCGTGATGGTCAATGCCAGCACGCGCTTTGCCGATGGTTTCGAGTACGGCCTGGGCGCCGAGATCGGCATCTCGACCGACAAGTTCCACGCCCGCGGACCGGTCGGGCTGGAGGGTCTGACCTCGCTGAAATGGGTGGTGCTGGGCCAGGGCGAGGTGAGGATTTGACCCACCCCCGTAGCGGCTGGCGCCGCTCCCCCTCCAGGGGGCTGAGCCCGGACTTGCAAGGTCCAGTGGACCTTGCAAGCCTGGCGAGGGGCCAGGGCGCAAGCCCGGGCGCGGCCTGCAGGGCACGCCTGTGGACCGGCAGAGCCGGATCCACGGCGTCCGCTTGGCTGGACAGATGCGTGCGGCGCGGCCGTCGCCGCCTGATGGAGAAGGGCTTTGCCTGACACCGATGCACGCACGGCCTTGGTGTTGTTTTCGGGCGGCCAGGACTCCACCGCTTGCCTGGCCTGGGCGCTCGAGCGCTATGCCTTGGTCGAGACCCTGGGCTTTGATTACGGCCAGCGCCA
>Ga0214919_10009603_pt1 | contig 12449 bp, 9 predicted proteins | sample LL1503_MetaG_FD_177994 | JGI IMG/M metagenome (GOLD analysis project Ga0214919, IMG submission 177994) | Freshwater microbial communities from Lake Lanier, Atlanta, Georgia, United States - LL-1503 | ecosystem: Environmental > Aquatic > Freshwater > Lake | place: USA: Georgia | collected 2015-03-15
GGCTCAAAACACTCATTATTTCCTAAAATTTGAGCTGTAGATGCTGTTGGCATCGGTGCAAGTAGAAGTGAATTACGAACACCATATTTCTGAACTTCTTCTTTTAATAAGCTCCATTCCCAACGATTGGAAGGAGTTACGCCCCACATATCTGGTTGAAAGATACCTTTTGAAACTGGCGATCCTTCGTATGTTGAGTAGGGGCCAAGCTCCTTTGAAAGATCTTTAGAAGCTGTCATGGATGCATAATAGATTGTTTCAAATATTTCTTTATTTAATTTTTTGGCATCATCAGATTCAAATGGGAAACCCATTAAAATATAGGTGTCGGCTAACCCTTGAACGCCTAATCCAATTGGTCGATGGCGTAAATTTGAATTTTTAGCCGCTTCAACAGGATAGAAATTTTCATCAATGATTTTGTTTAGATTCAAAGTCGCCTGGTAGGTTACCTCGAATAATTTATCATGATCAAAGGTTTTCTCTTCCGTAACATACTTAGGAAGCGCCAAGGATGCTAAATTACAAACCGCGATTTCGTCTGGAGCAGTATATTCAATAATTTCAGTACATAAATTTGAGGATTTGATTGTCCCTAAATTTTGCTGATTTGATTTTGAATTTGCAGCATCTTTGTAGAGCATATAAGGTGTTCCAGTCTCGATTTGAGACTCTAAAATTTTAAACCATAAGTCTTGTGCTTTGATAGTTTTTCTTCCTTTTCCTTCTTGCTCGTATTTTGTATATAAAGCAACGAATTCTGCACTGTGAACATCAGAAAGTCCAGGGCATTCATGCGGACACATCAAGGTCCATTCACCATTTTCTTTTACGCGCTGCATAAATAAGTCTGGAATCCAAAGAGCAAAAAATAAGTCACGAGCTCGTTGTTCTTCTTTTCCATGATTTTTCTTCAGGTCTAAGAAATCAAATACATCTGCGTGCCATGGCTCAATATACATTGCAAAGGAACCTTTTCTTTTCCCACCACCTTGATCAACGTAGCGCGCTGTATCATTAAAAACGCGAAGCATTGGAACTATTCCATTTGACGTACCATTTGTGCCTTTAATATAAGAACCTGTTGCGCGTATATTGTGAATTGAAAGTCCTATTCCTCCTGCTGATTGTGATATTTGAGCGCAAGCTTTAAGCGTTTCGTATATACCTTCAATACTATCTTCTTTCATCGTTAGAAGAAAACAAGATGACATTTGAGGTTTGGGAGTTCCTGAATTAAACAAGGTAGGCGTGGCGTGTGTGAACCAGCCTTCAGACATCAAGTGATACGTTTTTATGGCACTTTCAACATCACTCTTATGAATTCCCAGCGCAACGCGCATCAACATTTGTTGTGGTCGCTCAGCAATTTTGCCGTTTAATTTCATTAAATAAGAACGCGTTAAAGTTTTAAATCCAAAATAATCATATCTAAAATCTCTATCGTAAATTATACTTGAATCCAGTGTTTCTTTGTGCTCTTGGATTATATTAAAAACATCATCAGCTAGCAAAGAAGCTTTTTGGTTTGTCTTCGGGTCAATATAATAATACAAATCGCTCATTACTTCTGAAAAAGTCTTTTTTGTTTCTTTGTGAAGATTTGAAACGGCAATTCGGGATGCCAATAAAGCGTAATCTGGATGATCTATTGTTTTTGCAGCGGCAACTTCTGCTGCTAAATTATCTAAGTCGCTAGTAGATACGCCATCGTATATCCCTTCAATGACTTTCATTGCAACAGATTCAGGTGAGACAAGCGGATCTAATCCGTAACACATTTTTATAATCCTAGCAGTAATTTTATCAAACTTTACTGCTTCTTTTTTCTCATCTCTCTTTACTACGTACATATTCTATTTTTTTAATTCTAACTTAAAATTCTTCCTCGGTAGAGAATTCCAGATTGCCTTTTCCTGCTAATACACCGGCTTTCTGATATTCCCCAACTCTTTTTTCGAAAAAATTACTTTTTCCCTGCAACGAAATCATTTCCATAAAATCAAATGGATTTGTAGCATTGTATTCTTTTTCATTACCTAGTTCTGTTAGCAAGCGATCTGCGACAAACTCTATGTATTGAGTCATTAAGTCGCTATTCATACCAATTAATTTTACAGGAATTGCATCTGTAACAAATTCCTTTTCAATTGTCACAGCATCCATAATTATTTCTCTAACCTGCTGTTTTGACAACTTATTCACAAGGTGTTTTGTATACAAAAGACAAGCGAAATCACAATGTAACCCTTCATCTCTTGAAATTAATTCATTTGAAAAAGAAAGTCCAGGCATTAATCCCCGCTTTTTAAGCCAAAAAATCGAGCAAAAAGAACCTGAAAAGAAAATACCTTCAACAGCAGCGAATGCAACCAGTCTTTCCGCGTAAGAGCCTTTATCAATCCAACGCAAAGCCCAATCGGCTTTTTTCTTGACGCAATCCATTGTATCAATCGCATTGAAAAGGTGTTTTTTCTCCGCGGTATCTTTGATATAGGTATCTATCAAAAGTGAGTAGGTTTCAGAATGAATATTTTCAATGGTAATTTGAAAACCATAGAAAAATTTAGCTTCCGTATACTGTACTTCTGATAAAAAATGCTCGGCTAAATTTTCATTTACAATACCATCAGATGCTGCAAAGAAAGCTAAAACATGTTTAACAAAATGCCGTTCATCATTTGTGAGTTTGTTCTCCCAATCTGTTATATCTGCACCAAGATCTATTTCTTCTGCAGTCCAAAAGCTGGCTTCTGCTTTCTTATAAAAACTCCAAATATCATCGTGCTGGATTGGAAATAATACAAAGCGACTGTTATTGGACTCTAAAATTGGTTCGTGTTTTGAAGACATTATTTTGTTTTATTTTGTTTTATAAAAATGATAAAAATATCAAAATCAGATTCCTGATTTAAGATTTTAACACCCCAGCACTTGTTTTTGTTTCCTCTTTTTTTGGCTGTAGAATGAAATTTTTAAGGATTTCACTTAAGTAACAAGAAGCATACAAATTTTGTTAAAAATATTGGTCAAAAAAATTAAAGAAATTAACAAATTTTTAATGTTTTCAACACTTATTCTTTACATCCTACCTCTACCAATATCTTCAGCGATTATTAACACCTCGAAGAAAGATATCCACATACCCGCACAAATTTTTTTAATAAATTTTCTTTTTAAAAAGAGCGTTTTATTTAAAAAAAATGATACTTAATGAGAGTTTAAAATTAATGTGATTTTAAAAAGAAAATTAGTATTTTCGATAAAGGTTTTAAACATATTAATGTTCAAATACGAAAAATGTAGGATGGATAAACCCTTCAGAAAATTTAAAGAAAACACCAAATTATTTTTCGGGGGATTTTCTCATCTTATCTTTCCAAATTTGTGCTTATCCTGTTCTTGCGAATTAAGCAGATCGGAAGAACATTTATGTCATTTTTGTTTCGCTCAGTTGACAGTTACATATTTTGAAGCTGCGCATGAACCTAGTCCATTAGATAAAATTTTTTGGGGAAGGGTTTCTATTCAGAAGACTTATGCTTTGTTATATTTTGAACAAGATAAGCCATCACAAAAAATACTTCATGCTTTAAAGTATCAAAACAAAGCTAATTTGGGGATTTTTATGGGGTACATCATTGGTAAAAAATTAAAGGAGAATAATTTATTGTGTGATATTCAAGCTCTAATTCCAGTTCCATTACATCCTAAAAAAGAATTTTTACGTGGATACAATCAAAGTGAAAAAATTGCAGCTGGTATTTCTAAGGTCTTAGCTATTCCTATCGTTCAAAAAAGTATTAAAAAAATAAAGCATACTGAAAGTCAAACAAAAAAAGACCGATTTCAGCGTTGGGAAAATGTAGTAGCAATTTTTGGTGGAACAACAACGCTCATTCCATTTCAACACGTTGCTATTGTGGATGATGTGGTCACAACTGGCGCAACAATAGAGGCGCTTTCAAGAGAATTATTAGCAAATAATCCAGATCTTAAGATAAGTATTATTAGTTTAGCAATCGCAAAATAATCCTTGGAAAAGCTATCAATTTTAATAGTAGGTGCTGGTATAGCTGGTACATCTTTGGCCCAACAGCTTCTTGAAAAAAAGCAGCAAGTTACCCTTATCGATTCGGGTCAAAATAATTCAACAGCAATTGCCGCTGGAATAATCAATCCAATGGTTTTTCGACGTATGAATAAATCATGGCGTGTTGACGATTTTTTAAAAGAGGCAATAGCATATTATAAAAATCTTGAAGATGATTTAAACATCAAATTAATAAAACCTTTGTTTTTAAGACGTTTATTTTCCTCTCTGCAAGAAAAGGAGTTTTGGGAAAAAAGACAATATGAAAAAGAGTATTCAGCATATTTAGAAATCCTTACTGCTGAAGATTTTAATTATTCATTAACCAAAAATGATTTTGGAAGTGGCCGTGTAAAGCAGGCCTTTTGGATTGAAGCACAAACTTACTATACTTCCCAAATTAACTATTTTGACTCCTTGGGGCTTTTACTTAAGGAAAATTTTAGTAAAAAGGACTTTAATGCTGAAGGAGGTATTTATAAAGATATTTTATATGATAAAATTATTTTTTGCTGTGGCTCAAATAATGGGGAAATACTTTATTTCTCTGATATTCCAATAGAAAAAACAAAGGGGCAAACCCTTACAATTAGCTGTAAAAACTTACCAGAAAATGAATCTTTAAATCGTAAGACTTTTGTTTTGCCTTTGGAGAATAATACCTTTAAAATAGGTGCAACTTACGAATGGGAAGACGGCTCATTAAATACCACAAAGGAAGCACGAGAATTGTTGCTTGAGAATTTTTCAGTAATTTCTGATTTACCTGTAGAAGTTATCGATCAAGTTGCTGGGATTCGTCCGACAGTATTAGATAGAAGACCTGTTTTAGGGCAACATAAAATCCACAAAAAACTATTTATATTTAATGGTTTAGGCGCAAAAGGATATCTTATGGCTCCAACATTAGCAAGAGAGATGGCAGAGTATTTACTTGGCGAGGGAACAATTTCTAAGGAAGTATCAATAAATCGGTTTTATTAGTATCCCTTTTCAACAACTTTATCTAAGAATGAAAACGTTGAATTCTCTTTAAAATAGTGTATTTTTGCAGACTGAACATGAAACACATCCGTAATTTTTGTATTATCGCACACATCGACCATGGTAAAAGCACTTTGGCAGATCGATTATTGCAAGTAACAAATACAATTGCAGATCGCGATATGCAAGCTCAAGCATTGGATAACATGGACTTAGAGCGCGAGCGAGGCATCACGATAAAAAGTCATGCTATTCAAATGGATTACAAGCACGAGGGTCAAGATTATATTTTAAACTTAATCGATACCCCTGGACATGTAGATTTTTCCTATGAAGTTTCCAGATCAATTGCAGCATGCGAGGGTGCGTTATTAATCGTAGATGCATCTCAAGGAATTGAGGCGCAGACGATTTCCAATTTATATCTTGCCTTGGAGCACGATTTAGAAATAATTCCGATACTAAACAAAATGGATTTACCCGGCGCAATGCCAGAGGAAGTCTCGGATCAAATAATTGAATTAATCGGTTGTAAAATCGAAGATATTATCCAAGCTTCTGGTAAAACAGGCTTGGGAGTTGACCAAATCTTAGATGCTGTTATCAATCGAATTCCTGCTCCGAAAGGAGATGAAAATGCGCCCTTACAAGCCATGATTTTCGATTCTGTATTTAATCCATTTAGAGGAATTATTGCTTATTATAGAATCCGTAATGGTGTTTTGAAAAAAGGTCAAAAAATACGCTTTTTAAATACTGGAAGAGATTATCATGCTGATGAAATTGGCATTTTAAAAATGGATTTATTACCAAAAAAGGAAGTTCGTGCGGGAGATGTAGGCTATATTATTTCGGGGATCAAGCAAGCCAATGAAGTGAAAGTTGGCGACACAATTACCTTGGCAGAAAATCCATGTCTTACTGCAATTAAGGGTTTTGAAGATGTAAAACCAATGGTTTTTGCAGGAATTTATCCTGTTGATACCGAAGATTATGAAGAATTGCGTTATTCCATGGAGAAATTGCAATTAAATGACTCTTCTCTGGTATTTGAGCCAGAATCTTCAGCTGCCTTAGGCTTCGGATTTCGTTGTGGCTTTTTAGGAATGTTACACATGGAAATTATCCAAGAACGCTTGGAAAGAGAGTTTAATATGACAGTTATTACAACCGTTCCCAATGTTTCGTATAAATCTTATATGCGAAAAGATCCGGATAAAGCAATAATTGTAAATAACCCTTCTGAATTACCAGACCCTTCCGGAATGCAAAGAATTGAAGAGCCATATATCAAAGCACAGGTTATCACAAAAACAGAATACGTTGGCTCTATTATGACTTTGTGTATTGAAAAACGAGGCGAATTAACAAATCAAATTTATTTAACCCAAGACCGCGTTGAGATTTCTTTTGAAATGCCCTTAGCGGAAATTGTTTTTGATTTTTATGATCGCTTAAAATCTGTTTCCAGAGGCTATGCATCTTTTGATTATCATCCAATTGGCTACCGTGAATCAGATTTGATAAAAATGGATCTTTTGCTGAATGCAGAACAAGTAGACGCACTCTCCGCGCTTGTTCACAGAAGTAATGCCTTTAATCTTGGAAAGCGAATCTGTTTAAAATTAAAAGAATTAATTCCACGCCAGCAATTTGAAATTCCAATTCAAGCAGCAATAGGCGCCAAAATTATTGCTCGTGAAACGATAAAAGCTTTACGCAAAGATGTTACTGCAAAATGCTACGGCGGTGATATTTCTAGAAAACGAAAATTATTAGAAAAACAAAAAGAAGGTAAAAAACGCATGCGACAAGTTGGTCGTGTTGAAGTGCCACAAGAAGCTTTCTTAGCAGTTTTAAAGTTAAATGATTAAACTATTTTTATGCAAACCTTAAATTCTATTTTAAATCACAGTCATTCGGGACTTCGTTGGCTAGTACTACTATTTTTAGTCCTCGCAGTAGTAAATGCTTTTACTGCTAAATCATTTGAGAAAAAGCATAAAATGATAAATTTATTCGCTTTGATTACTGTTCACCTTCAATTAGTAATGGGCTTATTCCAATATTTTCTTTCTGATAAAGTTCAATTTATTGATGGTTGGATGAAAAATCCCTTACTTCGATTTTATGGAATGGAGCATTTAGCAGGAATGTTATTGGCGATTACCCTTATTACAATTGGTTATAGCAAAGCAAAACGCAGGGAAAATCATACTGATAAATTTAAAGCTATTCGCACATTTTATACCCTTGGATTGATAATTATTTTATTATTCATTCCTTGGCCATTTAGATCAATTCTTGGTGGGGGATGGTTCTAAAACTAGTTGCTTTTTTATTAGTCAGTATTTTGTTTGCTTGTTCAAGTGAGCCAGATAAAAAAAATACAATTCCACAAGAAACACCTGCACAAAAATCCGCAAATTTATTTATCTTGTATTGCGCTTCATGCCATGGAGAAGACGGAAAATTAGGTTCTTCTGGAGCAAAAGATCTCTCAAAATCGACACTTAGTATCGCCGAAATCAATGAAATTTTAGCGAAAGGAAAAAATGCAATGCCTCCAATGAATGAACTTTTAGGAACAAAGGAAAATCAGGAATTGGTTGTCAATCATGTTCTATCTTTAAGGAAATAATGAGCGAAGGACATCTTACTTCCGATGCCAAAGAAGAACATTGCCTATTAGTTGGCGTAATTCATGCAGACATTACCGAAGAAATTGCCATAGAACACATTGATGAATTGGAGTTTCTTGCCGAAACGGCGGGTGCCATAACAAAGCATCGAATTCTTCAAAAACTTCCGTATCCTAACCCCAAAACCTATGTTGGAACAGGAAAACTTGAGGAAATAAAACAGTACATTAAAGCCGCAGATATCGACTTAGTAATTTTTGACGATGAACTTTCTCCATCCCAATTACGTAATATCGAACGAGAATTAGAATGCAAGGTGTTAGATCGTACAATTTTAATTCTAGATATTTTTGCAAGCCGCGCCAAAACATTTCATGCCAAAACTCAGGTTGAATTAGCTCAATTGCAGTACATGCTTCCCCGTTTAACAAGAATGTGGACTCACCTTGAGCGACAAAAAGGGGGAATTGGAATGCGTGGACCTGGTGAATCTCAAATAGAAACCGATAGAAGGATTATTCAAATGCGAATTTCACTTATGAAAGAACGCTTGAAAGACATTGACAAGCAAATGGGAATTCAACGAGGAAATCGCGGGCAATTGGTCCGAGTTGCTTTAGTTGGCTATACAAATGTTGGAAAAAGCACTGTGATGAACTTGCTTTCAAAGGCGGATGTATTTGCAGAAAACAAACTCTTTGCTACTCTTGATACCACTGTTCGAAAGGTTGTAATTGAAAACATGCCCTTGCTATTAACAGACACAGTCGGTTTCATTCGAAAATTACCAAAGCAATTGATGGAATCCTTTAAATCTACTTTAGATGAGGTCCGGGAAGCTGATTTATTGATTCATGTGCTTGATATTTCTCACTCCAATTTTGAAGATCATTTTAATGTGGTCAATGAAACATTAAATGAAATTGATAAAACTGAAAAACCAACAATTATTTTATTTAATAAAATTGACGCTTATCAAGCTCCAAAAAATGATGATCTAGTTGAAGATTTAGTAGAAATAACAACTTTAGAAAGCCTAAAAAAATCTTGGATGGCGAAAATGAATAAGACAAAATGTGTATTTATTTCAGCTCAAGAAAAAGAAAATGTGGAAGAATTAAAGTCTGTGCTATATGAAGAAGTGAAGGCAATATTTCGTATTCGCTATCCCTATAATGACTTTTTGTTTTAGCAAAAAGTCTTAATCTTGGCCCTTTAAAAAAGGAAGATTTTCGCGAATTATATTTAAATCCTCAATAGAAAGAATAACACTTTGTATTTCTTTAGATTCTGTTTTTAATTCCATAGTGTTACCATTTGGATCACAAATAGATGAATCTCCAGAATAAAATAAATCTTTTCCATCAAGTCCAATTCTATTTGCTCCAATTACATACGCTTGATTTTCGATTGCTCTAGCTTTTAAAAGTGTAGTCCAATGTTCTATTCTTTTCTCAGGCCAGTTTGCAACATAAAGAAGTAGGTCATATGCAGGTTTTTCGTCAATAATATAATTACGACTTAGCTCAGGGAAACGCAAATCGTAGCATATTTGAAGATTAATATTCCAACCTAAATAAGAAACGATTGTTTGTTTATTCCCAGGAGTATAATGATTATGCTCTCCTGAAAGCGTGAACAACTTTCTTTTATCGTAATGGGATACATCCCCATTTGGAGACACAAAAACTCCACGATTGAAATCTTTTCCATTCTCTGAAATCATTATAGATGTATAAATCGCAGTATTTCTTTTATTTGCCCAAAACTTTAAAAAATTGACGCCCTCAGATTTCCCCCATTCTTCGGCTAACTGTTTTGAGTTCATGCTAAATCCTGTATGAAAAAGTTCTGGTAAAAGAACAAGATCTGAATCTATCATTTTTTCAAAAAGCGTATTGTACAAACTATAATTTGCGGACTTATCTTCCCAAACTTGATCAATCTGAAAAATAGTAACTTTTAAATTTTGCATAAGCGATCTGTTGCTGAAATCAGTGTTTGTTCATCTTTTGCAAAACAAAAACGAATTAATTTTTGGTCGTCTTGATTTCCGTTAAATACAGACAAAGGAATCGCCGCCACCCCAAATTCTTTTACCAAACGCTTACTAAAATCAAGGTCGCTTTGACTTGATATAGATTTATATGAAGCTATTTGAAAATAGGTTCCGTCGCAGGGAAATAATTTAAAACGACTACTTTTCATTTTTTCTCTAAAAAAGTCCCGCTTTATTTTATAGAAGTCACCTAAAACTTCCACTTTTGCTATTTTCAAGTAATCACTTAGGCAGACCTGAGCAAGACTATTTACAGAAAAAACTAAAAACTGATGTACTTTTTTTATTTCTATCATTAATTTTTCTGGGGCAATTATATAGCCAATTTTCCAGCCTGTAATATGGAATGTTTTTCCAAATGAAGAAACAACTACAGATCGAGCTTTTAAAATCTCTGATGAATTAACAGAAAAATGAGCTTTTTCAAAGGTTATAAATTCATATACTTCATCGGACAAAACAGTTAAATTCGGGTATTTTAAGATTAGTTTCTCTAGTGAACGAATGTCATTTTCTGACCAAACTGTTCCACTTGGATTATGCGGGTTATTTGTTATAATTAAGCGTGTTTTATCATTAACTTGTTGAAATATTTTGTCCCAATTAGGAAGAAGTTTTGTATTTAATGGAATCCTAATGGCTTTCGCTCCAGCTAAAATAACTGGCGCCTCATAGCAATCATAACTTGGATCTAAAATAATAACTTCATCATCTTTGTGAACTAACGCTTGAATTGTTGTAAAAATAGCTTGAGTTGCTCCTGCAGTAACCAAAATATTCGCTAATGGATTTAAATTCCTTTGGTAACATGTATAAATCAAGTTAGAAATCCCCTCTAATAAACTTGGAAGACCAGCCATTGGAGCATATTGATGAATATTTGCTCCTGCATTTTTCCTTATTAAATCTATTAAGGATTCATCTGTAGGAAAATTCGGGAATCCTTGAGAAAGATTGATTGCATTATACTCTGATGCCATTTTTGACATAGTAGTAAATATAGTCGTTCCAACATGTGGTAATTTTGATAACATTTTTTAAAGGTACAAAATCTCTTTATTTTGGACACTTAGATATTTTCTAATAAAAAAAATAGGGTGAGAAATTAACAAAGTTCAACGCATCTAAATGACTTAATAATTAATAAATTATTTCAAAATCAAAAGGTTAAATCACTTAGGTTATTTCTAATACTTAATCATTCTAAGTGTTTGTCTTTTATTTCCTTGCTTAACAAGTACTAAATAAACTCCTGGTGTAAGGTCTTCACCAAATTGTGTGCCCCTTAAATCTTCAATTCGAAGAGAACGAGTAGATAACAATAATCCTGCTGAATTTAATATCTGAACCTCTAAATTAGAGCTTATCTCATTTTCAATTGCTAGTTTAAATGATCCCTCAAATGGATTTCTGTCAAATAATACCTTCCACATCGGAATAGCTTGATTTATTAATGTAGATGATGAACCCTCTAATACAAGCTCTTCTATTTCAACAGGACTTATATGCTCAGTGATGGTATTGTTTACAATCATTCCTTGGCAATTAGTAATAACCACACTTGTTGTTTTTATAACTGCGGCACAACCACCTGCTGCAGCTATTGTATAGCTTACAGTGTATGTTCCTGCTGTACTTGTACTTGGAGTGATTGCTCCTGTACTTGCGTTGATACTCAAGCCTGTAGTTGAGGAGTAGGTGCCTCCTGTTGTACCTGTTTGGCTTACAGGCTGCGCTGTTGTAGTGGTTCTACAAAATGGCGAGTTTATGTAGCCAATAGTAGCTGTTGGTGCGGCAGTAATGGTTACTGTTGCTGTAGCGACTACTGCAGCACAACCACCTGCTGCAGCTATTGTATAGCTTACAGTATATGTTCCTGCTGTACTTGAGCTTGGGATGATTGATCCTGACATTGCAGAGATCATCAAGCCTGCTGGAATTGCACTGTAGGTTCCCCCAGAAGAGCCAGTACGAGTAACTGTTCGAGATGTTGTTATTGTTTTACACCATGGAGAGCCTGAGCTTATATAACTAATGCTTGCGCTTGGCGCTGTAGTGATCGTCACACTTGCTGTGGTACTTACTATTGAACAACCAGCCGCTGCAGCAATTCTGTATGTTACCGTATAAGTTCCTGCTGTACTTGTACTTGGAGTGATTGCTCCTGTACTTGCGTTGATAATCAAGCCTGTAGTTGAGGTGTAGGTTCCTCCTGTTGTGCCACTTTGACTTACAGTCTGTGCTGTTGTAAGCGTTTTGCAGAATGGTGCGTTTACATAACTAATGCTTGCAATTGGTGCTGCTGTAATCGTAACACTTGCTGTTGTGCTTACTGTTGAGCAACCACCTGAGGCTGCAAGAGTGTAGCTTACAGTGTATGTTCCAGCTGTACTTGTATTTGGAGTGATTGCTCCTGTACTTGCGTTAATGCTCAAGCCTGAAGTTGAGGAGTAGGAACCTCCTGTTGTGCCGCTTTGAGTGACAACTTGTCCTGTTGAAATAGTCTTACACCATGGAGAACCTGCATAAATTATTCCTGCTGTAGGCGCTGTAGTAATCGTAACACTTGCCGTTGTGCTTACTGCTGAGCAACCTGCTGCTGCTGCTATGGTGTATGTTACAGTGTATGTTCCAGCTGTACTTGTACTTGGAATGATGGCTCCTGTACTTG
>Ga0214919_10009604_pt1 | contig 12448 bp, 2 predicted proteins | sample LL1503_MetaG_FD_177994 | JGI IMG/M metagenome (GOLD analysis project Ga0214919, IMG submission 177994) | Freshwater microbial communities from Lake Lanier, Atlanta, Georgia, United States - LL-1503 | ecosystem: Environmental > Aquatic > Freshwater > Lake | place: USA: Georgia | collected 2015-03-15
AATTGGAATCATAGAAAAATATCGTTTTGCGTCAACAATTGGCGTGTAAATATCATTTGAGCGAAGCCCTGCTGCTCCATTTATTGCGCTGCCACTATTAAATGCTAAGTAACTATTTTTTGTAACATTTCCATTGAGCCACCCAGTATTATAAGGTCCGCTATTATCAATCTTGTACCAGAGTGTAGGAACTATAGTACTATTAAAAATATTATTTACACCAGTATTATTAATATCAGCATAAGAATTAAAATTAAATTCTAAAAGTTTAACAAAATTTGTTCTAGAGTTGGACAAAGAATATTTAAATGTGGCATAGCGAGTAACTGTCTCGCCGCTAATGGCTGAATAATCTGGATAATTATATTGAGGAAATCCTCCAACTGGCAAAAAATTATTTATATAAGTGTAATTTGTCCCTATAGCACTACCTATGGTATGAAACCCTCCTAATAAAGGAATCTCTAAATTATAATTATTACAACTGTTTCCTGAAATTAGTTGGCTATGATCATATGGAATAAAAGTAGTATTACACGAGTTGGATGCCGCTTCCATACGCAGACCACCATTACTTTTAACAGATGCTAGTTCTGTATTAATAAGATCTAAACTCAGCGAATCAAAATAGTATTGTAAATTACAGGAAATAGGGTCTGCCTGACCAACAATATTTGTCAAATTATTTACATTTGCTACAACACGATTTGCTCCCTCTGGGGGTCCGTTCGTCCACAAATATACACCTGTAGGGGAAAAAACTACATTATTTAATTTAAATCTTGCGGGGTTCGGTGCTATATCACCAATACCAGAACTATCATTTACATCATAAATTGTTACATTACTATATATATTTGAAGACTCCGTTGAATAAATCTGATATGAAAGCCCAACAGATCCAAATATATTAACCGCAGGATAGAAATATTGTGCAAAATTTCCAACATCTACATTCAAATCAAATATTACGTTATTACTTAATACTAATAATCCTGAAACAAATCCATACTTCCCATCATTGGAAATATTTCTATAATTTGAAATATTCGCAATAGATGGCAACCCTTGTAATCTATCTGAATATATTGTAGTTTCAACATTACAAATTGGAAGATATTGATTGCTTAGTATAGATGTAATTATATGAGGTGTTGCTTGCGCAGTGAAAAAATTTGGAAAAATAAAATAATTAATATAGTTAACCTTTAGATAAAAGTTAGATTTAGTTAATCCATCATAAGAATCACTGATTTCTCCAAAAGTTAATTCTGAGTATGTAAAGACATTTGTATTTGTAGGTACTGTAGTAGTAATAGGAAATCCATCAAAATTATAAATGTTTGATTCGACATTATCTAAAATTAATTGTACAGAAGTAATTTCTGACCCACTACTACCTGGATTTGATTGTGTATGAATTACAATAGGAGTATTATTATTAAAAGTAATATACGCAAATTTCTTATAATAATCAATGTCTTCAGTCAAACCATTACATAAAACAGTTTTAGGTCCAAGTGATATATTTGAATATATTAGTCCAGGACTAGGATAATTTAATGAACCATTAAGTGTCGCAATACTCAAACGATTTCCTACTAAATCAGGAAGTAATGTTCTTACTGGCGCAGAATTAGATGATAATGCGCCATTGCTTGATGTATATACATTAGTAGTATATGTATTAAAATATAATGGAGTATCAGGTGGTAAATTACTTATTGTTGGTCTTACAAAACTATTACAAGTATAAGTATAAATATCAAAAATATTTATATTACTATAGGTATTATAAAAGTTACTATTAACTTGATATCTTCGCGGATATCCTCCCAAAGTATTTGAAAAATATATGTTCACAAATGCGTTTGAATAAGGCGCAGTGCTATTTATGTCATCACTATCTGAATTTGATAATCTAAAATTTGTATTAAAAGTTGTAGACCCTATAGTATCAATACTTAGATTATTAGGAGCGGCTGGTGCTGCTCCACGGAAAATTACCCATTGACTTGTAAGTTTATGTACAGGCTCTGCTGAATAGTTGCTATAGAATATCTGAATAGTATAAGGATTTATAGGCGGAGTTGGAATATAATTTTTAATATTAATATAAATTAAATTGCTTATTGTACCAAATGTATAAGGAAAATATGGCTGATTTGGGGGTGCATCACGTGTATCAAAATAGAATCCTGCTAAATTACAAGATCCTCGGGGAAGATAAATAGGGTCTGTAATATTACAGGATATATTACTCAAATTACTATCAAATATATTTACATTTAATGAGAAAATAGAAGGTAACCATACATTTGACATAAATGCTGACTTAAATTGAAATGGTGCATCAAATGTTTGATATGCGTAGAATTTTGAAGATAATGCTACACTATTCGCATTTGATAATGGTGCAGGCGGCTGATCTACTAAATTATTAAATAACCAGTTGTCAACTTTCGCAAAAGCATTTGTAATAGTATCAGGTGGTGCAGTATCTATTGTTGATAATCCTACACCACCTTTACCATATAGATTCATAGGACCAACAGTAGTCACTGTAAGGGAAGATTGTATAAGTGATGATAAGCCATAAGCGACAATAGATGATAATGATGATATACCATCTGGAGACCATAGTGATGATAGACCATAAGAGACAATTGAAGAGAGGCTGGAAACACCAGCCCCACCATTGACTGATGAAAGACCATAAGCAACAATTGATGACAAAGAAGAAATCCCTTGTGTGGCATCTATTGACGAAAGCCCATAAGCAACAATAGAAGAAAGGCTGGAAATACCATCTCCACCATTAACTGAAGAAAGCCCATAAGCAACAATAGAAGAGAGACTGGAAACTCCATGTCCTCCGTTTACTGACGAAAGACCATAAGCGACTATTGATGAAAGGCTAGACAGACCAGCCCCACCATTTACCGAAGAAAGACCATACGCGACAATAGAGGATAGTGAAGATATACCTCGTCCTCCTGATACTGTTGATAAGCCATAAGCGACAATAGAAGAGAGGCTGGACACACCAGATCCTCCATTGACTGATGAAAGGCCATAAGCAACAATCGATGATAGACTGGATATTCCATGTCCGCCTGATACTGTTGATAAGCCATAAGCAACTATTGATGAGAGGCTGGATAAGCCAGCCCCTCCATTAACTGATGAAAGGCCATAAGATACAATTGAAGACAAGGAACTAACACCCAAACCAGCATTAACTGTTGAAAGGCCATACGCGATAATGGAAGAGAGGCTGGAAACACCAGCGCCACCATTAACTGAGGAAAGGCCATAAGCAACAATTGATGAGAGGCTGGATATACCAGTCCCACCATTTACTGACGAAAGGCCATAAGCGACAATAGAGGATAGTGAAGATATACCTCGCCCTCCATTCACTGAAGAAAGGCCATAAGCAACAATTGATGATAGACTCGATATTCCATGTCCGCCTGATACTGTTGATAAGCCATAAGCGACAATTGATGAGAGGCTGGAAATACCAGCCCCACCATTTACCGATGAAAGACCATAAGCGACAATGGAAGAGAGGCTGGAAATACCAGCCCCACCATTTACTGACGAAAGACCATAAGCAACTATTGAAGAGAGGCTAGACAGACCAGCCCCACCATTTACCGAAGAAAGACCATAAGCGACTATTGAAGAGAGACTTGACACTCCTTGTCCAGCATTAACAGATGAAAGACCATAAGCGACTATTGAAGAGAGACTTGACACTCCTTGTCCAGCATTAACAGATGAAAGACCATAAGAGACAATAGATGATAACGAACTAATACCAAAGCCGCCATTTACTGACGAAAGACCATACGATACAATAGATGATAAAGAACTAATACCAAAGCCACCACTTACTGACGAAAGACCAAATTTAATAATATCAGTAAATCTATCCATTCTTTCTGAAGAATCAATTACAAAAGTTGATAATCCTGGATTTGGTTGTGCATACATTGTAGAGAAGCCATAAGCAACAATAGAAGAAAGTGATGATAATCCTTGTCCACCATGTACTGAAGAAAGACCATATGAAACAATGGAAGAAAGGCTGGACACTCCTTGTCCTCCATTAACACTTGATAATCCATACGCCACAATGGAAGAGAGGCTAGATACTCCGTGTCCTCCATATACACTTGATAAACCATAAGCGACTATTGATGATAAGGAACTAATACCAGTTGGAAATACTAGTGATGATAAACCATATGCGACAATTGATGAAAGAGATGAAATACCTATGCTTGGATCATTTGAAGCCCCAGGAAGTGATCTAATTTCATCTAATAATGATGATAAACCATATGTAACAATTGAAGAAAGGCTGGATATTCCGTATCCACCATTAACAGATGAAAGACCATAAGCGACAATAGAAGAGAGTGTTGATACCCCGTGCCCTGCGTTTACAGATGAAAGGCCATAAGCAACAATAGAAGAGAGCGTTGACACGCCATGTCCAGCATTAACGCTCGATAAACCATAAGCGACAATAGAAGAGAGGCTGGATACTCCTCGTCCAGCATTAACACTTGATAATCCATACGCAACAATAGAAGAAAGTGAACTAACCCCCAAACCAGCATTAACACTTGATAAACCATATGCAACTATTGAAGATAGTGAACTAACCCCCAAACCAGCATTAATACTTGACAAGCCATAAGCCACTATAGAAGAAAGACTTGACACTCCTCGTCCAGCATTAACACTTGACAAACCATACGCAACAATAGAAGAAAGGCTGGACACTCCGCGTCCAGCATTAACACTTGATAATCCATACGCAACAATAGAAGAGAGGGATGATATCCCCTCTCCTCCATTAACTGATGAAAGACCATACGCAACAATAGAAGAGAGGGATGATATCCCCTCTCCTCCATTAATTGATGAAAGACCATACGCAACAATTGATGACAATGATGAAACACCATCAGGTGACCAGAGCGATGAAAGTCCATACGCAACAATTGAGGAAATTGATGAAACACCATCAGGTGACCAGAGAGATGAAAGGCCATAAGCGACAATGGAGGATAAAGATGAAACACCTGGCGCTGGTTGTTGTTGCAATGTAGATAATCCATATGCCACGATAGAAGAGAGGCTTGACACACCATCTCCTGCATTTACTGAAGAAAGACCATAAGCAACAATTGAAGAAAGAGATGATACACCTGTAGGGGAATGTATAGAAGATAATCCATATGCTACAATAGAAGAAAGTGAACTAACACCAAGACCTATATTAGAAAGCGTACCTCCATCACCATAATAGTAGGCGGCTGTTACACTATTCACTACTAAATTAGAATTTATTTGCGAACTATCATTCATCAAGTACCAGATATTACTTTTAGCAAAAAATGAAGCAACACCAAAATTCTTGTTAATTATATAATTAGAAGTAGAATCCTGAAAACTATCAACACCTTGGCTTCTAATAATAATATTATTTAATGACGCAAATCCAGTAATATCTTTAATTGAAATTGTTTTACCGTAGATAGATGATGTAGCAGGTAAGAATATATTTTTTGATACGTTAGTATTGATAGTAGCAATATCAATATTTAGCGGTATATAATTTGAAACCGACATTATTGGCCGACCCAATATTCTATTAATGAAACCGTGAAAAGGAGTTGACTAAAAATCGGCAATATTCATAATAGTGTTATTTCCTATTAGACCTTCGTAGCGCCAGAAAGAGATTCGTGGAGGGGTTGTTCTATTTATAGTAGCAACTGTTGGAGTATCGTAAAAAGTAACAATACCAGAATCTGTATCAAATATCCAATATCCTCCATTAGTTGCTCCAAATGGAATAGATGTTATTCCATTACTAGCAAATAATTTTACAGTTGCTTTATAATTATTAGTCCCATTCTCAGATTTAACTCCATAAGAATATGGTATAGCATTTTTTGTTAAAATATTTTGAAATTGTGGATATGTAGAAACAGTAAATGAATTTGATAAAATACCTGTTGTTGCTGGATTCATAAATACATTGGAATAAAATGCTAAATATGGATAATTTGATGAAATATATTTTGCCTGGCCTGATAAGTTTGAATATGGATTAATATTACAAAATGATACTTGTATTAAATCTGTTGGAGGAATCTGTGGAATATATTGACTAAATAATAAATCTGTTGTTGTTGGTTTATAACTATTATAATTATTCCCTTCTGAAAAATATATACCTAGTTTAGAAGTATTTGCATATCCAATCTGTTTTTTAAATATATAGTTAATAATCTCTGTTGGGTCTATAGTGTCCGCATTACAATTTGTACCCATAAGAGGATATGCAAAGTAATTTGAAGATATACTTGTCATACTGATATATTGACTAATTTACATCTACTAAAAAATAATCCAGAATTTACAGGAATACCAATTCTGAAAAATAAATTAAAAGGAGGAGTACCTGCGCCATAACTATCTTGTAAGAGAATATAACGAGTAGTAGAATCAGTTGGATATAGTCCAGCATCATATATACCACCTTGATCACCATTATCTAAATACGATGGTACTCCTTGACTATATAAATCATATTGACTATTTGCATCTATCCAGCCTGTGCTAGTATAATAATCTGATCCTAATATAAGATATTGTATTGTTGTATTATTAAGAGTAGCAAATCCACTAGAACCAATAGTTGTTGTAAAATTATTATTAAGGATATTAATTTGTCCAATAAATGCTGAGTTTCCACCCAAACTATCAGACGATACATACCACATAAAGGTCGTATATCTCATTTGCGCAGTATTCACTGTTGTGTAATTCGGGTATGAATATGTAGAACGAATCGGATTATAATAAGGCCTATAGTCTAAATATGAATTACCAACAATACGCGATGTAAACAGGCCATTTGTTAATTGAAGTTCATTGCAATATGTTCCAACGAGTAAGTTTGAATTATTACTAAATGATGCTCCAAATACACTAGGATATAGACCTGCTCCAGATGTCACACGATATCCGTAATTATCATTAACGCCAGGATTCGCAACATAATTACTTGAAAATGCAGACTGTGTTAAATATAATACATTAATACTCGGATCGTCAAATAATATATTTGAACCACTAACTGTACGAATAAGATTTGATGAGACGGAGGAAGAAGATCCATTCTGGTTTGTCGCTGAGCCAAACATATAAATACCAGTATTTGATGTTGTAAATGTCTGCGTATTCATTTGAACATTTGAAAATAAGAAAAAAGTATTTGATGAAGAATTCATAGCACCCCCTATTAGGGTATCTCCAACTGTTGCCGAATTATAGAATTGTGTATTTATAGGATTAAAAGAAAAGTTCGATAAACTTGAACCATATATCGCATATACGTAAAAGTATGATAAAGAATATTGTGTGGGTATCCATATATTAAAAGTATTTCCAATCCGATTTACTAATATTCCATTTGTATCTGGATCATTACCATGATTTGTTGTACTAGGTTGCGAGCCACTAATCAAACAATTAAATGTCCCCCATCCATTCCCAGGATTACTCGGATCTTCAGGAAATTCTGCTATAACACGTGTTGCATTTATAAAAGATTGTAAACTAAAACTAAAAGGACTTGTTGAATTTCCATTAAATGGTATTGTGTATGTATATAAAATATTATTTGAAAAACTAAACTGATATGGTGAGTTTATGAAAAAATTAGAACCAATATTTTGTGTTTGAAGCCAAAAATCATATGAGGTGTTTGACTGAACTGTAAATGGATTCAAACTTGATGAAAATATAAGTATACCAGTTGAATACGTGAAACGTATAGGAACGCCATTTCCATCTAAAGCCGCTAAATTATTTGAATCAACAAACATATTCTGAACAGTTGGAAGAAGATTACTCTGAAAATTATCTACCCATATTGGGGCTCCTGCCAAAATATTTGAACTATAATTATTTGAAAAACCAACCAAGTAAGGTTTATTTGACCCCACCAAATAATTACTCTGTAATTTCAAACTTAAAGCACTCTTGTAAAAATATCCGGAAAAATAATTATCCCCTGTATAAATATCACCCATATTTGACAACATAAGTGTTACACCAGAATTATTATTTCCTGAATCACTTGTTAGGGACACATTCGAGTATAACGAGTTTGAAAATCTATATGAAGATAATTTAATAACAGTATTATTTGATCCATAACCATAAAAAGTAAAGTTTGACAAATATATACCAGGATAATTTAATCCTGTACTAGAGTTTGAAGTATTGACTATAAATGTTGGTGACATATTTACTTGAAGATAGTTTGTAGCAAGAGGAAATAGATTACTATTATAAAATATATTAGAAGCAGCTGCTCTATCAACAAATGAATATCCATTACAATTTGCATAATATGGATTTACTACGCTAGTATAATAATTTGTAAAGTTAAAAGACGAATCATAGAATCCTCCCAGAGTTTGAATAGGAAGATCAGTCTTTCCTATAGCAGTTCCACCTGGTCCATATCCTCCAGTATTTCGATTACTTATATTTGCTTGATACTTTGTATCCGCATTTACTAACGTAAATACATTTGATGTATTAGAAGCAATTTCTGTGCTATATGTATCATTACTAATGGCTGTACCAGATGCTACCCATCTTCGAGGATAATATGCGTCTGTTATATTGACTACACTAATAGCATTACAAAGAATTGGTGGATCTCCTGTTACACGATACGCATTTGACCAATTTAGAATCATCACTGTAGGGGTAGTAAATACTGTGAAAGTAATATTTGATGGTGCTAGAGGCTTAACACCAAACGCATTACTCAAATATATATAATCAAAGAATAAATTACAGGACATTTTGAGACCAATTTTAACATATACATCATAATTACAAGTAGTTGGTATTGGAACTATACTCCAATATCGTGTTGCTCCACTTATAGGGTATTGTTCTGGATTACTTAAAAGTCCTGGAGCACCATCTGCGGCTTCTGCAGTAGAAATAAATGAAGTTGCAGATGATTTTATAGAATTACCATCTAACCAACCAGTATTATATCCATCCACATTATCAACTTTATAACGTAAAAAAGGGACTTGATTCACATCAAAATTACAGCCTCCAGTTATAAATATGAATGGCGCGTTTGAATGAATATTAAATTCAAGAGCAGAAATAGAACCACCACTGGAATTTGAAAATGAATATTTAAATGTTGCGACTCTATATGTTGTTTCATTTTTCAGCCCATTATAAGAAGTAGGATAAGTATAAAAATCAAAGCCACCAGGTTGTTTAAAAGTTGTACCCAATGTATCAAATGTCGCACCCAAATTTGCACCAGTTCTATAAAATCCCCCTACAAGTGGTAATTCAAAATTATATAAATTACAGGATGCGCCAACAATGACTCTACTCTGGTCATAGGGCCTCACAGTATTATTACATGAATTACTAAAACTCTCTATTCGCTCCCCACCTGGCGCAAAAGCATTCGAGAAATTCCCTGTAAGGGTACTCAGAGAAAGTGTATCATAGTAGTATGGCAACGAATAAGTTATATTACTTATTCCTGCCAAATTTGTAAGGGAAATATTTAATAATGGAAGTGTTCCTATATTACTTGTTTGAAGTACAGTTGCTGCTGGAACATTTATGGAAAGTGGTGTACTATTACTTAGACGAATTATTTGGGGCGCAGGAGCAGTTGTAATTAAATTACACGTTGTTGTATATACTAGACTATTACAATCAAGTATTCTAGTAGCACTTGTAATCCCTCCAAAAGAAATAGAATAACTTGCGAAATTTGACCAAGATGGGAGAAAATTACTGGCAAAATTCAAGCAATCAAAATAGAACTGATATGAATTTGTATTTGAATTTACTAAGACTCCAGAAACATATGTGCTTTGTGTTGTATGGTTATTAAAACTTATGACATTTGAGAGAAATGGAGGGCCAACAATAGAATCTACATAAAATGGGCCAAAATTACAATTTATATTTGGTTGACCACCAGTATTTGTTTGAGTAATTGTATATGAATAACCGGAACCACTTGGTCTTAGAAAATTACAACTTACTATAATACTTACATTTGAACTTTGTATATAAAAATTATTTAAGTTTGTTACACCTGCATATGTATCTTGTATTGACCCTATAATAATACTAGAATTTGATGTTAGAAATGTGCCAGGAGATTGAAATCCTCCTAAATTGAATCCATTAAAATTTACACTATTTGTATTAGGACCACATACAATAGCGAGAGATCCTGCAATACCACTATCTTGTCCCGCATTACAATTATTAATAATTGCTAAAGAGCCTCTTCCATTTAATACATTACAAATTCCACCAGTTGCTGATAATGATGAATTACAAAGTATTTGATTTATTTGAGTTCGCGTATCAAATATTTGTCCTGAATAAGAATAGTATACAAGATTACATAGTGTTACTGAATTTAATCGTGGCGGTGGAGGAGCAAGTGGAGTTGCAATAAAAGCAGAGTTAGATGTTAAAAAACCGTTTCCAGGATTACACGTATTTCTTAAATATACATTAAAAGAGTATTCCATATTTGGCATAAGATTCGAAAGTGTGAAACATATATTTGAGCCAATATCCGCATTTGAACATACTAAAAAAGTGTAGTTATTTTCAATTAATGTATTTGGAATGAAAAAATTAAAGCGACTCTGTTGAAAGTTCACATTATTAAAATAAGTAACATAAGCATTTGAAAAATATAATACAGAACCAAAACCTGGCCCAGTCCTTCGTAGTGGATTTAAATTATCTGGCGATGACAATATGAAATTGCCACATAATTTATCATAGTTTGAGGAATAACTCATCTAATTTTCCTGCCATGTTTTATATTTGCTCTAACAATCGCAGGTACATCCATAAGAATCGTTATATGTTGTGAAATATACAAAAGAAGGCGCATTGGGAACACCAATACTATTAGAATATCTCCATATATTACTGAAGACACGAACTGGTTGTGTTGAAAAATTCTGATACCATATCTCAATTCTATAAGGGCTACCTGTGTTTGATAAGTTTGAAGCAGGAATATAGAACATACTTGGTAATCCATTACAACTTGCTAACCAGGTCGCATTGCTATAGGCGTTAGAATTACGACCATCAATAAATAATCCAAGAGTATTACTTAAACCTTTTGGTAAAAAATCTCGATTTCCTGTTTGATAAAATAAATTTACATTACCACTGCTATTAGTAATTTGTAGATTTAGTGTACTAATATAAGGCATCCAACGATTAATGAGACCAGATTTCACTTGAAATGGTGGTGTAAAAGTTACGGTTGCAGTATTTGAATTTGAGTTTGGATAGAAAAAATTACTTGCAGGAAGTGGTGCTTGTCCTACTAGATTTGTGAAAAGCCAATTATCGACCTTATACAGCGCATCAGTAATTGTGTCTGGTGGGGGATTTATTAATGTTGATAATCCTACACCACCCTGATCATAATTATTAAATTGTCCTAATTGAGTCCTTGTAAGGGAAGAAATATTGGAAAGGATCGATGAGAGGCCATAAGCGACTATTGAGGATAGGCTGGAAATACCAGCGCCAGCATTAACACTTGATAATCCATAAGCGACTATTGAGGATAAGGAAGATACTCCTCGCCCAGCATTAACTGATGATAAGCCATAAGCGACAATAGAAGATAGGCTGGAAATACCAGCGCCAGCATTAACTGATGATAAGCCATAAGCGACAATAGAAGATAGGCTGGAAATACCAGCCCCTCCATTAACACTTGATAAACCATAAGCAACTATTGATGAGAGGCTGGAAATACCAGCCCCTCCATTAACACTTGATAACCCATAAGCAACTATTGATGATAGGCTGGAAATACCAGCTCCTCCATTAACGCTTGATAAACCATACGCAACAATTGATGATAGGCTGGAAATACCAGCTCCTCCATTAACACTTGATAAACCATAAGCAACTATTGAAGAAAGGGAGGAAATTCCTTGCCCACCTGAGACAGTTGAAAGACCATAAGCTACTATTGATGATAATGAAGAAACTCCTTGACCACCTGAGACAGTTGAAAGACCATAAGCTACTATTGATGATAATGAACTAACACCCAACCCAGCATTAACGCTTGATAATCCATACGCAACTATTGATGATAGGCTGGAAATACCAGCCCCTCCATTAACACTTGATAACCCATAAGCAACTATTGATGATAGGCTGGAAATACCGGCTCCTCCATTAACGCTTGATAAACCATAAGCAACTATTGATGATAATGAAGAAACTCCTTGACCACCTGAGACAGTTGAAAGACCATAAGCCACTATTGAGGATAATGAACTAACACCCA
>Ga0214919_10009605_pt1 | contig 12448 bp, 6 predicted proteins | sample LL1503_MetaG_FD_177994 | JGI IMG/M metagenome (GOLD analysis project Ga0214919, IMG submission 177994) | Freshwater microbial communities from Lake Lanier, Atlanta, Georgia, United States - LL-1503 | ecosystem: Environmental > Aquatic > Freshwater > Lake | place: USA: Georgia | collected 2015-03-15
CTATTGAAAGACATTACCAATCACCCGGATTACACCATATTAATGGATGAGTACGCTTTAAAGAAAGACAACAGCTACGCAACATGTAAAATTGTACCCGGACAAGACGGCGGTAGTTTTAAGTGGAAGGCTTTAATGGGAGGGGCGACCCCCAATCCCGCCTGTCAGGGTAAAAAATGTCCAGCCCTTTGTTGTCCCGCCCCGGATCCTAAAAAATATATACGGAAATCGGAAGTCCAAAAACTTTTAGGCGTCAACCCGATTGAAAAGCATCCGCAGTTTCCTATGCTTATGGAAAAATATGCGGTCAAAAATCAGAAGAATGGGGCGTATATGGCGTGCAAAGACTCGCAGACATAATTAAATTAAAGACTACCGGGTATAAGGTATAAGGATGGACAATGATTTATTGTATACCAATAGCATAGCCTTGGATACGCACCAAGGCTATGGTATGACTGCAGAGTTAGAACGGCATAAATTAAGGGCCCATGTGGAAAAAAATGAAACGCATTTACCCGTAACGACCGATTTCAAACATTTGAACCACAATGATTTGTTAAACACCAATCGGGTGATTGATTTAAACTATAACGCCCAACCTATCAATGAGCGGCGGAAGTGTAAAGAGGAACGCTATACCTATACCGTGCTCAGTGAAAATCGGCAGGCAACCCGGGCGAACCTTTTTACCACACCCGAGAAATACCAAACCATATTAACCGATAAACCGATTTCCCCTGGCATTTCGGGGCAGTATATGTTATTCAAAAGCATTTTTGACTATTTCACGTTCTTTAAGGCTTTTCTTCAAGCCGAAAATGGCGACAAAGCCCTGGCTTTTATTAGCTTAACAAATCAATTCTATGCGGTAGTTCATTTCGCCAATTTCTTTTATAATTCTGTAGAACTAATATTGAATGAGGACAAGAGCATTAATTTGGACGAGTTGATTCAACCGGTCGCTTTACTCCCGAATAACCCTTCCTATGATAATGTGTACGCCTTTAACTTTGTGGAAACAAAAAATAACGTCACCTATGATTTTAATAATTATTGTAATCCAGTGTTAAACCCCAGTGGGCCCAGTAATACCTTACCGGTCCCGAATCAAACCATTTACGTTTTGGTTTATTGGCTAAATGTCTTAGTGACGAGCAATAATCAAGTCGGGGATAGTTTTTGGAATCCGTTTTATTATATCGACGCGGGCTTGGTCGAATATGTCTATAATTCCGATCCCAGTAATTATGCCATTACATTACCGGATTATATCCATAATTGTAAATCGATTCGTCTAATAAGTAGCGAAATACCCAATACCATTCCGAATATTACGGGGGCGAATAATGTTCTAATGTTATCCATGTCCAAAGGCAAATATATGCCGCTCATTAGCGCCTCCGGTGCGGCAAAAGGGTATAACTTTGATTTAATACAATTAGATGTAGGTCAATTTGACGTACCCGGCATCGTGGCCAATCTAGTAACAAAATTAAATACTATTTTAACCGAAGGACTGGTGACCCTCCAGGCGAGTGATACCCTTAACACGATTTCCCCGCATTTAGAGTTCCACGGAGATTTTAATCCGGAATCCGGGATTATTCAGATAAAATTATCCAATGGTGATACCCCGGAAATGCGCGAAGGTGCGGCCACGATTTACGATGAGACAAATCAAAACCTGCTGCTTTTTGGGGGCCGTCATTTGTCAAAACGTTTCCAAGATACGTGGATTTGGAACGGATCGCAGTGGACGCTCCTAGACCTCCCCAGCCCGCTGCCGCCAAAACGCGATTCAGCGCTTTTATTTCAAAATGCAGGGGTTGTCTATTTAATCGGCGGATTTAATGGGTCTGTCTGGCTAAATGATTTGTGGTCTTTTGATGGGACAAAATGGGTAGAACTTCCCATCCGCGGAGCCTTTCCAACGAATCGGCAGGACGCGTCCATGTGTTATGACCCAAAAACCAATCAAGTGGTGCTTTTTGGGGGTATTCAAACAGATCGTATAACCGATATCGTTAAATTTTCAACGTCACTACAAAATATAGCATTAATTACTACACGTTTACCTCACGGCCTTAAAATAGGAGACACGGTTTATATCACAAAATTAGCTCAGCCCTATAATGGCTGGTTTAAAATTCAAGCCGTCTTAAATGATTATACGTTTACCTATTTTATTCCCATTATCACCAGTGTAATCAATTATACCGTACTTGGATCTGTACAAAAGATAGAATTCTTAGGCGACACCTATTTGTTTGACCTCCCGGGTAGAACCTGGACCTGTATTATACCAAACACCTTGACCTTTCTAGACATCGGCACACCCGAATATGGCGGGCTTGATAAGTTTATCTATACGCCGGTGCAGGGTAGAACCGCTGATGTGTTCCCGTATGGAACGGCGGGTTCGGTGACATTAAATATTCGGTCAAGTGTGGAAGAATCAATAACGTATATTGTCTATAATGGTATAGACTTTCCGGTTCCCCAGAGTTTAGGCCTCCTAAACAATATTTTTAATTCGGGTATAACCGGTCTAAATGTGGTAGACAATTTGCCAAAGGTCTATTTTTACGTGATGCCGGTGACGACGCCGAGAACTACTAATCTTTCCATTACGGTACCGCGAGATTCCTCGTTGAACTATATAAATCCAGGAACACCGCGTGCAATTAATTATTATGTGGTTCAACCCCCCTTGTACGGCACTGCTGTGGCTTCAGGAAATACGATATGGTATACCCCTGCCCCCGGTAATACTTTGCCAGATGCGTTTACATATACCGCTACGAATGGTGAGGGAACGAGCAGCCCTTCGACTATTTCTATTACACTTGGGGCACCCGCTGCGCTACCCGTTCCGCCCACGATTACCACACCAAGTAATACACTAAATTTGATTACTACCGGATTTACTAATATCACTAATATTAGTAGCACACGGGGAACTAGAGAACTAAAAGGAAATACAATATGGTATACGTCAGCCGACGGCGATGATGTGATACGTTTTACCGGGACAAATACCGCAGGTACAGCAATGACTTCTACCATTACCATTACTATTGGTGCAAATGTCAATTCGTATTCGCAATATTACACCACTGCTTATAATACACCGGTTGGGTTTACGGGCATCGTAAAGCAATTCCCCGCGCATGGTACCATTTTAAATAATAACTATATACCCAACCCGGGATTTTCCGGGTTAGATTACTTTTTCACGACCGATACTACGATTGTCATAAATGTACTCACGCCATTGACTTCTGCTTTTAATATACACCAAAATATCTGTCGAAACAGTACAACCTTGATCAATACTATGCCGGCCTTAAAAACTCCCTTTACGAATTTGACCACGCTTAAAGATGGCGAGTTTGATCCAGCGACAAAGAGGTATACCCCCCCTAATCCGGGGTATGAAGGAATTGATAGTTTTGCCTATACCGCGGCCGATGGAACAACCGCCTTAGTCACGCTCCGCATCGGAGCGAATCCCGTCACGTATGCTTTTAAGCAAACTATTCCGGAAAATACGCCAACCGCGCTCGCGCTTCTTTATTCCGCTCCGACGGCTCCCGCACCCACGATAACGTTTACCGCTCCATTACACGGCACTATCACAAATTCGGTATATACGCCTACAGCGGGGTATGTGGGTCCCGATAATTTTACATTTACCATCGGCAATTCGACATCAAGCGTGTCTTTAACTATTCAGCCTACCCCCGTAGTCAAAGAGTTTGATATGAATGTGACCATAGATCCCCTCCCGGTGAATTTACTGCCTTTACTCCATCCGGGACCGCAGCCCCGCGGGAAAGCGGCCATGGCCTTTGATGGACAGGATGTGGTCTTATTTGGGGGTCTATGTGGTACCCTTTTTCAAAACGATACCTGGATATTTCGAGATAATACGTGGACACAGATTCAAACTCCTGGGCCATCGCCGCGGGGGGACGCGGCGGTGTGTAGCTATTTACCTGGGCAATTAATTCTTTTTGGGGGTCTGTATTTTGGCGACCAAGCTATCTTCACCTATTATCAGGACACGTGGATTTGGAAAGCGGGAACCTGGACACAAGTGCGTACGACATCCCCGACGAATTCTTATACCTTTGACGGCCTCCAAAATTGGATTCCTCCCGCACCCACACGGCCAAAGTATCCATTGTCCATGCCAGTCTTTCCGCCGGTTTCGTCCCATGCGACTCTATGTTTTAATCCCATTCAAAACGCGGTGCTGCTCTTCGGGGGATTTGCCGGGGAAAACGCCTCGGCCGCCTGTTGGACCTTTCGTTCGCACGTCTGGATTGAAGAGGTGTATACCTTTCATTTGAAATTCTACTCCGTCTTTTTAAATACAGGGGGTATTATTTATGATGTCAGTAGAACCGCGTATCCAAGTACAACCACCATATCCGGGTACACCAATGAATTGTGGTACCTTTTAGGGTTTTCCTGGCCCTGCAATCTGGATAATACCGGCTTAGATATATATGCGACCGAATTGAACAATTGTATACGCTATATGAATAACCTTTTAAACCGGGATAATAATAGTGACGATGTGTTCCAGAATACACCTAATATTCGTGCAACCATAACCGCAAACGGCGATAATTTATACCTACGTCCCTCTCGGTATCCCGATATGGGCACGCGTTATATAAATCTTGTCATGAAAGGGTACAAAAATATGAATCAGCAATTGGTCAATAATAATTCCTCTTTGGAGGCCGACATCTTTACCAAAGTCTTACTAAACGTCCCCACCGGCCAAATCGCGTACAATACCTATGTCGATAATCCTTTTATTTTTACAAATTTAACCGATGTTTTAAAAACGTTGAATTTTCAATGGGTGGATCAATACGGGAATTTTGTAGATTTTGGAGGCATAGAGCATTCTTTTACATTAGAATTTATTAAATACACGTCGCATGTCGACGTCAACGATTACAATACAAAAATGGGACAAGTGGATACGTCTTCGTATCCCGACTATCTCGTCCGGCACTAGATGGTTTTTTTCTTGGCCAGTAAATATTGCGCATCCGTTTTCTCGATTAGGACCCGGAATTTATCCGTGGCGGGCGCAATCTTTGAAATTTCGGTTTTCAAGGCATACAACCAATCGCCAATGCGGTCAATACGCTCCTGGTATTCCATGTGGCCGTCTTTACAAAAGCGTACCAAGTAATTATGAATCGGTTTTGAAAAATCCAGACCGAGACCATATTTATCGCCATGCACTTGTAAACTCTTCAATAAATCCGGATAGCCCTGTAGCGGCTGGTAGCCCTGTTCGGTTTCCACGCGTTCAAACAGCAAGGCAATAAATTCCAGCAAGTCCCAAATGGAAAAATTATGTAAAATCCCCGTAATCAAGACGCGCATAAATAAAATGGTCTCATTGCCGGTAAGCACCTTCAAGACATTCGTCAAGCGGTGATAATTCCATTGTTCGCTTTTAATCAGGTCGATTTGGTCGGTAAAACTCCCTCTTTCTTCGGGCGCCAAGGTGCGGACATAGTTGTTTAAAATGCCAATTTTATAGGGGCTGACGGGCAAAAGCCCACTGCTAAACACATCGCCAATGAAATAGGTATCAAGATTTTCCGGAACATTCAGACGGATTAATTCGGAATACGTCATGGACCGCGGCAGGACGATGTTACACGGCTTGGATTCGGCCAAAATATAGTTTACGATTTTCTCTTTGGTAAACATGGGAATGACATAGCCTTGATTTTCAAACCCTTGGCGGCCGGCGCGGCCACTGACTTGTTCAAACGTGCTTTGCTGGATGTCATTACCGCAAACAACGACTGTACGAATCGGTAAATTAATGCCAACCGAAATGGCCGAATCCGCAATCAGTATTTTTAACCGGCCCTCCTTAAAGGTATCAAACATATAGTGGCGTATCCATTGCGGCATCGTGGATACATACACGCCGATTCCATTTTCCAAGGCCGCTTTGACCCAATTCGGCAAATTATCGGGAAATTTACCGACATTATTCGGAAATTTCCATTTCTGGACTTGTTTCAAGACATTAAAGATATCAATGCAGGATTCGGGCTGGGCGTCTATTTCGGGCTGGTCATCATTCGCGTCGTCCTCATTGCGGCGGGATTTCTTTTTTTTTTCGCTATACTGCTTATCGCGAAACGCTTGCTGTTCCTTTTCATATTGTTTGAATAATTTCATGCTTTTTACCCATTGCGGATCCTTGCGTTCCACATTTTCAATAAAGGCGACCAATTTCTCACACAAGGTAATCGCACCCGAGGTCGTGCCGTGAAAAACCATCACAGGTTGCATTTCGTTGCTAAACAAATAACTTAAAAGCTGATAAATCGTATCCGGCGTCGGGTCTACGACCGCCAGCTCGATTGAGGTCTGTAATTTTTCCTTAATCAAGGCCTTATTGGCGGGAATCAGCGTCTTTGCCAGGGCATGTTGCTCTGCGCGACCGGTAGGCACTGGCAGGTCCTTATTCAAGGCTTTTAAATCCCGCGCCGTTGGTGCGCGGGGATTAATTATTAAATCTAAACGCCCGGCCCGAACGTGCCGTTTAGGGGCAAACCCTTCCGAAAGGGTCAAATCTACGGCTCTCGGTTCTTCCTCGTCCGACGATTCTTCCTCGTCCTCGTCCGACGATTCTTCCTCGTCCTCGTCCGACGATTCTTCCTCGTCCTCGTCCGACGATTCGTCGGAAGACGATTCCGTTTTCAAGGGGACCGCAGGACCTTTGTACAGCACGTATTGTAAAGGTATAGGCCGGATATCCCATTTAATCGTTTGAATCTTGCGTGGCCGGCCCGGATAGGTCGTGTTCAACTTATCCACGACCGAGACGATATAATCGCAATTGCCGATGGTTGCCGACAGCAAAATTAATTGCGCGCATTGGGGAATATATTGTGACCACCATAACCCGGACGAAATGGTGGGCAAATGGACTTCGTCAAATACAATATAGCGTGCACGTTTCATAAACTCCTCGTTCAGACTATTGGTAATAAAATCCAGAAAATTTTCAGCGGATACCACCATGATTTGCGAAATCGGGGGGCGTTTTTCGGTATAGGTCATAAAATTCCGGCTGGTCGAGTCTAGCATTCGACAAGTCGGATAGCGGTATTTTTTCACATGATTCACGCTAATGTCATGTATACATTCCCGCATGACTTCCACATTGGGCGTGACAATCAATACAGTTGTATTATTCCCCCGGGAAAGCACTTCATGAGAAACAATTAAATTCGTAGCCCAGGTTTTCCCACACGAGGTCACGACATCGACAATCACGTGCTGGCCGTCATGAATGGCCCGGGCCAACTCTTTTTGCCAAGGCGTAAACTTGGGATTGTTACAGATTGTCAGGGGGGTCTCTTTTTCCAAGGGTTTCTTTTCGGCATACTTTTGCGCATCGGTTGCGAGAATGTACCCTTTGTGTGTAAAAACATTTCGCGGTAAAACACCAGAAATTACCCAACCGGGTAATTTTGCTTCTGATTTAATCGACATGCTTGGGATGAAATGAATGATATTGATTTCAATCTAGAAAGAATCGAAAAATAAGGGGTAATGTCGGTTAGTATAACAACATGTTTATACCGGCGGGTTGAATTTTTACCTAATCTTATCGCGATGGTCAGGGCGCAAGATTATCCACATGCGTTAACGGAATGGCTCCTTCTTGACGATTCGCCCGAGCCTACGGCATTATTTAAAACGCTGCCTCTGCACTCGGCCCAGCGGGAAGGCGTGCACGCCTTTGATCTTGATGGTATAGCGGTCTATTATTACCATCAAGCGACGAAAATTCCCCTCGGAGCCAAAAGAAATATCTTAAATCAAAAAGCGCAAGGGGATTATATCGTGATTTTTGATGATGACGATTATTATCCCCCGACCCGCATTAGTCATGGGGTCGCGCGGTTAAGAGAGCATCCGGGCCTAGCCCTCGCAGGAGCCAATAGGATGTACATGGCCTTCGGCCCCCTCATTTATGAAGTCGGCCCCTATGGGCCGAACCACGCTACCGGAGCGAGTCTTATGTATACGCGTCAGTATGCGCAAACGCACCGGTTCGACGGGACGAATGTCGCAGAGGAAAGTCCGTTTACCAACCACTGGACGGAACCCCTCGTGCCTTTAGACTCTCGACAAAGTCTACTCGCCATGGCTCACGGGCGGAATACAATCAATAAATGGGACTACTTACGTCCCGAAAAGGGCTATCTAAATCGCGTCATACATCTTACGAATTTAAAATTAAGTGATTTTATTCGGCCCGAGGGCCCGATATATGCTTTTTTCAATGGGCTCGTGTGAGCGGACGGTGCGACAGGCCGGAATATACTCCCGGCGAAACGTATTTTTTAGCCACTCGACTTGCGCCGTCAAGGCCAAGGGGTTGCAATAAATATCCACGCCGTGGTCTTTTTTGTTGTACCCGCACATGCGGCCCGGCAGGCCCTGAATAATCGTGTCGACAAACGTTTTCGGGTTTTCGTGAACCATACAAATATGTTGGGTATCGACTTGAATGCTGGCGCGTAAGCGGTGCACCAGGAGCAGAATCGTAAATTCTGCCGGTTCAATCTGGACTTGCCCCATGATGGTCCCCGGTAGCGTCATGTACGAATCGTAAATAATGTATTTAATGCCCAGGCGAACCAGTAGTCCGCCAAATTCTTCGCAGTGGGCGTGGGATTTCATCCGAATCAAGCCATATTTGGCTAAATGGCCGTACCGCGTTTTACACGTGTCGGCAAAATTCGGCAGGTCCTCTTTGAGGTCGAAGCCCTGGTAGACGTGACCGCTCAGGAGCATATCCTCAATGCCGTAATAGCCCTCGCCGGGTTCAAGATAGACAATGGCTTTACCGGGGGATTCCTGGTGTAACAAGCCGGCGAGTTCCGCGTTGGGTGTGGCCGAGATACTCAATAACCAGCAATTATCCGCTATTTCCGTGCCATTGGGGTGAATGCCCGCATACTTCAAAGAGTTAAACAGACAATTGGCCGAAAACGATTGTAATTCAATCGTAGCATTTAAATGGCTCTCGTCAATCACCAGGATAAATTCGCGGCCGGGATTTTTTTCCATGCGGTCTTTAATACATTCCGTGTTGAGCATTTGCGGCAGCGACAGAATATTGTCGGGATGCACAATGCCGTGGAATTCGCGCTTGGCTTGCGCGAGAATATCGTTGGAACTTATGGGTATAATTAAAATGGCAATGCCGTTCGGTCGGCTATTGAGCCAAAGGCGCAATGTATTTTTGCCGACGCCGGTTTTCCCACTTTGGCATTGAGATACAAGCATGACAAATTTATGGCCTGCGGTATAACATTCCAGGACCTTTTCTGCAGCCACAATTTGATTGACCCGGGTGTCTGCGTAGGGGTCGGGAAAATGGGGCATAGGGGGCAAGACATGAATTTTTTCTAAATAGCGTATGCGTTTGCGCCCTTTTTTAATCTCTTTCGAACTGTGCATAAGACATTTTTCCCGTTGACAGGCGGTGCCTTTCTTTGGTCCGTTTCGAATAAAGGCGGGACAGGGGGTCATTCGGCCGGTAGAATGATAAATAACCCTGTCCGGTCGAAAGGAAAAAATGACCTGGTCTGATTTGGACCGAAGGGTCGAAGGGTCGATTGGTCGAAGTGGTGATAATACCTGATTTAATCTAGAATTAAAATATAAGGAAATAATATACGTCCATTATGTCCATTCCACAATACGCCCAACACGTCCATGCAAAAAAGTATGCCGTAGAAAATCTCGAATGTCTGAATTCGGAATATCCCATTTTATGTCCAGAGGGTAAAAACCGAAAGCACTGCGTCCGAAAAGACGTAGTATGTAATGACGCTGAAAATCGCATTTCGGCAACTGTAAAACCGGACTATCGGAAAAAACAACAGGAGGCCTTTAATGCGTTGCCTCAAGAGGCCAAACAAGCCCGCCGGAAAAAAAACCAGACAGGGAATACGCAATTAGCCAAAGCGGGTGAAGTGCCGGCAGACACGATTGTCCAGCCGGTCCTACCGGTCCAACAGGGAAAATCGGGCCAAAAACCCGCCCAGTCTATTTTTGCCGGATTTCTAGCCCCCAGCACACCGGTTATTACGGAGCAACAAAAAGTCATTACCAAATCGCAGCAGAAAAAAATGCAGCAATTGCACACGACGGACAATTTAGTCCAAGCACATACCAGTGAAGTTCCGGCAGGGACGCCCGTCATTGCCCCTTTGGCAAACGTCAATCCGACCGCCGCCGTTTTACCGGCAGGGAGTCAGACCATTACCACGGCCGAAAATGCGGCCATTCCGGCGGACCATCCAGTCGCCGTATTGAATCAACATGTTCAAGTAGGTGCGGTACTCCATGCCGAACAATCCCCGACCGGTAAAACGAAAATGGATAGTGATGGGAAAATGCTTATTCAAATGAAAAATGGGACCGGTGGACTTTTTTGGAAACGTCTGGGACAGCAACACGTAGAACTGGGTATTCCTATAGCGGGTATACAGCAGAAAGCGGGTATACAGCAGAAAGCGGGTATACAGCAGAAAGCGGGTATACAGCAGAAGCAATTGACCGCCAATCAATTGAAACCTACGGATTTAATTATTACTTTGTCATCCGAAATTACAAATGACAATACCCCCGTTATTGTACAGGCCCGCTATGTTCTGCCCTCGGCCTCGAATGTCACCAAATTAGACGGCAAACTTATATCGGTGCGTGCAGCACAAAAAAAACCAGATCAATTGTTAAGTACCCTCGTACAGCACGTCCAGGAAATAGCCCCTGTCGTGACGCAAGTGCAAAATGTTCCGTCAGCTACCCCCGTCGTGCAAGTCCAACCGCAAAAGGTACAACAGCATCCCCTGGAGATTGTGACACAAAATGCCACTCATGAAGCGCAACCCTATGTAACAGAACCGCCCCCGTATCCCGTAACTTTGGCTGAATTAGGGGATGATGTCCTCGTCTGGGCCTTAGCCTCCGAGGTTCTGCCGTTATCCCCCGTTAAAGTTCCGGTCAAAAACATGATAAATAAAGGCAATAAGTTCGTGTCACGAAATGGGGTGTTTCTGTCGCAGACCGCTGCGGCATTTCCCGATATTGATAAATATATTGTCGTTCCGGCCAATTCGGTGCCAGGTCAGACGATTATTCAAGCACCCGCCACGTCAATCAGGGCACAAAGTACACCCTTGGCTGCCACCAGTGAACCTGCTACGCAAAAAGCGGTGGTTGTCCAGCAACAACAACAAGTGAAGCAAAAGTCGACCTCTTTTTTCTAATTCGACCCTTCGACCGGTCGACCCTTCGTCCAATCATTTTTTCAAGTCTCTTTCGGCACGAGACGATATCAGGCCTTCGACCGGTCGACCCTTCGACCAGGAATACTATGTCCAGCTTAGTTATTATAAACGATTGGGCCTGCTCCGAGACTCCGGTATCCTATCGGGGGGTATACCGCATTAATGGGCCTTACCTGTATGGCTCTCCACCGCCAGATGCCTGTGGGACGGACGAAGAGCTCCATGTCATGTCGTTTAAACGGGAAAGCTCGGAATGGAACTCCTCTGTACTAGACTATCTCGCGACAAATAAGTCAACCACAAGTGTGACCTTGGATAACCGGTGTAGTATCGACGGCTTTACGGAATTTACGGAAATTTTAAGGCAAAATACCCATTGGAAGCATTTAACCTTGAAATACTTGTTTAATCCGAACTGGGGTTTGTTGGCGCGTGCACTCCGGCAAAATACCGGTTTAAAAAGCCTGACGATGTTTATTCGTCTGAATACGCCTTTAGAACAATTAGAATCGGCACTGATGGACCACCCGTCCTTGACCCAGCTCCGCTTTGAGGGCCACATCACCAAGGAAGGGGTTGACATTATTGTGTCCGTTTCCGGTGGGAATACGCGACTCACCCGTATTGTCTTCGAGAAAATGACTTTCTACGAGGGCTTGCAGTCTAACCCAAAGCCCATGAATCAGGAATTGCAAATTTCCCTATTGAATCGGATTAGTACTAACATGGCACAGCTGGAGGAGCGTCGGAAAGAGTTTACGACGCTGCTGCTGTGTCTTCAAGCGGGTGGCCGGCAATTGCCCCTGGATATTCTTACGCTGCTTCGCCGTTTTGTAGTCCATCTCTAAGCATTACAATGTTGCTTAAATAAAATTTTCCACCCCCCCCCCTCGTCCGTAGTTAAACCAACGTTTTTAGAAAATGCAACATACATATTTGCTGTGCGGGGGTGGAGATTGGCAGGAGTTTTAGTTGCGCCTTAATAAAAGGCTCGGACGTATTCCAAAGTTCTATCAGTTCAGTATAGGCTGCGAGATGCTTCTCGGGACAAAGCGGTAAAAGTTCCATTAATT
>Ga0214919_10009606_pt1 | contig 12447 bp, 8 predicted proteins | sample LL1503_MetaG_FD_177994 | JGI IMG/M metagenome (GOLD analysis project Ga0214919, IMG submission 177994) | Freshwater microbial communities from Lake Lanier, Atlanta, Georgia, United States - LL-1503 | ecosystem: Environmental > Aquatic > Freshwater > Lake | place: USA: Georgia | collected 2015-03-15
ACCTGCCATTGAAATAACTTTGTACAGGTGGGCAAAAATTGATCACTGGACAGGGTCCATAAACTTTCAATAGCAATAGGTGGCTGAATCAAAATGATTAATTTGGTCAGGACAAAAATAGAATAATAAAGCCATAAAATTGCGCTTGAATGCCGGTCTAAGGATATCGTAATTAGTAGTATATTGCAAGGGTAAAATTTAAATATTTTTTATGGCAAAAGCGACAACAAAAAAAGGCAATACCCCTGCTAAAAAAGAATTAATTAATGCGACCTCCTATGCTTTCTTAAAGACTTATATCAATAATGCTTCCCCAGTTGGTTTTGAAACAAGTGGACAAAAGTTATGGTTGGATTATATTAAACAGTATGTTGACACAACATTTACAGATGCGTATGGCACAGCAGTGGGTGTCATTAATCCGGAAGCCCCTTTTAAAGTGGTGATAGAAGCCCATGCGGATGAAATAAGCTGGTTTGTCAACTATATCAACGATCAAGGTTTGATCCATTTAAAAAGAAACGGCGGCGTGGATCACCAAATTGCCCCTTCCATGCGCGTTTGGATCCATGGTAAAAAAGGACCCGTTAAAGCTGTATTTGGATGGCCAGCTATTCATACCAGATTAAGCAACCCTGAACAAAAGGAACCCCAACCAAAAGTGGATAATTTAACTTTGGATTGTGGTGCAAGATCTAAAAAAGAAGTGGAAGCGCTAGGCATACATGTTGGATCGGTGGTGACCTATGAAGAAGGCTTTGATGAATTAGCAAATAACTTTATTATTGGCCGTGCCTTTGATAACCGCGTTGGTGGTTTTATGATTGCTGAAGTTGCACGTATATTAAAAGAGAATAAAAAGAAACTTCCATTTGGCTTATATATCGTGAATGCAGTTCAAGAAGAAATTGGCTTACGTGGCGCTGAAATGATTGCACGTCGAATTAAACCAAATATTGCCATCATTACCGATGTAACACACGATACACATACACCTATGATTAATAAAGCAATTGAAGGTGATATTCAATGTGGAAAAGGGCCATCACTTGCTTACGCTCCTGCCATTCACAACAAATTATTAGCGATTGTGGAAAATACAGCAAAAGCAAAAAAAATACCCGTACAATTTAGAACATTAAGTAGAAGTACTGGAACAGATACTGATAGTTTTGCATATGCAAATGATGGTTGTCCTTCTGTTCTCATTTCCCTACCATTAAGATATATGCATACCACCGTTGAAATGATTCATAAAAAAGATATCGTTGATACAATTCAATTGATGTATGAAACATTATTAACCTTGACCCCGAAAACAAACCTAAGCTACTTATAATGGCCAGCATCCCCATTAAAATTGCTATCATTGACATGTATGATGATACCAGTAACTTGGGGATGGCATGTATTGTAGATATCATAAACCATTGGAGTATGCAAAGGGATATTGAGATGGAATATCAAATATTTCCACTCCGACATAAAGGTGAAATACCCGATCACAGTTTTGATATTTACCTATCCTCTGGTGGGCCCGGTTCTCCTATTGATTCAGTAGGAAGCACATGGGATAACCTATATGTAAATTGGTTACAGGATATGCTTTTGATCAAGAAACCTGTATTACTCATTTGCCATAGTTTTCAAATTGCTTGTCGTCATTTTAATTTTGGAAATGTATGTTTACGTAAATCAACACAAATCGGGGTACTCCCGGTGCATCCATTAGTGGAAGACCCTGTTTTTGCAAATTTGAATGACCCATTTTATACTTTAGAAAGTAGACTTTATCAAATCATTGCACCAAATGATGAAAATATAAATGCGCTAGGCGCAAAAATTATTGCGCTTGAAAAACACCGCCCACATGTCCCTTTAGAAAGGGCAATTATGGCGATTAAATTTAGTGATAAAATGTATGGGGTACAGTTTCATCCTGAAGGAGAAAAAAATGTTTTGCTTGATTTTTTCAATGAAGAAAAAATGAAAAAAAATATTATTGATAAATTTGGTGAACAAAAATGGGAGGTAATTATTAGCAAATTGAACGATCCAGAAAAATTACCAAAAACTCATGCACATTTTATTCCAAACTTTCTGAACCTCGCTGTTGGAAATTAAAAAACTCAAAGCATGATCCCATTATATAGAAAGCAATTTAATGCGGAATTTAATGAAACTAAATATCAGGCATACCTCAATTACATCAATGCGTTATACCCGAATTCAGTTGATTTTAGAATTGCAGAAACCCCGTTATTCCTAACAGCAGCATTTAAAGCACAATTACTTGAAGTGGGTGAATATGTGTGTTCGCAAATTGTAGCTGCTGATTTTATAAACAAGACCGAAAAATCCTTACAAAATACAAAAATTACCCCCAACGAAAAGGGGCTACCCGAATGTATCGTGATGGATTTCGCCATTGCCAATAATGATCAAAACGAAATCGTACCCGCTTTAATTGAACTTCAAGGATTCCCGTCCTTATTTGCCTTTGAAGTACTTCAGGACGAGGCAATACGAAACTGTTATACAATTCCCGAAAACATGTCTCCCTATTTTAATGGCTATACTAAGGATAAATACCTTGGCCATTTATCCAGGATAATAAATGGGGAACAGGGGGAACATACCATTTTACTTGAACTATTTCCAAAACAACAAAAAACAAGAATAGATTTTTATTGTACCAATCAATATTTAAGTGTTCCTGTGGTATGTATTACTGAAATTGTTAAAAAAGGAAGGGAACTATTTTATGAAAGAGATGGGGTTGCTATTAAAATAAATCGAATATATAATCGCATAGTTGCTGATGAACTAAAAAAACAGTCTGTAGAAATAAAAGAAAAAGCAGAAATTTTATACGCTGACCTTGATGTGAGTTGGGTGACCCACCCTAATCATTTTTTTAGGATAAGCAAATACTTGCTCCCCTTATTGCAACATGATTATATCCCTAAAACACAATTTGTAGACCAAATAAAAAATATTCCAACTAATTTAGAAAGGTATATACTCAAGCCCTTATTTTCTTTTGCGGGCCAAGGAGTTATTATTGATGTTCAATCCTCTGATTTTGCATCCATTCCCGATCCAGCAAACTGGATAATGCAAGAAAAAGTAAATTATGCACCATGCATTGCAACACCAGATGGTTTTGCTAAAGCAGAAATAAGACTATTTTACTTTTGGGATAAGCCCACACAAAAATACATCGCCACCTTAAATTTATGCAGATTAAGTAAAGGTAAAATGATTGGCGTTAATTATAACCAAACTGCCACCTGGGTAGGTGGCAGTTTGGCCTATTTTGAAAAATAAATTTCAAAACAAAAACACCATTTACTCTTCAGAACTATTCTTTAGTTTCATTAATAAGGTATAGGCATTTTTCAGAACGATGTCCTGACCTTTTAAATTCGTTTTAATTTCAATAAACCCATTCGTAGATACGCCTAATTCGACTGCAACTAATTTATAAGTTTGATCCGGTTGTTTAACAAATACAAATGGTTTATTTTCCCATTTCACAATTGATTCTTCTGGTAATGCGTCCACTTTTGCATTATTTAAAGAAATTTCAGCATTGACATAAGTGCCAGGATATAAACGAACATTTTCATTGACTAAATGACAATGCACATCAGTTGTTCTTTCTTCATTAATATTAGGTGTAATCACAGCAACATGTGCTATATATTTTTTTGACAAATCGTTATTGGTCGTAAATACCACTTCATTCCCAATTTTCAAATTGGATACATCATTTTCGTAAACAATTAATCTTACATGTAAATCACTTGGATCTACAATTTCGAATAACACATCAGTGGGCGTAACATACTTGCCAATATTAACATTCACCTTAGTCACATAGCCATTAATAGGGGAATTGAAATTGATAGACCTTGAAATTGTTGTTTCATTTAATTGAACGGGATCGATGCCGATTAGTTTTAATTTTTCCTGTAATGATTTAACTAAATATTTTTGACTCTCAAAATCACTTTTAGCCAATTGATATATTTTATCACTGGTAGATTTTGTCATATTTAAATCCCGCTGTCTAATAAAATCAGCATCTAAGTAGGCTAACCTACTTTTTGCGGTTAAATAATCCTGTTGTAGTTGAATATATATCGGATCTTCAATCACAGCAAGTAAGGCTCCTTTTTTAACAAACATTCCTGGAATTAAGTTCGTTTTTTTCAAGTATCCACCCAAAGGGATGCTGACAGAAACAATATTACTTGGTGGAACATCAATTAAGCCATTCACTTTTAATACCTGATGCATGTCCCTATTTTGAACCTGACCAATAGTTAAATTTGCAGTTTTTAATTGCTCGGCCGTTAAACGAATCACATTCAAAATAGCACTGTCCTTTTTAAATGAACTTGCAACTACTTTTTGTTCCTCTTTTTTATTTGCAGTACATGCCAGCATTAAACTAATCCCTGCAATGGCGAAAATTTGATTTGATTTCATAAATATTTTTTTCATTATTTTGTAGCAGTTAATTTTTCTAACTCAATTGCATTTTCATTTAATTGTTGAATATAATTTAAATATTCACTTTTTATTTGAATTGCCTGATTTATAATCATCACCCATTCTAAATAAGTAATCTCCCCCGCATTTATTTTTCGACCTGCAGTTTCAATAAGGAGTGTAGCATTTGGCAACATACTTTTTTGATAGGAAAGGACTAATTTCTTATTTTGGAGATACGCATTTAGTAAATTTTTAAAATTGGAACTTAATTGCTGCTGTAGCGCCAAGCTTTCTAATTTATTTTGTTCAATTTGAACTTTACTTGCAGCAATTTTTGATTTTTGGGCTGTTGAAAATATAGGAATAGATAGCCCTAGGTTGATTGCACCAAATCGATGATTACTGCCAAAATAAGATTCATTGCCTTGTCCTGTAGGTTGCCAACCAATAATGGTGGATGAGTTATAACCCACATTGAAAGAAGGTTGCAACTTGCCTTTTTCAAGTCTCTGTTGATTTTCAGCTAAGGCTACTTTTTGCGCACCCATTTGAACCACGGGCGTTTGCTGTATTGCATATACATCTGGCAATTGCGCCAACAATATTTCCAATTTTTCTGAAGCAGGCGCATAGGTATTGGTGCTATTTAATATAAAATTAAACTCATTCAGATTGTTTTCGTAAGCTAGCGTAAGCGTTTGTAGTTGATTTGAAATTTGCGCCAACTGACTTTCCGCTGTTACTTTCTCTAAAATATCTGTACCCCCTGCATTATAACGCAGATTCGCCTTGGTAACAAAAGCGCTATAAATACTATCTGCCTGTATAAGTAGTTGTTTTTTATTTTGCAATACCAATAGCTGATAATACTTATTCTTGACCAAGTATTTTAATTCGATTTCATTTGTCAATTTACTTAACTCACTCATCGCCAGATTTGTTTTATTAATATCCCCCTGACTTTTGTAAACACTAGGAAATTGGACATTTTGAGATATTAAAACCCGGTTATCATTTTGAAAGCCATTGATTTTACCGTAACCAAAATCGAATAAGGTTTTATCTATATCTACATTACTCTTCCTCAAGGCTTTATAATAATCCACATTCAAATTAGATGCGCGTAATGATGTATTATTCTTTAATGCAGTATCGATAGCAGCACTAAGACTTATTTTATTTTGCGCAAAACTTGCTTGTCCAAACAACAACAAAATTAAAATAGTGATGGATGCATTTTTATTCATAGTCAAATATTTTGTTCCTTTTTCAAATAGCAAATACATGACAGGTAGCACAAATAAAGTTAACATGGTTGAGATAATTAATCCACCAATAACAACAGTGGCCAAAGGCTTCTGAACCTCGCCTCCTGCGCCTGTACTAATGGCCATTGGAATAAAACCAAGTGCGGGTACAAGTGCGGTCATTAATACTGCTCTTAACTTGGATTTAGTCGCATGAATAACAATACGTGATATATCATGCCAACCTTCCGATTTGAGCCTATTAAATTCGGTCACTAACAATATACCATTTAAAACCGCAACGCCAAACAATGCAATAAAACCAACCCCTGCGGAAATGCTAAATGGCATATCTCTTGCCCATAGCGCAATAATACCACCCATGGCCGATAAAGGTATTGCCGTATAAATAAGCAAACCCTGCTTTACTGAACCAAAGGCAAAATAAAGTAATAAAAAAATCAAGAATAATGCAATTGGAACCACAATACTTAATCTGTCTTTTGCAGCAGTCATATTCTCAAAAGATCCTCCATATACAATCGTGTAGCCTTTTTGTAAATTAAGTTGTTGCCCAATTTTCGTTTGAAGTTCTTTCACAATGGTTTGTACATCACGCCCATTAATGTTAAAACCAACAATAATACGGCGTTTTGTATTTTCTCTTTGAATTTGATTAACCCCTTCAATTTCTTCAATGCCTGCAACAAAGGACAATGGAATTTGCATACCATTCGCTGTAGTGATATTTAAGTTCTGAATATCTGATAAACTTTTTCTTGTTTCGCCATCAAGGCGAACCACCATATCAAATCTTTTTTCTTCTTCATATACCTGACCAGCAATTTGTCCAGCAAACGCACTGTTCACCACCCTATTCACATCTTCTACATTTAATCCGTATTTCGCCATACCATCTCGATTATATTTAATGACCACCTGCGGCATACCAGTCACTTTTTCTTCATAAATATTAACAGCACCATCCACCGTTTGAATAATACCATTTAATTGCGCTGCATAATGGGTGAGGGTGTCTAAGTTTTCTCCAAATATTTTACATACCACATCTTGTCTAGCACCCGTCATCAATTCATTAAAACGCATTTGAACAGGAAATTGAAAACCGACAGTGATACCCGGGACCTGCTCTAATACTTTTGTCATTTTCATACTTAATTCTCCAAATGTCTTTGCCGAAGTCCATTCTTTTTTATCTTTTAAAATGACCATCATATCTCCAGCTTCAAATGGCATAGGATCGGTTGGAATTTCAGCACTTCCAATTTTAGTGACAATTTTTTCTACCTCCGGAAAATTTTGTAATAATAACTTGGTCGCTTTTTGCGTAGACGCAATGGTGTTATTCAAATTACTTCCTGTTAAAACCCTTGTTTCAACAGCAAAATCACCTTCCTCCAACTGTGGTATAAATTCACCTCCCATATTCATCAACAAACCAACAGAAACAAAAAACAAAATGACGGTTATCCCAATGACTGTCTTTGGAATATTTAATACCATTTTTAAAAATGGCTGATAAGCTCGTTCTAACCAAATCATTAACCTATCAGTAATATTTTTTTTATGATTTAATTTTTTATTTAAAAATAAAGCAGCCATCATGGGCACATAAGTAATAGATAATATAAATGCACCGAAAATAGCAAAGGCAATAGTGAATGCCATTGGCTTAAACATCTTACCCTCAATACCTTGCAATGATAAAATAGGGATATAAACAATTAAAATGATGATTTGACTAAACACGGCCGACTTAATCATGGACCCTGTTGACTTACCCACCTCTTCATCCATTTCCCCTTGATTCACCCTAACTAATGTTCTAAAATGTTTCGAGTGTGCAAAACGGTGTAAAATAGCTTCTATCACAATCACAGAGCCATCAACAATTAATCCAAAATCAATGGCGCCTAATGACATCAGGTTCCCACCAACACCAAACATATTCATCAATATAATAGCAAATAGCATTGACAATGGGATTACTGATGATACAATTAAACCAGCCCTTAAATTGCCAAGAAAAAATACAAGTACAAAAATTACAATCAATGCCCCTTCTAATAAATTTGTTTCAACTGTTTTAATTGCATTATTGACCATCTTGGTTCTATCCAAAAAAGGCTCAATGACTACACCCTCTGGTAACATTTTTTGAATTTCAGAAATCTTATCTTTTACTCTTTTCACCACCAAGGATGAATTTTCTCCCTTCAGCATCATCACTACTGCACCCGCCACTTCTCCTTCATCATTAAATGTCATGGCACCATATCTAATCGCTGATCCTAATTGCACTTTGGCAATGTCACGAATCAATAGTGGATTCCCATTAGACATTTGTTTTACCACAATCTTTTCTATATCATCAATATTGACTGTTAATCCTTCACTTCTTATGTAAAGTACAGTAGGCCCTTTTTCAATATACGCGCCTCCTGTATTTTGATTGTTTTTCTCTAAGGCTGAAAATATATCCGAAATAGTTAACCCATAGGATTTTAACTGATCTTGACGTACAGAAATTTCATACTGTTTTAATTTGCCACCAAAACTAGCAACTTCAGCAACACCGGGGGTTCCTATCAATTGTCGTCTAACAATCCAATCCTGAATTGTTCTTAACTCCATTGCATCATACTTTGATTCATACCCTTTTAAAGGCCTAACTACATATTGAAATATTTCTCCCAATCCTGTTGAAACTGGGGCTAATTCGGGTGTACCTGTTCCCGGTGGAATATCTTGCTGTACCTTTTGCAACTTTTCACTTATTTGTTGCCTTGCCCAGTAAATATCAATTTTATCTTCAAAAACAATAGTAATTAATGAAAGTCCAAACCTAGAGAAACTTCTTATTTGTTTCGTACCAGGAATACTGCTACATGCTTGTTCAATGGGGAAAGTAACCAGCCTTTCAATATCTGTTGCACCAAGTGATGGTGAAACAGTAATAACTTGTACTTGATTGTCTGTGATATCAGGAACCGCATCTATGGGTAATTGTGTTACCTGATAAGTGCCCCATAAAATGAGCGAAACCACAAATAGTCCAACGATTAACTTATTCTTAATAGAATAAGTTATTATTTTATTTAACATAGTAATTTCTTGTTCAAATAGTAAATGATAGCATAAATGAATTATGCAAAAAAAGAATGTGTGAAATGAAACTTACGCACGGGGTGGCTGAAAAATATTATCTAATTTATTTGATGCATAATCCCGATCGTTGTACAATGGATGTTTTTTTTGCGAGGTAAAAAAAACAATAGGTTCAATAAACAATTTTGCAATAAAGTAACTATCAAAATTCAACAATGAAACAGTTCTGTTGGAAGATTTAAAAGGCAATTGCATATCCTGTTGATAATCCGAATCGTAAGTGGCTGTAGTGAAATAATGAATATCGATAAACTTAGAAAAAGTTAATTGTTGATTAAATTTTTGATGTGTTTTATAATGCTCAAATAAAAAAGGCAATTTAAGCAACTGATACGCCTCTGTCGCCCCTAAAATATAGAGCGTAGTTAAAAATATAGTAGTTGCTTTTCTCACCCCCTAAAGTTAGCGATTTTTCTCAACTTTTAAAGCCATATTAATTGATGAAATTCCACCATATACCCACCCTAAACCACAAACTATTGGTTGGGTAATTTTGGGCTGCGAAATTATAGGAAGGACCCAATTTTTCACTGGTTGGAATCAGTGTATTTAAATTTTCTAATCGGATATATGCCTTCAATCTTTTGATCATAAAATGTAAAAACGCGTTGGCAATAGGCCTATTCGTTAATGTATAATTATTCTGCGTATAAAATTGTCCGGTCAAAGGCATATATCCATCTGCTTTATAAGATGTGTGATATATCAATTCTAGTCCAGTAGATAAATTTAAATTCTTGTAAAAATTACCCTCAAACGCCAAACGCTGCCTGGTTAATATTAATGGTACGTGAATAGGGCTTGATTGATCAACCAATTGCACATTTAATTGATTGTACCAGTTCCAATGCGTTGATAATTTTAATTTTTGCTCGGCTTGAATACGCAAATAACTAATTGCCCCTCCATAGGTATTGGCTTGATAGCCATTGGAGAAATAATTATAATTATTGATCAACTGATAATTTACTTGTGCTAACCATTCTGATTTATAATTACCAATGACCCCCATTAAATCAATTGTATTTTCTTTTTTTGTACTTGAAAGTCCAATAATTGGAAACTGCGTACGACCCAATAAATTTGCGGAGGGTGTTCGATTATAATTTTGAAACGACAATTTCATATAATTTCCCTTCGTATTCAAAATCCTTGACAAATAAACCTTGGCTTCATAATCACCTGCATGATAGCCATTGATGTATAATTTTCCAGAAGCCAACATATCCCACAACTGATTCCTTGTTTTATTTTTGTATACCGCAAATGCATATAAATCATAATTGCTCCATCCTGCTTGATTAGGGAAGCTGGCTGTATAATTAATATACCCAGTGGCTAGTTGTAGAAATTGATTGCTATTATTTTTTTGCGGGTAACTGATTAAACTAAATTCATCATTTAACACTTTCCAATTGTCTTGAAAAGTCATTTCCTTGCCAGCAGGAAGTGTAAAATTGAAATAGTCCTGATATCTTACCGAATCTGGATTTTGGTCGTTAAATAAGAATTGACTTGTCTTATACTTGATTTCATTTTGGAAACGTAATCTTGGATAAAACATATAAGTAGTAACAGTATCTTTTACAATGGAATCCTTTTGGCCCACATCATAGGTTTGCTTTAATAAAAATATATTGTCCTTGTAGGTAGTACCCGTTGAAATTGAAGTATTAAATGGATTTTTAAAGGTCATGCCGCTCACACCCAATCTCGTATCTAATTCATAGGGATTGCCTAATGACAGACTATCTAATAAATCACTTTTGATCAATCCCCCATTTTCAGAAGATGCCGCTTTGTTTGTGATCATGGTCAAGAAGGATTCGTAGCGTTTTCTTTTGGATTGAAAATGCGCGGTCATCCGCATATTATTTACATTAGCACTTTGATTTTTTACATTCCCGGGGGAATTGCTGAATCGATAATCAAAGGCAAAATTCAATTGCTGCTTTTTATTTTGCGTATGCTTAACTTCAATTAATTGTTCTCCCTTTCCGCCAATCAAATAACCTAGCTCAGTAAAAGGCCTTGTGGTTTGATAAAAAGGCGTTTGTTCTAAAGTAAAATTGTATACATCATAAGCATGAAAGCCTAAGTCCAAACCCCCATTTTGTATGGTATTGGTTAAATAAGACTTGCTTGCTGCACCTAAATTCCCCAAATTATAATGCGTATAGGACAAGGGATAGTGTACAAAAAAATCATTGATGCTGGTATCCAATTTTTTGATGTCATTGCTATTATACAACTTATAATAAATGGTAATTGAATCAGCATTTTTATCTCTTAACTGAAGTGAGTCATTTCCTTTTTTAGCAGCTGGTCTTCCTCCAGAAAATCCACCCATCCCGCCACCACCCATCATATCGTTTGTGACTTGCAAAACCTTTTGTGCTTTAACATGAATATGTAGGCTACAAAGGAGTAAACTAAAAAAAATAATACGCTGCGTAAATGACATGCGAAATATTGAATTAGGAAATTTGTTTAACTAAATCACTAATAATAAGTGTCAACTTGGGTTCAGCTGCATTGGCTGCTTCTAATACTTCAGCATGTGTTATCACATTATTATCTTCACGAATTCCTAAATCAGTCACGACGCTTATCGCAAAAACTTTCATGCCACAATGAACTGCTGCAATATTTTCTTGCACTGTACTCATGCCAACCACATCGCCACCCACTGCTTTTATTAATTTATATTCGGCTCTTGTTTCAAAAGTAGGACCAGTCACGCCAACATATACACCTTCATGCACTTTAATTTGGTGCTTTGCAGCAATTGCTTTTGCTTGATCAATAAAACTTTGCGCGTAGGGCTCACTCATATCTGGGAATCGCGTACCCAAATCGGATTCATTTTTTCCAATGAGTGGATTAATGGAGAACAAACTAATATGATCTTTTATAATCATCAAATCGCCTACTTCATAATCAATATTTACGCCACCTGCCGCATTGGATAAAATTAAATTTTCAACACCCAATAATTTTAATACGCGCACTGGATATGCAACCTGCTCTGGCGAATAGCCTTCATAAAAATGAAAGCGGCCTTCCATCACCCAAACCTTAACCCCATTCAAAGTACCTAAAATTAATCGGCCTTTATGGCCTTCCACCGTACTCACTGGGAAATGTGGAATCTGCGTATATTGTATTTCAAATTCAACTTTAATTTGGGTTGCTAAATTCCCCAATCCACTACCCAAGATAATCGCTGTATGTGCGCTATCTTTAATTTTTGATTGAATAAACGATGAAGTTTCATTTAATTGGGTCATTAATGGCGTCATATTTTCCTATTATATTAGGCACAAATATAACAAACACTCACTGATTATAACCCAATATTATACCTGCTTTGAGGAACTCATATCATGTTTTAACACCCAGTAAGCAATTAATGCACTTAATCCCATTAATACAGCCCCGAATAAAAAGGCGGCACCTGGGAAGTAGATATGCGCCGGGTCGTTTTTAATGGAGAAATAGGAAGTTA